>Ga0310695_10003578_pt1 | contig 30239 bp, 29 predicted proteins | sample RumenRJG_04DNA_FD_203882 | JGI IMG/M metagenome (GOLD analysis project Ga0310695, IMG submission 203882) | Bovine rumen microbial communities from Lethbridge, Alberta, Canada - RJG_04 (v2) (version 2) | ecosystem: Host-associated > Mammals > Digestive system > Stomach > Rumen | place: Canada...
CGCCGAACTTCCTGGAGATACGAGCTGTAAGAGTGATTTCATCCGGGCAATCATGCTTTTCAATTTGGATGCAATCATAATAGAGTGGCATCTTACGAGCGAAGTTGAACAGAGCTGAGAAAAGGCGTTTGCGTACTTCGGGTCGTTCATTCGCATAATCTGCTTCACGACGAACCAGAGGACCTGTGTGCAGAGCATGTTTGCCATAACCATGATAGTCAAGATGCGTCTCAAAAGAAGATAGATTCTGAGAGATATCATTCGATTGGTCGTGGTAAACGAGTGCAACGAGATAATATGGAGCATGTGGCTCATATGTTCCAAAGTCACCGGATTAATCAATAAAAATACTGAGAGTCTTGGTAGACATTCTTCAATCTCCTTAAAAAATAAAAGTGGCGGGGAAATTCCCCGCCGATCGGTGGGACCAGGGTCTTACGACCAGCCCCATAAGGTGTCTAGCACCATTTGTACTAATATTATAACTATTGGACAGACTCTTGTCAAGGTGTAAAGTAATATTACTTGACGCGCACTTTTGAGTTTTGTTCCGACAACTGGAAAAGCTAATAATCATGATGCGAGCGGTCATGAAGTCGGTACAAATCAAGTTGGTTATGATTTCGTAATTGACATCAACAGTCTTGCTCCTGCAGAAGGAGAAACAGCTACTGAAAAGACAATTACTATTGAATACTATGCAGAAGTCACTAGTGCTGCAGCAGCTGATACAGGTTACATTAACAAAGATCTTGTAACCCGCCGCCGCATGAACGTCCAGTAATCATTACTAAGACGCGGCTGAACCTGGGGACCCCATCGAAACAAGGAGTGAAAACTTTGTAATAGATGACAGGTGATCCAATCTGATGAAGGGAGCCGATTCGGGCATTTCAGTCCGGTCGGGCAACACAAAAATTGATTCTTAGCCTGAAACCTGAAAGGGCTCAGGCAGATGACCAGAGCCCTTGGGTGGACGGTGAAAGATCAGGATGGAACACAGCGATCTGCGATTCGCAGGGCAGACTGTCTCGTCTGCGGCTGCTTTTTCAGCTGTTTATCTATGAACAGATGAATAACGTGAGCAGAGGAGGGTATTGATATAGGTTTGGCAAATAAGGGGGATACTATACACAGATCCCTGTCCATTCCCGAATGGCGTCGAATGATTGATGAAGGCAATGCGCCGCCTGTGCGAATCCAGTTGGGCGGTTCCAGTATGTCCCCTCTGATCCGGTATAAAAAAGATTATGTGACAATTATTCCCCTTGAAGCTCCTCCTGTTCCGGGGGATATTGTTCTATTTGCAGATTTTACCAGGGACAGGTATGTAATGCACCGTGTCTGGAAGGTCAGGAAAGGGGAAGCGCTGACCTGGGGAGACAACTGTGACCGTACGGACGGATGGATCCCTCTGGATAAAATCTGGGGTAAGGCCTTGCAGGTTGAAAGGGGCAGGAAGACGATTCAAATGAATGCTCGAAAAGGACTTCTCTGGGCGTCTTTCTGGCATAAGGCGGGCAGGGTTTACCGCTTTGTGTTCCGCATTAAAAAAGCTGTTCTCAGGCGTATGAAGCAAATAGTCTTTTGAAATGGGTACCGGGTTCCGGCAAGAGTGTTTATGAGCGGAACAGCGAACAGATGGTAGATGGATGAATTTCTGTATCATGAATCATGGAGGGGTGTTGCATTACTATAAAATTGCCGAAGTGGTTTTGAAGTCCGTATACTCTTTGCCGTCTTTTTCTGCTTTCGCTTGTGAGTGCGGGACGGCAGATGTGGAATTGGGCATGACGCAGGAATTGCCGCTGCCGGGCACCGATCAGGAAGCCTGGAGGAGTGTCCATCAACAGGCGGTTGACTGGGCAGAAGGGTCTGCCTGCCTCGGCCGTCTGACCGCCGGGGGAGCACCTGAAATAAACGTTAATCTGCCAACCGAAAGAGCCTCGGCGCGAGGCCGGGGCTCCCGGGTATTTGATAATTATTCCGATCATTTGATCAGATTGTCTTTCGACATCAATCCGGGAAATGATCATTTGAACAGTTTTCTCATCCTCCGGGACGCTATATACCTGACAATGCTGAACATTGATACTGCTGGATTATAAGACGGAAGGAAAACAATGAGTAAAAAGATGGACCTTACAGGGATGCGGTTTGGAAAGCTGACGGCTCTCGAACCTACAAATGAGAGAAAAAACGGCTACACTGTTTGGCTTTGCAGGTGTGACTGCGGTAATACTGTGCATGCGGCGTCGCGCTTTCTTAAAAATGGCTGGATGACTTCCTGTGGGTGCGTGGAAAAAAAGCCGCGATATGAAGACCTGACCGGAAAACGTTTTGGAAAACTTCAGGTCCTTTCGATAGCACCGGATCGGGATATCCACGGCCGTATACAGTGGAACTGTGTCTGCGACTGCGGGAACAGAATCGTTGCGCCTGCCGGCCAGCTGGTGAATGGTTACAGGCGCAGCTGCGGATGTCTCAGCCGCCCGCCTCTCAAGGACTGGATCGGAAAACAATTCGGGGAACTGACGGTGACCGCCTATGACGGAAAACGTGACAAAAAACACTACTGGAAATGCAAGTGCAGCTGTGGGAATGAGACAAGCGTCTGTCAGTCCAGCCTCATGAGCGGACATACTACCAGCTGCGGCTGCCGCAATACGCCTTTCGCAGCCAAGCACTTCATCGAGGGGACCTGCGTGGAGAATATCCGCAGCAGGCGGATTGCCAAAAACAATACCAGCGGTGTCCGCGGCGTCTACAAATCAGAACGCAGCGGCAAGTGGTGTGCACAGATTACCTTCCAGGGAAGGACCCGTTACCTGGGCAGTTTTTTCACACTGGAGGAGGCAGCCGAGGCGCGCAAAAAAGGAGAGCAGCTATTTGACGAGTTCCTTGCGCGTTTCGACATGGCACATCCCGAACAAAAGAACGGAAAGATTCCGCCGGAAGAGATCCGCACAGAGACCAAACACATCGTACACATTTTGCATTCGGATTCGGATGCAAGGAAGATTCCTGTATGAATATTGTTTACTGAACACAAACGTAGAAAAGGCAGGGCGTCAGCCCTGCCTTGCTTCATGATATTCATATGATATTCATCCGCTATTGCGGGAAAGATGTTTCCTGCAGCAGAACGGTCTTGTGAATGCGCTGCTATGACCAGCGGATCAATCCAGATCCTTGTCAACCTTCAGGACAGCGCCGGTAAGGGGATCGATGTCATATTCATATTCGATACCGTTATGGAGGAACTCCACCTCATAGACCAGGCCTCCATCCTCACGATCAATCTTTGTTATAGTTAACATTATACCATTTTTTTGTCACAAAAGAGTCACACAAAACAACCGTCTCTGTCCCGTCACCTGGAAGACCGGAGGTTGTTTTTTTGGCTAGCTTTTGTGCAGGAGAGCGTTTCATGGTATAATTATCAAAATTTTGATACGTGAATAGTAAAATAAACAGATAATCGGGAGGGGCTCCATGGATCTTGCAACATTGCTGGTACAGGTTGACGATGTCTTATATACCTGGCTGCTGATCTATCTGCTGGCCGGGAGCGGTATCTATTTTTCCATCCGCACGCGCTTCGTGCAGATCAGGCGTTTCAAGGATGCCATGAACTGTATGATGGAAAAGAAAGAGGGCGACAAGGGTGTTTCCTCTTTCCAGGCGCTGATGATCGCCACTGCTTCCCGCGTAGGCACGGGCAACATGGCGGGCGTTGCTACCGCGATCATTATGGGAGGTCCCGGAGCAGCTTTCTGGATGTGGCTGATGGCGGTACTCGGTTCTGCATCTGCATTCGTAGAGAGTACGCTTGCACAGATATATAAAAAGAAAGAAGGCGATTCCTTCAAGGGAGGCCCCGCCTACTATATCGAGCGTGCCCTCCATGCCCGCTGGCTGGGAATTATTTTTGCAATTTCCCTGATCGCAACCTTTGCCTTCGGTTTCAACGGCCTGCAGGCCTACAATATTGTCTCTGCCTTTGAAGTCTATGTAGGAAATCTGCAAGAAAGCATCCTTCCGACAGTGATCGGTGTCATCCTTGCAGTCTGTGCGCTGGTAATCTTCTTCGCAGGCGACGTCATCGGAAAGATTTCCTCTGTCCTGGTGCCGGTCATGGCTGGCCTCTATATTCTGATCGGTGTCTTTGTCATCATTACCAACATCACCCGGATTCCGTCTGTGCTGGCGCTCATTCTGGCAGATGCCTTCGACTTCAAGGCGGTTTTCGGAGGTTTTACCGGATCCTGCATGGTGCTGGGTATTAAGCGAGGCCTCTTTTCCAACGAGGCCGGTATGGGCTCTGCACCCAATGCCAGTGCCTCCGCGACGGTTTCACACCCTGCCTAGCAGGGTCTGGCCCAGATCATCTCGGTCTACATTGACACCCTGTTGATCTGCTCCACGACCGTCTTCCTGATTCTCCTGACCGGAGACTGGGCTTTCAGCGGCTATTCGGGTATCCCCCTCCTTCAGCAGTGCGTTTCCAGAGTCATTGGTCCCATTGGCATCCACTTTGTCACAGTCATTGTCTGTCTCTTCGCTTTTACCTCTATCATAGGCAATTACTTCTATGCGGAGGCAAATATCCTCTTTATCACGAAGAACAAGACTGCCATGACGATCTTCCGCATCGCCGCAGCCATCATGGTCTTCATCGGTGCCGGCAACAGCCTGGATGTCGCATGGAGCCTTGCGGATATCACCATGGGCCTGGAGGCTGTCGTCAATATCATTGCCATCGTCCTCCTCGGCCGCATAGCCTTCGCAGCCCTCGACGATTACGAGAAGCAGAAGAAAGCAGGCCTCGACCCTGTTTTCTACGAGGGCAGCATCGGGCTTAACGATACGGATGTCTGGAAAGAGTGTGGTCTTACTCCAGATACATCTCCTGCAGGACAGCCCGGTCCCCGGCTGTAATGCCAAGTCCTTTTTCGAAGAAGGATGGCATATCGCCATACACTGTTTTTACTGTATTGTAGAAGGAGAACAGGAATTCCTCATCGACGCCGAAGAGATAACTGAGAGACTCATCAGCGAGCGGGCTGTCGGTGGCAGCTTTTTGCTTTATGCTGTCACATAGGTTTTTGATTTCGCTGTGCAGGCATTTTCTGGTGTACAGGTAGTCGGCAAAGATTTCGCTGCGGGGGACACCAAGTGCTTCCTCGACAAGGACCGCACCGATTCCGGCGCGGTCTTTTCCTACGGTGCAGTGCCAGAGGACCGCCCGGTCATGGGGTTCTTTCAGAATCCTGAGGAATTTTGAGTAGCCGGCAAGCTGTGTTTTGCCCGTCGCCATGGAGCTGTAGAGCTGACACATATAAGTGCGGGCCCGGGCTGGCTTGAAGAGCAGGCGGCTGACGATACTCTCGTCAGCCTCTGTTTCACGGGTGATACCGGGCGTGAGTGAATCTACGAGGGGGATGTGATAATAAGCTATATCAGGGATGTCCCGGTCCGGCTGCCTGGTTTTCTCGCGCGTCGTCCGAAAATCCGCGATCACGCTAAGGAGACCGGAGAGCTGATCGAGATCCTTGTCGGAAATCGCTCCCAGGTGGCCGCAGCGGATCAGGCGCCCGCAGCGAATTGAGCGTCCGCCCTCTGCGGGCATCCCGCCCAGATCCCGGATGTTGGGGAGCTGTTCATATGATAGTAAAGTACTTGGCATGCCGGCAGGCTCCTTTCTAACTGAACACAGGCATTCGTGCAGGTACGATGCCCATCAGGCTTTTCCTCTATGTTTATTCATCATTGTATTGTAGCGGACTTGTCGGGAATGTCAAATGGGCCTGTCATCTCAGAAAACATAAGTATTCGGGATGGAGTGGGCGTGAGAACTGTCGTAAAAGTCTGAAAAATCCAACAATTCAACAAAACAAGCTAAATTTATTGACAATTTGATGCTAAATGGTATAATAGTTACATCAAACAGATAGACGTTACCCGGGTAAAAAAAATACAATCGTCGATTTAAACTGATGTCAAGTCAAGGAGCAGTTGGTTGTTGTAAACGTCTTGAAGTATTTTATTTAATTTCATAAGGTTGATCTCGATCGACCTGGCCGGTAGCGAAGGAATCTGGGTAAAGGAGGTACGGACCGAAGTACAACTAAACTTTTTCCACCAAACAAACCAGAATCTGAACTGTTGGAATTTATGAAAGGAAGGTACGGACCAATTATCTAACAAGTCTTAGCTATATAAAGTTCGTATCGGAAATCATCTGATCACTGCAGATAGTTCGTGAAGGGGCAGAATTTGCAAGAGTAACGTGATATTTGCAACAGAAATGTAGTTTATGTATTTTTCAAAGAACGAATTTCGTTGACGGGATGTTGACCTCGCGATGATATTTGTAAAACAGCATCAGAGAATCACAATAGGTGTTTGTGAAGAAGTGATTAGTCTTAGACAAATCCGCTGGTGTGAATTCGGAAGATGAAGAAGATAGATAATCTGCAAGATCAGGATGGTTTTCAAGAGAGTAACTGAATAAAATGTCAGTAGTAAGAGAACAAGAACATCCTATTGAGTGATGAAATTAGTTCCGGGTACCTTCTGCAGACGAGAAATGCAGGAGAGAAATTAACTGATACAGTATCCAGTCTCTCAAAAAAATAACTGAATACGGAGGTAAGCACCATTGGACAAGAATTCCTGAGAAGGGATGTTGATCGCAGGCAGGACAAGCCGGACAGCATCCCTTCTCTGTTGCTGTGCAAAGAGTGAAAAAACGCTCGACAGCGTTTTTTCACTCCAGAGCTTTGTGCCGCGGGACGGCCCAAAGCTCCGCTGATCCCATCGGAGAAAACGCCAATTTCAAAGCCCTTATACGTAAGGCTTTGAAATGCGTATTTCTCCTCGGGGCAGCTCTGGCGAGCGGCATGGTCGTAAAGGGTGCTGAAGCCGGAATCTCCTCTGAGTGTTCACCTTATTCGCCGGTTTTCAAGTTAAAACTGCGTGAACACATCTGCGGCCGAACCGGCAGAAGCAGGCGTGACTTGTAACGTGTTCACACAAGATTCGCTTTATTTACACCTTTGTTTTGTTTTCTTTAGAGCGTAAATCTGTTATATTATCGCAATATGGATGAAAACAGAAAGTCAGGTGCCGCAGAAATCCCAAAACCCCCAAAACCAAAAAACAAAAACCCAAAAACTAAAGTTCAAAAGCCCGATATGACCGGGCATTTGCGGACATTTGACGATCATCACACATGACCAGGAGAGAACAATTATATGTGTGGAATATGCGGATTTACCGGAGATCTTGCCGGATGGAACTTGGAAAAGAATACAAGTGCAGATGCGGCGCTGCTCAGCAGGTCGTCACAGAACACAAAAGTGAAAATCACCGGACACCCGGAGAATGAGGAGGGACGCAGGCAGGTCCTGACCAACATGATGAACCGGATCATTCACCGCGGACCTGATGGTGCGGGGCAGTATATCGACAGCGGGATTTCGATGGGATTCCGCCGTCTGTCGATCATCGACCTCAAGGGAGGTGACCAGCCTATGGCGACGGCTGACGGGAGCAGGGTCATCACCTTCAACGGCGAGATATACAACTACCGTGAGCTTCGCGAGGACCTGAAGATCAAGGGACATACCTTCCTGACAAACTCGGACACTGAGGTGCTGCTGCATGGCTACACCGAATATGGCCCCAGGATCCTGAACCGGCTCCGCGGCATGTTCGCCTTTGTGATCTGGGACGCACGCCGCAGGGAGCTTTTCGGCGCCCGGGACATGTTCGGGATCAAGCCGTTTTACTATGCGGAAATCGAAGGTAACTTTGTCTACGGCTCCGAGATCAAGAGCATACTGGAGTATCCCGGATATGACCGCCAGGTCAATCTGCAGGCACTGGAGCAGTACATGTCCTTCCAGTATTCTGTACTGCCGGAGACTTTTTTCAGAGGTATCTACAGACTGCCGGCCGGCCATTACATGGTCTGGAAAAACGGAAAGCTCAAAATCCACAGATATTTTGACCCCATGCTGACCCCCCGTCCGGTCGGAAAAAAGAGGAGCATTGGGACAGCTGCGGCATCTGATAAAAACGATGGCAGAAACAGGGCAGATAATGCCGGACAGACCGACGAAAGGAAGAGCGCGGATCACGCGCACAAGAGGCTGGTCAACCAGATCGACCGCGCGGTGCAGGAATCCATTATGTATCATATGGTAAGCGATGTGGAGGTTGCCTCCCTTTTGTCCAGCGGTGTGGATTCTTCCTATGTGGCGGCCAATTTCGGCGGAGCCAAGACCTTTACAGTCGGTTTCGATTACGAGACTTACAATGAGATCCCCTACGCGGAAGCCCTCTCCAAAGAGGTCGGGATCGAGAATTACAGCAAGATCATTACGACAAAGGAATACTGGGAGGAATTCCCCAGGATCCAGTATTTTATGGATGAGCCTCTGGCGGATGCCTCTGCGGCAGCCCTCTATTTTGTCGACCGCGAGGCGTCGAAGCACGTCAAGGTCATTCTCTCAGGTGAGGGCTCTGACGAACTTTTCGGCGGCTATGTGATTTATCATGAACCGCTCTCCCTCGACGCATACCAGAAGATTCCGAAGGTCCTGCGCAGGGCGGCGGCCAGTGTGGTCTCCAGGATTCCCGGCCACCCCAAGGGCAAGGGATTTATCATGCGAGGCTCCAAGTCCGTTGAGGAACGATTTATCGGGAATGCCAATGTTTTTACCGTGAAGCAGAGGAACAAGGTGCTCCGCCATACTTCCCCTCATTCGGATCCCAAATACTTGACCGCTCCTTTTTACAAAAGAGTGAAGGATCTGACGGATACGGAAAAAATGCAGTACATCGACCTCAACTTCTGGCTGCAGGGAGATATCCTGCTCAAAGCGGACAAGATGAGCATGGCGCACGGTCTGGAGAGCCGGGTCCCCTTCCTGGACCGCGGTGTATATATGGTCGCAAAGGATCTTCCTCTGGAAGAAAAGATCAGCGATACCAATACCAAGACCGCTTTTCGTGAGGCGGCTCACCGCTATATGCCCGCGGCGGCTGCCGAGAAGAAGAAGCTCGGCTTCCCGGTGCCCATCCGTATCTGGCTGCGCCAGGATAAGTATTATAATATTGTGAAAAAGGCTTTCTGCAGCAAAGAGGCAGAGATTTTCTTCCACACGGACGAGCTCATGAAGCTCCTCGATGCCCACCGCGCAGGAAAAGAAGATTACAGCCGTCACATCTGGAATGTCTATACCTTCCTGGTCTGGTACCGCCAGTACTTCGTGCCGGGTGCCTGCGCAGTCTCCCTGGAGGATGAACTTGCCATGGAGCACATGCATGAAGACAAAAACCACGAAGTGCTGAATGCATAGGGTTGCCTTTTGCGGCTTTGTGTGGGAAAATTGAAGAGCATCGTGAAAGCATTTTTCTTCAGCAGCTTGCTTAGGCGGGGAGGACAGTTATGGAATTTGGAGCTATCATTGGTCTTGCGGCATTCGGAGTTATGGCACTGATCGCAGTTATTGTGGGAATTATCGCAGCGGTTTCTACCGTTTCCGGTATTGATACCCGTGATAATGAAGGGGATTGATGCAGGATTGATGAAATAGAAGATAAAGAATCCGGGTCATACAGGATTTTTATATCGTTTAATACGGACCGGTTTCCCCGGCAAACAGGGGAGCCGGTCTTTTTCCTTGCTCTTTATGACGATCGGGTGTCCATGGTATAATAAGGGTGTAACCTTAACCACCTTTTGACCTTAACATCATAATAATGAATCGTACATCTGATGGTTTTTCCCGCACTCTGCGGGACAGCTTTTTGAGAGACGCCAAAGAGGCGGGCATATGAAAGTGTATAAAAGGATTGTGTGCCGAGTGCTGCCTGTGTTAATGGCGGTCTTTTTTGCTGCCGGCTGCAGGTCTTTATCAAATCCGGCACAGCCGGAACAGGCCGTTCCTGTAGAAACAGATACTGCAGAGACAGATTCTGTAAAACAAGAGACCGGGCAGGCAGAAGCGGGAGAAGCAGATACTGCAGATTCTGATTCTGCGAAATCGGATGCCGCACAGACAGAAGCGTCTAAAACAGAAACTGCGGAAGCGGTATTTGCAGAGGAAGGAACTGCAGAAACGGATGATTCAAAGCTTCCTGTTCCGGGAATCCCGGATGCCTTTGACCCGGCCATGGTGCCGGAGTACAGCGGGAGCATCTGGGCGGATGTAAATGAGGATGTTCCGTTTTTTGACGAAAAGCAGATGGAGGCGGCCCGCCGGATGGCAGGGGCTTTATCTTTGCAGAACGGGCAGGGGTATTCCTACCAGGCTTATGGGGAACTGGATGCCCTGGGACGCTGTACAGGTGCCTGTGCGCTTGTGGGAACAGAGACGCTGCCGCAGGAAGGACGGGGAAATATAGGCATGATCAAGCCCACAGGCTGGCACACCGTAAAATACGACGGGATTGAGGGCAATTATCTGTATAACCGTTGTCATCTGATCGGCTTTCAGCTTACAGGGCAGGACGCAAACGAAAAAAACCTGATCACGGGGACTCGTTCCATGAATGTGGAAGGGATGCTGCCCTATGAGGATTCAGTTCTGGCCTATGTAAAGGGAACCGGCAATCATGTGCTGTACCGTGTGACTCCTGTCTTTCGGGAAGACAATCTGCTTGCCGACGGAGTCCTGATGGAGGCAAGATCGGTAGAGGATCCCCTGGTCCAGTTCTGTGCTTTTTGCTATAACGTCCAGCCCGGCATAGAGATCGATTATGCGACAGGAGAGAGCTCGGGACCTGAATTTTCCGGGAATCATTCTTCTGAAAATGCGGCTTCAGGGCAGACCGGAAATACCGGGACCGTAATCGTCCGGAGCGGGATGGAGGGGACGGAAGCGGAAGAGAATGAGCAGGACAAGAGTGTACCGAACCGCTCAGCGGAGGGGGCGCAGGACCAGGCAGATATTGGAGAGTGGAAGTACATTATAAATGTAAGTTCCCGTAAATTTCATCGACCCGGCTGTGAATCCGTACAGAAAATGAGCCGGAAAAACAGGCAGGGATTTAATGGCTCCCGAGAGGAGCTGATCGAAATGGGGTATGTACCCTGCAAGAACTGCAATCCATAGCAGAAAAGGAGAAAAAGAATGAACGAACAGATGCTGGAAACTTTTTTAAACAGACGCAGTGTCCGCAGCTATACGGGGGAAGCTGTTCCCATGGAAAAACTCAATCAGATCATCATGGCGGGGCTTTCTTCGGCATCCAGCAGGGCAGCGCGCCCCTGGGATCTGATCGTTGTGAGAGACAAGGATAAGCTGATCGAGATGTCCGGATGCCGCCTGAAGGGTTCTTCCCGCATGCTGGCAGGAGCGGATGTGGCTATTGTCGTGGTCGGTGATGAGGAGCGCTCCGATGTCTGGATCGAGGACTGCAGTGTGGTGATGGCCAATATGCATCTGATGGCATCTGCGCTGGGCGTAGGCAGCTGCTGGATCCAGGGCCGGGACCGCGAGGCGATTGACGGGGAGACCACTGAGGATTTCCTGCGCCGGATTCTGCAGTTCCCCGCGGAATGCCGCCTCGAGGCGATCCTCTCTCTTGGGATGCCGGATGAAGAACTGCCGGGCAGAGCTCCGGAGAGCCTGCCTTTCAACAAGGTTCATATTAACAAGTATTGACGGCTTAATAGGTGTTGAACAGTCTTTTCAGATAACGGTCTTTTTTGATGAAAAAAACGGCAGCTGCCGGGAACATGGATGTTCTGCGGCAGCTGCCGGACCTGATACTGAGTTGTTTTGAAAAAAAGGGTATTTAATTTTTTGAAAGAAAGGGATTACTTCAGAGTCGCATCCAGGGCGTGCTCAAGAGCTTCCCAGTTCGACAGAGAGTTCTTGTTTGAGGTGATACTCTTTGCGGCTTCGGCACAGCCGGCGTCTTCCAGGATCGGGCTGATCTCATCATAGGAGTCCAGGAGCAGGCTGGCATCGAAAGAGATGGTAGACCAGTTGGCCTTCAGGTTTTCCTTCTGGGAATCGGAGAGCCGGTTGACTTCTGCTTTGACAGTGTCGGCAAGGAGCGCGGGATCCGCGTTGGCCGCATCGGCCTCGTTTGCCCACTGAAGGAGCAGGACGGCAGCTGTGGCGGCGCGAAGAGAACTGCCGGCAGACTGTCCCCATCCGGTACATTCCACGAGGGCTTCCGAAAGAACAGATTCTTTCAGTGCTGTGTCGGCTGTATCACGCCCGGGCAGGCCGTCTTCCATGGATTCAGCTGCAGCGGTTTCGGCTGCAGTGGAATCAGCGGCGGCGTTTTCCGCGGCTGCAGCAGATGCGTCTGCGGTTTCGGAAGCAGCAGCTGTGGCAGATGCCGCAGCATTGTCTGTTTCAGCGGAAGCAGCTGCACTTGTATCGGCTGCAGCGGAGGTCTCCGCGACAGTGGAGGCATCTGCAGGTACAGGAATCGCAGCGGTTACGGTTGTTGCCTGAGGGACATCCGAGGGGGCGGAACTGGTATGCGCTCCCCCTGAGCAGCCCGCAGCGGTTACGGCAATGGCGGCGGCCAGAGCCATGGCAAAAGATCTGTGAAGAAGAGTATGATCGTGTTTAAACAAAATAGTATCCTTTCTACATTCAAACGAATATTCAACTGAATGGTCTGTTTCCGGTAAGCTTTTAATCTTTTACAATTTGATTGAATTCCATAATATCACAGTTTTTCCGGCTGTCTATGAGAATTCTGTGTAAAATCTATGTCGTTTTTTGTGCTGCAGTTTTACCCTGGCGGGAGAGATGATCATATGCTCAGAGGAAATTTTCATACACACACGATATTCTGCGACGGCAGAAATACGGCGCAGGAGATGGCGGAAAGGGCCGTGGAGATTGGTTTTACCCATCTGGGCTTTTCCGGGCATATGGATTCGGAAATCAGGATGGAACTGAAGGAGTATAATAAGGAGATCAGCCGCCTGCAGAAGACCTTCCGCGGCAGGCTGGATATTCTGCGCGGCGCGGAACTGGATGTGCTCTTTCAGCCGCGGGATGAGGAGGAGGCCGGACTTCTGGAACAGATGGAATATCTGATCGGGTCCGTGCACTATGTGCAGGGTGCAGATGGAAATTTTTTTGCGGTGGATGACACAGCGGAGCGCCTGACAGAGGGCTGCAGAGAGCATTTCGGCGGTGATTATTATCGGCTTGCAAGGGCATATTATGACCTTGAGGCACAGGTCTGTGACAGGCTGCACTGCACTTTCATCGGTCATTTTGACCTGATCACGCGCTTCAACGATGACCTGCATTATCTGGACGAATCGGATCCCCGCTATTACGGGCCTGCGCTGGAGGCCATGGAATATCTCATCTCAAAGGACATTCCCTTTGAGATCAACTGCGGGGCATATAACCGCGGCCGGAAGGCGGAGCTTTATCCGAACCGCTTCCTATTAAAAAACCTGCAGGAATTCGGCGGTGAGCTCCTGATCAACTCGGATGCTCATCAGAAGGAGCTTCTGGACGGCGGCTTTGACCATGCAGTGCGTACGGCCATTGACTGCGGATTTACACACACCAATTTCCTTGAACATGGGCCGGATGGAAAAATCGTATTCCGGCAGGTTCCGCTGGATGGGGAACTTTTTTCGTGAGGGAAAACGCAGTCTGTGAATTCTGTAAATAATGAAGGAATCTGAGAATCTGGGAGACACGCAGGAGTTTTATGAGAAGAAAAGGATATTCTGCACTGCCGGTGGTCTTATGGATGACACTGGCACTGATCATCTGCGCAGTACTGTTCCGTGATGCGCAGACTACTGTTGAAGAGGAAGAGCCACCCGATCCCTGGCAGCTTGTGTCTGAGGAGACTGTTCTGAAGAGACCGGATGGTTTATCGGGAATTTTGTTTTCCGCTGAAGATGCCCTGATGACGGACGGGGGCTGGTTCGGGCTGGTCAAAAAAAAGGATACAGGTATCTTTTATGCCTATGTGCCCGCTGAGATGAACGGGCCGCTGCATGTGTTTTTTGACAGTGAGGGAAGCCTGAAGATCAAGGGAGACGATGTTTCCGGAACCTTTTCGTCCGGAGATGCCCTGCCGGTTTTTGCAGAAGGGAAAGAGTATGTCTTCTCATATTCCTGGCCCGGCGATGAAGGCAAAGAAAAGGAGAGCGGGACCGCAGTCTTTTTATATACGGAGAATGTGCCGTCCATGTACATTGATACGGAGAGCGGCTCCATGGATGCGGTCGACAAAGACAAAAAGCACCGGACAGAGGAGATGGCATCTTATCGGATCTTTCAGACAGACGGGGCGCAGGATGCCAGCGGAACATGTGTGATCAAGGGAAGAGGCAACAGCACCTGGTCTCTGGCAAAGAAACCCTATAACCTGAAACTGGAGAATGAAAATTCTCTTCTGGGAATGGACAGCTGTTCCAAGCTTGCATTGATCGCGAATTTCTGGGACTCTTCCCAGACACGGCAGTATTATGCTTTCGAGATGGCTGAGAGGCTGGGACTTGCCTACACTCCGCAGACACGTCTTGTAAATGTATATCTCAACGGACGTTATCACAGTCTGTGCCTTCTCACGCAGAGGATCAATGCCAACGGCGGATCAGTACATGTCACAGACCTTGATGAAGAAAATGAAAAGATAAACAGCGGAGACGAAGATCCGGAGACGGTCGTCATGGATACCGATGAGGAGGGAAACGAGGCGATCGCCTATGCTTTCCGCAAGGAGCCCAAGGACATCACGGGCGGCTATATCATTGAGTTTGACAATCGCTACGAAAAAGAAGAGGTCTGGTTCAAGTCCGAGACGAGATACCTGGTTTTCAAATCCCCGCAGGCCCCTTCCGTGGGGGAATATAAATATATGTCCGACTATCTGCGTGAGGCGGAAAAAGCCCTTTTTGCAGGCGCCGTGCTCAATGACAAGGGAGAGGCGGCAGAGGACGAGATCGACCAAGAGGACGGTGTCAATCCCGATACAGGAAAAAACCTCTGGGAGTATTTTGACATGGATTCCTGGGCCCGCATGTATCTCGTGCAGGACTTTACCGTCCAGTCGGATGACGAATACTACAGTTTCTTTTTCTACAAAGCGGCAGGGGATCCTCTCCTTTACTGCGGCCCGGTCTGGGATTTCGACCTGTGCCTGGGCAACATGAACTGCGGCGATTATTACAAGACTTCCGCACAGACTCTGTGGCTGCGGGACGGACGCAAGCGCTGGCTCCACAGGATGGAACAGTTTCCGGAGTTCCGGGAGCGTGTCGCGCAGATTTTCCTCGAGGAATTCGAGCCCATCATCCGGGACATCATGGAGAATGAATTCGAACAGAACGTGGACATGCTCGAAAAGGACACCAATCTCAACTACCTTCGCTGGGGCAAGGACCTGGTCTATCGGGACCGCATTGATCTGGTCCGGACGCTGATCCGGGACCGCCTGGAGTTTATGCATGATTACTATTCCGACCCCGACAGCTACTGCAGACTGCTCTTCCATTTTTCATGGGGGGATTTTTCCTACTACGTGAAAGAGGGAGAATCCATGGGATTCATCCCGACCGCGGATTACGGGGAAAAACAGACGACCACCCTGCGTGAAGAGGACGGTCTGATCATCGGCTGGCAGGACACCGAAAACGGCGAATACCTGCAGGAATATACAGTCATCACCGGAAACCGCGAATTCGATCCTGTCTATGAATAAAAATAGAGTGTCAGGTGTCTGCAGACTTCTTAAGTTTTTAAAAGTGCATAAAGAGAAGCCATTATTCTATACAAATTCACATATGAGGGAAGCTATAATATATCCTAAAGACGGATATATTTGAGTTTGTTTACAGGAATACTGAGAGTTTGCATTTTGAAGTGAATCCGAGTTTGAGACCGGAAAGGGGGAAACAGAGTATGCATGACAGAAAGACACTGGCACAGGAGCTTGGTGCGGGCGCGCTTAACAGCAGAATTGAAGAGGTTTATGGCTGCACAGGGCAGGAGACAAATGATTACGCAGAGCGTCTGGTAAGGGTGACGGAAGGTTTTGACAGTACTTTCCCTGAGAATGACACGGAAGAGCTCGGCCTGTACAGTGCACCCGGACGTACCGAGATCGGAGGCAACCACACTGACCATCAGTGCGGCTGTGTTCTGGCGGCAAGTGTGAATCTGGATGCTGTGGCAGCAGCTGCGCCCAACGGCAAAAATGTGATCAGGTTCTTTTCTGAAGGATACGGAATGATCGAGGTTGACCTGGCGAGCACAGATCCTGTGGAATCCGAGAAGGAATCCACCGCATCCCTGATCCGGGGTATGGCGGCACAGGCACAGGCCCGCGGCTTTGCGGTCAGTGGATTTGACGCTTATTGCACCAGCAGCGTGCTGGGCGGCTCCGGACTTTCCTCCTCGGCAGCTTTCGAGACGCTGACAGGCGTCATCCTCAATGATTTTTATTGTGACAACACTTTTGACGCTGTGGAGATCGCCAAGATGGGCCAGAAAACCGAGAACAACTGGTTTGGAAAGCCCAGCGGCCTGATGGATCAGTCGGCATCTTCCGTCGGCGGTGTTGTAGCCATCGATTTTGCAGATGTGGAAAAGCCCGTCGTTGAGAAGATCGATCTCAATCTTGCAAAGGAAGGCTATGCGCTCTGTATCGTCGATTCCCGCTCCAGTCATGCGGATCTGACAGATGCCTATGCTTCCATTCCTATGGAAATGAAGAGTGTTGCGGCACTTTTCGGCCAGGAATATCTTCGCGGCATCACAGTGCAGCAGCTCATGGAAAAGACCCCGCAGATCCGCGAGACCTGCGGTGACCGCGCCTTCATGCGCGCCATGCACTTTGTGCTGGACAATGAGCGCGCACAGCAGGAGGCAGCAGCTCTCCGCGCGGGTGACTTCTCCGGATTCCTGAAGCTTGTGAATGAATCCGGTCACTCCTCTTATGAGTATCTGCAGAACACAGCTGTGGAGGGAAGTGTCCGCAATCAGGCGGTCAATGTAGCCCTTGCACTGTGTGATGTGCTTCTCGGCGGCCGCGGTGCCCATCGTGTCCACGGCGGCGGTTTTGCCGGCACGGTACAGGCATTTGTGCCGCTCGACATGCTCGAGACCTTCCGCAGCGGCATCGATGCAGCCATCGGAGAGGGCAGCTGCCATGTACTTTCCATCAGACCCGTCGGAGGTGCTGTGCTGTAACTCTTGAGATAATGTACCGGGTAATGGTACTGAGCAAGGAAGCGGAAGGGCTGCCTGATATGCATGCAGATGCGGGTCTTTGGCCCCATGCATGAGACTTGATTCCCCGGAACTATAGAAAAACTGCTGTCCTTTTGGCGGCGATAAAAAACTGCTGTCCTTTGGCGGAAGTAAAAAAACTGCTGCCCTTTGGCGGCAATAAAAAACTGCTGCCCTTTGGCAGCAGTTTTTTTACCCTTCCGACCATGCCGTTCTCCGGATTGAATTCGGATCCGCATCAGAACGACTTCAGACGGATCAATAAACAGCGAGTCAAGCGGCTGCGAGTATGGAGGTTTTGAGACAGTTGAGTCAAAACCCGGATTCATGTATAATTTTGTTTATATTACCGGCATCCAGTTGAGCCTGGACGGGAAGTTCGTGTAGAAACGCAGTGAATATTGTTGGTTTCATCGGAGAGAGAATACGTTCACTTTTTCTCCTCGGGGGTTCCGGTGTAAAAGAGTTACTGCATAGAGTTGGATTATAGATCCATATCTTAAGTACTGCGGTGCCGAAACTCCGGGAGATGTTAAAGGGAAGGGGCGAGAATGGGAAAAACTGAAAGAAAAATCATAGGTTTGGTTCTTGTACCATCCCTGATTGCGCTGATTTTGCTGTCGGGCACCTGGTTCGTTTCGAGAAGTTCGCATCAAACGCCGGAGGGGAGTGCTGATGCCGGACAGAGCGAGGCGGTGGAAAAGACCGGGGCAGAGACAGGGCAGGCCGGCGGAAAGTCCGGACAGACTGGAGCAGAGTCTGAGCAGAAGACTGAGGAAAATGGTGATACCGGCGACGGGAAAAAAATACCCCCGGTCCCGGAGCAGGAACTGATGCAGCAGATCGCCTTCACTGCAGGAGGCCCGAAAGAAGCACAGCGCTCTGTGCCTGTGCAGCTGGATACTTCGATTCTCGGCGGAGAGAAAGGTGTCATGTGCTGGGCGGTTTTTCTCCCCGCGGAAATGTCCGGTCATCCGAGAATACGCTTTTCCGCGTTTAAATCGGTCTCCATAAAGGCGCTGAAGGAAGGTGAATACTATCAGGGAGCCCGACTCGGTCCGGAAAGCAACAGTTCCGGCAGCCATGACAGCAATACTGCATCCGGTGAAAATACGGACCGGGATAATACGGAGCAGATTTATTTTTCCGGGGATGAAGTCTCCGGGCTTGAAAACGGATCTGCTTTTTCTGTGACGATGGAAAGAGAGGATGGAAGCACATATTCGGATGTGCTTTATGTCTTTTCCTGCACAGGAACCGCAACGATGTATCTGGATACTGAGAGCGGGAGTATGGAAGCCGTGGACGCAGACGCTGCCAAGCAGACAAGGGAAAAGGCGTCATTTACAGTCTTTCTTCCCAACGGAAAGATGGACAGTGAGGGTGAGTGTGAGGTCAGCGGCAGGGGAAACAGCACCTGGCACATGGTGAAGCGCCCTTATAATGTGAGTCTGGCGGAAAAAAAGAGTGTTCTGGGAATGAAGTCATGCAAAAAGCTGTGTCTTCTTGCCAACACGTTCGATATGACAAATCTGCTGGACCGCATCTCCTCGCAGCTGGCCCTGGAGCTTGCGATGCGGGACACACCGGAGGGGGAATTTGTCAATCTTTATCTGAACGGAAAGTACAACGGACTTTATTTTCTCTCCCAGCGGCCCAGGACGGGCGGCAGTGTCGAGATCGACAAGCTGGACGACCGGATCAAGTCGGCAAACGGTCAGAAGCAGGGCAGCGCGATCCCCAAAAGAATCGCACTGCACAAGGAAGGGGACAAGCTTTACAAATGGGCATATTCCTGGCCGGAGGAACCTGCGGACAACACGGGAGGCTATCTGCTCCAGCAGTCTTATAAATATGATGGGGAAACCTCCTGGTTTACGACTATCCATCGAAAGATCCGCATCATGTCGCCGGCTTACCCCACAGCGGGTGAGGTCAATTATATTTCGGACTATATGCTCGAGGCGGAACGAACTGTGTACAGCGAGGACGGGACAGATCCTGAAACGGGGAAGAAGCTGACGGATTATCTGGATGTGCCTTCTTGGCAGGATATGTTCCTTCTGGAGGAATATTTTGTTGAATGGGACGGAGAGCGCTGGAGTTTTTATATCATAAAAGACCGTCAGGACCCTCTTCTTTACTGCGGGCCTATGTGGGATTTTGATCATTCCGCGGGCACAATGCTCTACGGTAATTACCCTGAGACGGCTGTCTCCACACTCATGTTCAGGGACTCCCGGGATGGCTGGCTGCACACTCTCCTCAAAAATGACGAATTTGCCGATGGCCTGTATACTCGCTGGCGGGAACGCTTTTCTCCTGCGATCCACAGATTTCTGGATGAACGCATGGAGAAGGAAATCGCGGAGATCGAATCCGCCGCCTATATGAACAACATCCGGCGCTCAAATGATGATGATTTTCGGGAAAAGACCGCCTCCCTCACTGACTGGTTGCAGCGCCGCGTCGATTTCCTGGATTCCTACGTCGGAGAAGGCAGCAAGAATATAATAAATGCTGCGGAAGATACGGGAAAGGATACCGGAGAAGCTGCCGGAAAAGAAGGGCAGAACGGAGAGAACCGATACTGCCGTGTCCTGTTTAAATTCCCCTGGGGTGACCTTTCTCACTATGTCCTGCCGGGAGAAACGCTGGGATACCTGCCCCTGCCCGAGTACGGAGAGACGCAGATCCCCTCACAGGTTAAAAAGAGAGAAATCATCGGCTGGCTGGACGAGGACGGCAATACGATCGGTGCCGATATCGTGATCGACCGCGACCGGACATTTACTGCAGATATTGCCAAAAAATAAAAAAAGACACACAGCAGAAGAGTACTATTTCACTGGCACCGTACTCCTCGCTGTGTGCTTTTTTTGAAATTTGGGAATTTTGGAATGTTCATTACGCTGACAGGATCAGCCTGAAACGATTTTTATACAGAGTTCCAGCCAGGAACAGCCGCGGCAGCATTTTTCCAGAAGCTCCTTTGACATGATCGGAAGCCGGAAATGATCACAGCTTTCATCATAGCCGCAGGTAAGTCTGTCAGCGCTGCCTGCGGGGAGTTTCCAGGTGAAGGTCCGGCCAGGTGATGCGCCTGTGAGGGCAGAGACGAGTTTGTCAAATCGGGCCGGATTTTCGGATTCGCAGACACCGTCCCGGCAGTGAGGGCAGGCTATACACAGATCGTCAGCACTGTCAGTGAGCTCTATAGGGACTCCGGCGGAGGTCTGCAGCGATGCGATCACGGAGGACATTTTTTCGTGAAAACAGGTGCTATAGCCGTGACCGCGGTAATTCTGTATGCACAAAAGGTGATGAGGGCGAAGATGAAGGACAGGAGTCCTTTTGGGATGTATCTGTGCCATCGCTGTCTCCGAAATCAGACTGCAGGCTCTCCTGCGTAGACTGCCCTGCGGATTGCGGTCCCCACGGGGAGTCCAATCATCACAACGGCCGCCATCTTGATGAAGTCTCCGGGAATGAAGGGGATCACGCATGCTGCAAGAGCTGCCCGGATATCCATTCCTGTGATGGCGACAAACCAGACTGTTCCGAGGGCATAGAGTGCGATGGTGCCGGCGATCATGCCTATGATCATATAGAAGATTTTCAGAGACTTTTTCGCGTTGGAGCCGAATCTATGATAGATGAGGCCTGTAAGCCATGCGCAGGGAATATAGCCGATGATGAATCCGCCGGTCATGCCCAGCACATTTCCAAGCCCGCCTGTCCATCCGGCAAAGACGGGCAACCCTACGGATCCCAGAAGTACATAGATCAGCTGGCTGACCGCGCCCATAGAGCCGCCCAGCAGAACACCTGACAGCATGACAGCAAAGGTCGCAAGGGAGATCGGGACACCGCCTGCCAGCGGAATGGACAGGGGCGCCAGAATGCAGGTGATGGCAGCGCAGACCGCGCACAGGACCAGGTTTCTTGTATTTGAAAAAGAATTATGTTGAGACATTGCAGGCCTTCTTTCTGTTTGTTTCCGGATTTTCTCTGCGGAGATGTGTCATTAAATGCATTTTGCAGGAAAGGACACCGCCGGAGAAGATAAAACATAAGAAGCGAATAGGCGATGCCCTTTCCAGAGCTTTAAAAGCGACTTTAGAATACACGGAATCTCTGATATTGTCAACTGGAAAACGGCAGTAAGTTAACAATAAGATTAACAATCGGACTGCTATTTGAGAAGACTGCCGTGATACTGATCCCGGCTGCTCCGGCTCCGACTGTATCGATTGCTTAAAAAAGAGGTCCTGAAAAAAGCTCTGAAAAAAGACTTGGAAAAAGATTTGGAAAAAGGACCTGGAAAAAGCCTCTGAAAAAATGCTGAAGTGAAAAAATAGCGATTATTCAAAAAAAATGTTGAAACTGTGCAGGTTTTCCTGTATGATAGGTAAGGTCTTAATTGAAAACCCGATTCGGGGGCGTAGCTCAGTTGGGAGAGCGCTACACTGGCAGTGTAGAGGTCATGGGTTCGAATCCCACCGTCTCCACTCAAAAAACGTTGTAAATTCAAGGGATTTACAGCGTTTTTCTTTTTTGGCAAATATGGATTTTGCCGACATTGCCGACATTTTGCCGACAACTTAAACACTGCCAATGCTTCACAAGGATATGGAATAGATGTGTAACGATAGATTGTATAGAAATCAGTACAATTAAAACAGTACATTTGCCATTGCCTGACCTGTCTGTAACTGATTGTGTGCGCAAGTCCTTAGATAGTATTTTGTAGTGGTTTCTACACTGTCACCAATCCACATTGCTATATCTGAAAGACTGATACCCCGATGTGCAAGGATAGATACACAAGACGCTCTCAGATTGTGGAGATGTAGACGCTTATCTAATGTGATACTCTTGTCTATGATTTTGCGGAAAGATTTAGATAAATAATCTGGTGTTATCGGTCTGCCATCCTGCCAAACAAATATATAGTCTGTATCTCGGTATTTATTGCCAAAAAGTAACTTATTTCGCTCCTGCTCCTGCCTGATCTGGTCAAACATCTCTTTGATTTCCGGCAGTAAAGCGCAATGCCGTTTACTGGCATCGGTCTTTGCATAGTCCTTAGCAACGACTGTATTAACTCTTGTAATTGTATGCTCGATATAGATATTACCATTACGGATAGCAGACCATTTCAGACCGCATATTTCCGAACGTCTCAGACCATAAAACAGACCTATCATATATGCATACCTAATTATTGCATATTGGCAATTATCCTCTAATAGCTGTCTAAAATCTGCTATCTGTTCTTCTGCTATGTATGGCTCATCATCCTGCCTACTTTTTACCTTTGGCAATTTAACACTTGCACATGGATTAGCTTTATATAAGTGTCCGTTAATTTGTGCGAATGAAAAAACTTGACTGCAAGTTTTGAATATGTCTCGGATACTAACGTCACTTAATGGATTGCCTTTTGTGGAAGTAACGTTGTGCAAGTAGTCAATGAATGATCGAATAACACTTGCATCAATATCTGCCAACGATAAATCCATATCTGCAAAATACTTGATAATATATTCTGCTTTGTAACGGTATGCTTCTTTGGTACTCAACTCTAAATCATGTGATTTGTTAATCTCTTTTACCCAATACTCAACATACTTATCAAATCTTGTATCCTGACCTATTGGTGTAAACTCCCTAATAGCTTGCGTTAACTGTTCATTCGCTAAATTGATATTATTGATTCTGCCGGTTCTACCACCTACTTTCAGTCCTGTTGGTATCCGTTTGGTTTGATACCTCTTTTTGCGCTCTGTAGCAGTATCGTCTACAAGGTTTAACCGTAACCAATAGTAGACGCTACTGCCGTTTTTCTTTTCTTCGATTGTGCCCGATGTGCAAGTTAACATGTTATGCTCCCTTCTGCACATTGTCGGTACAATCATCAATGCCTACATCAGTATAACATAAATCAATAAAGTCCTGTAAATACCGTTTTGGTATCCTGTAGAGTTTGCCAATCTTGATTGCACGCAGCTTGCCCGATTGAAGTAGCTTATAAATCATGTTTCTGCCAATGCATAATACTTTCATGGCTTCTTCTGGCAGTAGAACATCTGGATAATAGTCCAAACATCTCTCGTTCATATTATTAATTCCCCCTTAATTACTCATAAAACAAACTTTTTATCTCATACTAAAATGGCTATAATTGCGGTTTAACTCACATATGGCAGAGGGATTGTCAATCGTCACCCTCTGCATTTTGTTCTATATTGGCAGAGGAATTGTCCTTTTTTAACATATCTGGCAAGCCAAACACCGCACGCCATGCCCTTTTGCCCTCTGCATCCATGCTCTCATACAACTTTAAATCAAACTCTTTTTCTGACCATTCTTTTCTGCTTTGCATTATTTCTTTTTCCTTTTTTGTTTATTGTTGGCAGAGGGATTTACCTTGCGATCTGGATAATCTTTAAGATAACTTGCCAAAAATGAATCCCACCTCTTAAACTCAGTACCCTTAAAATGCTCATTCTGTTCGGGTACTGTTATGAGTTTAGTTGTCTTTGGCATTTAATTTCTCCCTAAATATGTTGCTTGTTTTTATCTTTAGAGTGTATCTTGGCTCATACGTGATATACTCACCCTCAAAACCGTTGTATCCTTTTGTCCTTTTTGATTTATAAGTGTACAGCCTGAAAAGATTTGTTAGCGAAAACTCGCCATACTCCAATAAAGTATCTTCGATAACGCCAACAAACAACTCGACAACCTCTGCAATGATAGACCTTGAAAGCGGATTATCTGGATGATTCTTTTTATATTTTCGTGCGATCATATCTGTTATCTCAGTTCTCTTCATTTGCTCCCACCTCATTAATTTTAGATACTATACTTTTACCCAACTTAACTTTTTATTTTCTTTTTAGGCTTGTACGCCATTACCTTATTGGCATTAGGATTATAGTAATTGCGTGTAGACTTCCCATCGGTAACAGAAATCTTGATAATATCCCTGATACTAAATACTCCATCTCGTACCAATCCATCTGTGATGACTTCTGCCATGATGTCAATGAGCCAATCTATAGTAAATTGATTTATCATTTTGCTATTCACAAATGCGACCTCTTGAAATCTTTTACAGACTTCTTGTTTAAATTCATTCCTTTTCATTTATTTTCTCCGATAAAAATATTGAATAAAACTGTGATTTACTCGATAATCGACAATGTTTGCCATTTACCGAATATTATTATGTTTCGCAAAACCGACAATATTTGCCAATTACCGATTATTTGTATTTTCATATTGGCGTTAATGCTCTGTATATGTCTTTTAATATTTATAATATTTGTATTGTATATAATGTTTCTGTATCATTGTTTGCCCTACCCTGTATCATTATTTGCCCTACCCTATATCAATATTTACTCTACTCTGTATCATTATTTACCCTACCCTATATCAATATTTGGTTAATCTGGTTTCTGTGAGATTTCTCGAAAACGATAATGATTTGCTCCTGTCTCAATCAAATAGCCACACTCCACCAATTCATTAAACGCTTTTCGGTATGTGTTTTTTGACATGCCACAAATAGCTGTGCAATGTGCTTTGCTAAGTCCATAGGTATAGCCGTCAGCATTAAGATTCATATAGAACCACAACTTAAATGCGTTTGGAGTTAATCTGTTTAGTGTTTCATATCCGTTTTCAACATGGGTTTTTGAATACACTTCTAAAAGCTCTCTTTCATATTTTGCCTTTTCTGTTGTTATTATTCTCTGATTCTCGAATGTTGTCATTTCTGGCATCTCTTACACCTCTCTTTGCTTTCTTTTTTTTCTCTCTGTGATTAGTAATAGAAATACGAACAAAAAAAGAGACTGCACCAATTACACCCCTTGCGGAGTGATTGACACAGTCTCTTTCTCATCGTCTAACGGTAGATTTTGCTACTGTCACGCTATTGTGGCACTTATTGAAGTACGCCACCCATAACAGGCTACCTCACGCACACATCAGTTATGGATAATATGTTGCGATCACAGGTTACATTTACTCTAATATTAATATACGCTTGTCGTTGGCTTATCATAATATGAGATGTGACAAGTCTTACATCCCATATTAGCAACGAATGAGAATTAAACTATATAAGTGCTATATCGGACACTTTGTTTGTATTTCTATTAGATACTATACCATGCTATAAATAACTATGTAAAGCATTGAATTGTTAAAAATGTATAAAAAATAGGCTAATAACAAACACAATACACCTGATTATTTGTAAGTATTGCACAATTAAATGTTGACGAAAGTCCTTTGGCGTGATAACATAAAGTCACTTCGATAATACTGTTTTTCAATGGAAGAGGGTAAAATGTATTACGCAGGATATGGATTCTTAAATACGGATGTAGCTGTCTTTGAGACTGCATGGCAACGTGATAATTGGGTTAATCAATGGTCTGTATTTGAACGCATACCACTGTCGGCAGAGGAAGTGTGGTTAATACTTGACGGTATGCCTGATCATGTAAAGCGTGAGACGGATATACTGGATGATTCTATTGTCTGGCTGATTAATCCATATAATCTTGACTAATTGTGTAAAGCAAAAAAGGCACTGGCTTCTTTGCCAATGCCTTTTTGTTTACCTTTTAACTAATAATCCATTTGCGATCATCTCGATGCGAATCTCTTTTTTATATTTAAGCAGTGTCGGCTCAGAGATATTGCACATCAGTTTCAGTTCTTCATTTGTGAGTGTGCCACCGAATGATTTGGAGTGTTTGCGGATGATTGCTTTGGCTGTCTCACCCTTCTTAGTGGAATAGCTTTTGCCCTTGTTTGCGTTACCGCCTACCGCTTTACCGCTCAATCTGGCTGTCTGTATGCCCTCTTTGGTTCTTGTGTGCAAGTCCTCAACTTCTTTTTCGCTCTGCTCAAATGCAATCCTGATTTGCTTTTCTGCAAGCCTGTTAAGGTACTTGTTGACACCTTCAAGAATAAAATCAACATCGTCACCTGTCATAGCGATCTGATTGTTTAAGGCTTCTTTGTATGTATCGGTATTGATGTAACCTTCTTTCAGGAACACAAGATTGATACCCTTATTATACAAGTCCTGATATAGCTGTATGCCCTCATCAGCGTTACGACTCATACGAGAGACGGAATCAAAAACGATTGTGTCGCCCTTCTGCACTTTACTTAGAATCTTTTGGAGTTCAGCACGCCCCTGATATTTAGTCCCAGTATAAACCTCTTTGCGAATATCGGCATCGGGATAGCTTGCAAGAATGTTCCTGACCTGTCTTTCGATGCTCTGCTTTGCTGTACTAATCCTGCAATATCCGTATGTCTTACACATGATGTACTCCCTTCATAACCACAAATATTAACGAACGTCTTTTCTTTAGGTGTATATTATCACATGTAGACCGCCACCGTCAACAAATATTTTAGGTTATTTGATTGACGTTAATATTTTGGGCATTGGAGATGTGCTTTACTCTGGCAGGGGGGGATGTAAAAGTTTTGGAGATCGTGTATCACCTCTGCAAAACAATGTCGTGCTTGTTTTCTCTCTCACGAAAAAAACGACCGCTCACAATGCCCTGTATGCTGTTTAATCTATTGCCTGATAAAAAAGAGACGGCAGGGGGATTAAGAGACGGCAGAGGGGGTTATAAGGCTGTCAAAATGGCATTGATGACTGCCGACACAATGCCGACATGTGCTTGACTTCCAACTTTTTGCCGACATTTTATGTGCAATAATCACAAATATCAATAACTTTGAAAACTCAATAATATACAATAACAACAAATAACATCGTCTAAAACTGCCTAAAATACCTGTCATAGTACTGGCAGTGTAGAGGTCATGGGTTCGAATCCCACCGTCTCCACTTTATCAAAAGCCTTGAAATCATTGGATTTCAGGGCTTTTTTCTGTTTCAGCCAGTGTAATGTGATTTTCCGCCTTACGGCGGACACGGGCCGGTCGAGGGGGAGAGGAGGCTCCGTGGCCGCCTCTGCCCTATTGAATCGGGGCAAGTCCTGGTTCTTATGAAAAACTTAACGAAATAACATTCCCTGACATATCTGATTAAAAAGATAAGACTCATGCCATCCAAAAGATGTATTATATAATTCCGACTGTTTTTATTCGCTTTTTGACGCCTTTTTGTGCATTTGTTCTGTATATTATTAGCATAGGGCGATATTTCGACTGTGCAAATTCTGCATTTCGCACATTGCAATGAATACATTCAGGCATTTTTCAGAAATAGATATTGTTTTTCATGAGAAAACCGTATTTATGCAGTCATAACCGGAAAACTCACCTTCACCAAGACCGTGACAGGCGGCATGACGCAGGAAGAGGCGGAAGGCGCCCTGACCTTCACGGTCCAGAACACCACGACAGGAAATTATCTGCATGTGAGCGAAGAGGGTGAAGCAAGCTGGGCGGAAGACGAAGCCGAGCTGGGTCTCACAGACCTTGCGAAACTCGAAGGCTATGCAGTGACAGGAGATGCCGAGAAAGGTCACTGAAGGCGGAAGCGAAGTAACGAAGTACCTCAAGGCAGACGGCACGCTCAGCGATACCGAGGTCAAACTTACACTTAATGATTTGAACATGACAAAGGAACCGACAAGTACACCCTGACGATCACGACCTCCGAACTCGGCAGCTATACCGTGACCGAGACCACGAAGGACGTCGACGGAAAGGATGTCACAGTCGAGTACCGAGACTACGAAGGATATCCGCTTGCACCGGACAGCATGTTTGTTCTGAAAGAAGACGGAAGTATCGACGAAGAAAAATCCACTATTACCGAAGGCCCGGATGGAACTCTGCTTCTGACAGAACCTGAGGATGTATCTGAGACAGGAACTCTTGAGCTGATCAAGACCGTCATTGGAGACATCACCGAGTCCGAATTCGAAGGAGCACTGACATTTGAGGTCAAGACCGAAGACGGCAAGTGGCTGGACAAGGACGGAAACATTTCCGAGACAGAAGTCAAGCTGACCCTCAAAGACGGCGGCTTCGTCAAGGGAGAAGACGGAACATACACCAAGACCTTTGAGAACGTTGCACCCGGTAAGTACACCGTAGTTGAGACCAACAGCGATGTCGAGGGTTACAAACTTGTCGAAGACAAGAGCGTGACAGAAGGCAATGCGACAGTCGAAGCTGGAAAGACTGCTGCAATCGAACTCAAAGACATCTATGAAAAGACAAAGGATACCCCTGGTGAGGATTCGGATACCGATGATCATGGGAAGGAAGATGACGACCATGGAAAGAAAGATGACGACCATGGCGGTTCGACCGATACGAATCATGGCGGCACTTCAACAAAGGACGACGATAATACAGGCAAAAAACCTACTCCGTCCACTGTGAAGAAGGGATCGTCCTCTGGAGGAAGCTCTGTAAAGAGCTCTGCCGGTACAAGAACCAGAGGTTCCGTTGGAACTGGTGATGACACGGATGTAGCAACACCGGCCATTACTGCAATCCTTGCTCTTGGAGCAATTCTGGCAATTCTTCGCAGGAAGAAACATCAGAACATGGAATAAAAACCGCAGATTTTTCTGAAAATAAGTAAATCTCATCTAAAAGGCAGTTATCAACAAAGCTCCCGAACAAAAAATGCCCGGGAGCTGCCGGAAAAAATGAATCATAAACAATAGGATTCCAGCTAATAAATGCCCGGTATCATGGAAAGCCACAGAAGGCAGCCCATGATACCGGGCGTTTTTTTGAAGATGAATTATTGTATTTTGCTTATTATTATTCTGATTGTGACGCTTCTTTTGTGCATTTATGCTGTATAGTATTAACGTATGTTATTTTTAAATTGGGCAAAGTATGTGATTTGAACGAAATGTTGATTATTTCTGAACTATTAACGGATGCATACGTTGCCGTTCGGAAGAAACCTGTACCGAAACAGATCTATATAGGGGATTCTTTTTCAAGATTCGTTGTGCACACACAGACTAGAGGAGGGATTGTATGAAAGCACAGTTGAAACGGATGTTTGCGTTACTGCTGGTCACATTGATGATCACCAATTCGCAGAGTACCGCGTGCGCATCACTGGCTTCTTATGCCCTGGGCGCAAAAGGTGTCTATGCGTCGGAGGTGCCAGAAGAAGTAAGTACTGATGCGGTCGGACGAGCCGAAGAGGGTGACGATTCTGCACTTAAGGAGGACGAAAACACATCACTGGATGGTGAAAATCAGTCCTCTGAGGACCAGGAAGATCAGGCCGTGCCTGATCAGGATGAACAACAGTCTGAGGAGCAGGACGATCAGGCCGTGCCTGATCAGGATGAACAACAGTCTGAGGAGCAGGACGATCAGTATGAGGATTCTTCCGAGAAGGAAGAAGTGGAGGAAGATGCTGCTTCTGGAGACGAGGAAGAGGATCAGATCGATGAGGACGGAGAATCCTCCGGAGAGGACTTAGAAGAGGACCAGGAAAAGGATGCCTCTGATGCAGATGTTTCCGAAGGAAGTCAGGAAGCTGAGGAAGCACAGTCCGAGGCACCCTCTGCTCAGGAGGCTGCAGCGGCAGAGGAAGCAGCTGTTCTTGCTGACTCTGTTCTGGTGACCGCAGTTCTTGAGGACAGCCAGACCCCAATCAGCGAGGAATATACAAACGTCAGTATTCCTGTAGAGAATGACGTGCTTGATTTGGAGAAATCCCCGATCGAAGAGGAGATAACATGTGCAGCGCAGGTGGCAGGGACCAACAGGCTGTATGTGGAGACCTTCACTTATGGATTCGCGACGGTAGGGGAGAGCGAAATTACCTCACTCAACAGGGCGGATATTACCGAGGGTACATGCATATTCCTCCATTATTTTAGTATAGACTCTCGGAATCTCTGAGCCGCATAAATACTGGCTCCCAGAGGTTCCATTTTTTAAATTACCCCACTTTTTCTGCAAAAAGCAGTTGACATGAGA
>Ga0310695_10003579_pt1 | contig 30235 bp, 21 predicted proteins | sample RumenRJG_04DNA_FD_203882 | JGI IMG/M metagenome (GOLD analysis project Ga0310695, IMG submission 203882) | Bovine rumen microbial communities from Lethbridge, Alberta, Canada - RJG_04 (v2) (version 2) | ecosystem: Host-associated > Mammals > Digestive system > Stomach > Rumen | place: Canada...
GGCGACGGCGTTGAAAAGGTCTTTGCCATCCGAGGCATTGCCGTTTTGGTAGGCCCGGCCCGCAACGGGATTCCGGGCGTTGTTTACGGAAAGACCGAATCCGTTCGAGCCGTAGGTGATGCCGCTACCGAGAATACCCTCGTTGTAGTTGTACATGTAGTCTGACGTCGTATTACCGGAACCATTCGACGTCTTCTTGAACACGACGACTGCCGTGAAGTTGGTCGCTCCCGCGAGTGGATTCGACGTAGCCGGAACCGCAAGTCCCGTCACGTCTGTTCCGCTCCGCGCGAACTTGATGCCCGCATGTCCGTTGAAGGAGCCGGCCACGACTTTAGGATTCAGGACGACGTTCGTCCACGCGGACGCAGTGAGGAGACCTGCATCAGACGGCATCTGCGCAACGATACTGCCCGATTGATCAGCCCATGACGAGATCGAAGCCCCATTGGCAAGCCCTGCCGCTGCCTTGTCGCCAGTGAAAATCGTGCAACCGGTATCGTATATGTCGGTCGGGATGCCCGCAACGCGCACAGAACCCGCCTCAACGTCGAGCGTCCCCGTAAAGCGCGTCGCGTCCGTCAGCACCATCTCGCCGCTACCCGCCTTCACGAGTGTGCCCGCGCCCCAAAGCGGAGCGGCCTGCACGAAACGATTCTCGCCCCAGTTTATAGTCGACGCACCCACGCCTTCGGACACTTCGATCTGGTAGGCGTTCATCCATGACTTGGAGACGGAATCCGCGAGCGTTCCGCCGGCAAGCTGGATCTTGTAGGTGCTGAAGCCGAAGTCTTCGCCGGACTCGTTCAAGTTCCAGCGGTAGGACGCAATGCGTCCGTTGCCAAGGCTGAACGTCCCGCCCTCAAGTCGCACAAAGGCGTGGGCGTTCGTCTGGTAGTTGCCGACGGCATTCCATTGCGTCTTCGACCCGAAGCCGAGCGTCGGCGCAGTGAAGGTTCCTCCCGTCTGAGTGAACACTCCGGGCGACGGATATTTTCCCGTGTTCGCGGAGATTCCACTGGCGACATAGAGCGCATTCAACGTCGCGCTGCCGCCGGCAAAAAGGTACTCGGCATAGCCGCTCTCGTTGCCTTGCTGCCCGTTGCCCGCAGTGGCCGACACAAAGACGTTTAATAAACACCCGCTTCCTGCCGAGAACGTGCCGCCGGACTGCTTGAATAGTGCAGGATAAAGCGGCGATGAACCGTTGACAAGCATTCCATACGAAAGCGTGAGGCTCGTCCCGTCAACGAGTTCGTAGGTGCTATTCGGGTATATGTTGACTCCGGCCACTGCGAGCGGTGCGGCGTTCGTGACAGTTCCGTACTGCGCCGAACCGCTGATGGTGATATAGTCGGCGGAGGCCGCTCCAGCGTCCGCAAGGTCAAGGCTCGTCGAGCCGTTGAACGTCTTTGTTTCCGCCGCTACCGTCATGGCAAGCGCAAGGACGGATCCAACTGCTATGAGTTTTTTCATTTTTGTTTCCTCCTTCTTGATCGTTTCGCGTTCTTCTGAAAATATGCTTCAGGCGATACGCCGCCGCTACTGGGTCTGGTGCTGGCATTTTCCAGCCCCATACGTCGAATCAGCAGGTTCGCCGCCAAAATCCCCAAGCAAACCGGAAGCCATGGCGATGTAGAGCGCAAGATCCATGTCGTTCGCAAACGGATCGGGCGCCTCGCCGAGCTGGCGCGGGAAGAGCGGCTCGCCGTCCTCGCCGAGCATCACAGTGGAGAATGGAAGCATCCACGCGGCGGTGGCCGTGCCGTCTGGCCTGAACATGCAAAGACAGTTGCGAAGGCATCTTTCAGCTCTCTCTCGCCAACCCTTCTCGCCAGACGCCGCCGCATAGAGAATGAACGCGCGCGCGGAAAACGCGCTGTGCTGGTGCAGCGTGTCGCCGTACATGCGGTTGCGCCCGAACCAGTATCCATCCCAGTGCCGGATGGGGATTTCGCGACGTTTGTGGTCCGGCTGGTTGCCGTTGAAGCGGCGAAGCGCGTCGACATGGTCTTTCAGCTGCTCGAGGATGTCCGCCCTGCGGTCGACGAGCTGGTAGTAACGGGAGAGGATGTGAACCGCAGGCGACACGATCGTCTGCTCGTAGCGGACTTCGTGCGATGGATAGCGAAGGCCGTTCGCAAGGATGTTCGCGACGTGGCGCTCGAGGTGTTCGCGTAGCCGCGAGGCGTCGCGCCCCTCGCGTTCGAGAAGCGCAATGTCCGACGAGAAGTCGGCTCCATTTGGATAGAACTTCTCCCCGCCGAGTTCGTAGAAGCCGAAAAGCGTCTTTTCAAGGTCGTCGAGATACTTGGAATCGTGCGTCAGGTTGAAAAGCTCGAACCAGAGCCGCGAAAAACTCGGCGCGTTGTAGAGACGCTTGAATTTCGGATCCTTGCCAATCGTGTCGTACACCGCGCCTGTTCGGCTGTCGTAGCATTCGCGGCGGGCGTATTTCTCGAAGAGGTCAAGCGAAGCGCGCACCTCGGGGTCGTCGTGCGAGCAGAGCCACCGCGCAATGGTGACGGCCATGATGATACGCTCGCGACAGGAATTGAAGTCGCGAAAGCGGTAGTCGAAGTACTGTCGTCCGTCGACGGTGTCGTAGATGAGATACGCGCCGTAGAGCGGGCTGTCCTTGTCGAGGCACTGCTGATTGCGCACGATGAAGTGGACGCGACTTTCGAGCAGACTTTCAAGCGAGGGGGAGCAGTAGCCAAACGCCTTCGCCTTCTTTCCGCCGGCCGCGAACTCGAACGCATATTCTCCAACGCCCTTGTCAGGCTTGCGCGAATAATGGCGCACGGAGCCATCGGGCGAAGTCACGTCGATCTCGAAGGTCTCGTCTGGGAATATCGTCTCCTGGCGAAAGTCAATCTTTACGCCGCCAAGCCGAAGCAGCGTCTCGTCGAACTTGCCCTCGGGATGAGCAGCGACCTTCCACGCAATCGTCCGCGATTCGCCGCCCTTCAGCACGAAGGCCCCGGGATGCAGCTCGAAGTCGCCACGGTCGTTTGACCACTCGTCCCAGAGGCGACGCACCGAATAGGCGTCGAGATCGCCTTTCTGGAGTACAAGCGCGAGCTCGGTCGGAAACGGCCCCATCTTGAGCACATGAACCCACGAGTTCTCGCCACCGCACCAGATGTGCGCGTGGCAGCGGCGAACGAGACACTCTGCGGCATCGCCATAGGAGTCGTTGAACGTAGCGAGGATGCCAAGGTCGCCGCGCCGGAAATACACCGGCCATTTCGCGTCGTTGAAGAACACATACTCTTCCTCAAGCGCCTCGTCGGTGACGCGGCGTCTCACCTCTGCGCGCAACGTCTCCCACTTCTCCATTTCGTAGGACGAGACCACCCACTCGCCGTCCTCGTGCATTCCCTTGAACCGGAATACCGTCGAATTCTGGAAGGCTCTTCCCGGCGACTGCGCGACGAGGCGGATCTGCCCCCAGTGTGCCGTTCCCTCGATCCAGTTCATCTGGTCGTTATCGCCATTCATTACAAGCGACGAGAGCGAGCCGTCGCCTGCATTCCAAGTCACTACGAAGTCCGCGTTCGACCTGACTACATCCTGTCCTAACGGCACCTCGGCGGCGACGGACAGCGCAGCCAAGCATAGGCAGGCGATCAAGCCGAAAGCCGCCCACCCAATTGCCCTACGTCTCTTGCTTGGCGCCATGTTTTGTCCGTTGCATTATGACGGCGCAACCCCGCGTCAGTCGCACTTGGCACAGTCTACGCTGCGCATTTTCACAAGCTTTGTCGCGTGCGCGGGGACTGTCGCGAAGTAGAACCCGGCATGCTTCCCCTCGCACTCCTGCCGCCAAAGATCCTTCACCCAGCACTGGCCGTCGAGCCCGAGTTCCGCAAACGAAACCTTGATCTCCCTCGCGAAGGGATAGCGGTTCACGAGCGCGACAGCCGTAAAGCCGTTCGCGAGCGGACGCACCCAGACGCTCTCCGCGTCGACGTTGCGAATGCGCCGCGCCACCTTGCCGAGGCGGTCTTGGCTGACTGCGATAACCTCGTCGTTCATCAGGAGACTCTTCGTGAATTCGTCTATCGTCGTGAGGTCGCAGCCGATGAGGAGCGGAGAACCGACCATCGCCCAGAGCGAGACGTGGCTGTACTGCTCGTTCGGCGAAAGAAACGTCGGATGGTCACCTCCGAAGGAATACTGCTGCCCGACGATCATCATGTCGGGGTCTGCCCAGCAGCCCGGCCCGCTGTACTTCCAGTATTCGCCGCCGATCCTCCCCTCGAGCGCAAGCTCCATCCAGTGCCAGGAGTCGTTGAGGTCGCACCAGGAGCGCCAGCAGTTTGCGCCCGCCTCGCGCGCCCATAGCTGGACGTCGCCCCAGCCATACTGGCAGAAGGAGAAGAGGATGTCGCGCTTCTGCGCCTTGAGACACTTGCTCATGAGGCGATAGGGCTTTGAATGGGACTCGACATGCCGTTCGACAGGCAATGATTCCGTCTCCTTTATGAAGATCGCGCCGTAGGAGCACCAGTCGTACTTCAAGTAGTCGAAGCCCCATTCGGCCCAGCTCTCGGCGTCCTGGAGCTCGTGCCCGTAGCTGCCCTCGCACCCTCCGCACGTGCGCGGCCCGGGCGAGGAATAGAGGCCGACCTTCAGGCCGAGCGAGTGTATGTAGTCCGTCATGCCCTTCATGTCCGGGAACGAGCGATTCGGGAAGATCTTGCCGTTCTCGTCTCGCGCGGGGCCTATGACATCTTCACGGCCGCCAAAATCCTTCTTGCGCATCTCGACGCGCGGAAACCCGGAGTTGTTCATCTCCCACCAGTCGTCGAGATTTATGTACGACCAACCATGGTCGGCAAGACCCGACTCGTCCATCGCCTTCGCGGCGGCCATCGCCTTCTCCTGCGTCAGCCGGTAGGCGAGCGTGTTCCAGCTGTTCCAGCCCATCGGCGGCGTAAGCGCGATCGTGTCGCCGACTGCGAGCCGTATCGTGCGCGTCGCCTTGCCCTTCGCGTTTTCGGCGGTCACGGCAATGTCGTAGTTGCCGGGAGTCTTCGGGGCGAAACCCCTTAAGACGCCCTTTTCGTCTATGGTGACGCCCTCGGGAAGCCCCGTCGCGGAAAACCTGATTGGACGCTCGCCCGTCGTCGCGACGCGGAAAATTACGGGATGCCCGGGTCTCACGCCCCAGATGTCCGCACCGTTGATGCGAGGCTCCGGCCTCACTGCTGGAGTGAGCATGCCGAGCTGCACGACGAGCGAAGGGTCGTTCACCGGCTCAATTTTCGCACCATCGGCGCAAGTGAAGCGCGCGTCGAGCCAGTCGGCGTTCGCGGCATCGTAGGCCGTCCATTCGCCGCCACCAGTCGTCTCAAGGACAATCTCCTTCGCTCCGGTAAGATCGACATGCGCCTCGACCGGCTTCTGCCAGAGCTTGACGTCGCCGGAGTTCCAGGCAATCCGCCCGTCGGCCCAGACCCGGAACTGCGCCGCAGGGGTGCTATAGCCCTTCTTCGACAGCAACTGACTCGCATCGTCGTCAATGGCGACAAGCGCGTCGAAGGACTCGACCTTGCCGTTCGCACGAAACATTATCGCGCTTTCAGGATGAGTGCCGAAACCACGGGCATAGACATTGCTCGACACCGTGAGCGCATGGCCGTCTACGGACTTGAGCGGCAAGAGCCGCTTGCCGAACCCGCAAGTCGCGCCTGAAAGGTCGAAGGAATCGACGTATGAAACAGAACCGTCCGCTGCGAAAACGGCACACGCGGACACGACGAGGAATGCAATGCGAAACACCATGACCCCCTTTGCAGATTATACGCAGGCCATCGGTCAGCGGTAGACCGAACGAGGACGCTGCATCTTGACTTTCGGCTCTTCGAGGAAGAGCGAATACCACTGGTCGCCGATCCCCGAGTTGTTGAAGTGGGCGACCTTGTTGTTCATAAGGCACTCGTGGTTGCGCTTCAAGGTCGCGTCGTCGGAGTTCTTTAGCGCCTCCGTGAGCGCCTTGAACGCCTCGTCGACCTTGCCGCGGTTGACGAGTATCCAGCTCCACGTCGCGGCGAGAAGGACGTTCTGGTTGTAGCGCAGGCGCCGGATTCCATTGCGGTAGGTCTTCTCCATCTCCGCAATGTCCTCGCCCCGCATCTGCTGGCGGGCGAGCTTGATGGCAACAGTAGTCGGGTCGAGGAACATCGCCTTCGGCATCAGTTCGTCTACGCGCTTGAACTCCTTGATCATCCAGTTGAGCTGGAGCTGCGCGGTCGCCATCTGGCGTTCGATCATCGGAACCCAAAGGCGATACTTGCGAAGGTTCTCGGTCTCGGCAAGCGCCTCCTTGACGAAAATGCGCGTGTCGTCGGCCACCTCCTTCTGCGCGGCCTGGATCGACCCCGGCGGGCGCATCTGCCAGCGCTGCATCTTCTGCTGGAGCCGCTTCTGACCGCCTTCCAGTATGCCCTGCACCTTGGCCATGTCGGCCTTTACCTTACGCTGGATGAAAAAGCCGAACGCCGCCTGGAAGACGCCAAACGAAACGAGGCCGAGAAAGATGCTCCACCCCATACCAAGGTCTGCGCCGTAGTGCGCCGCAGAGAAGCCGCCGAATGCGACGGCGATTGCAATGAACAATGTAATCATGTTTGTAATTATACCATAAACTCAAGGCGCGTTGCGATGGGATTTACGGTAGATGGCGCGCGACTGGCGGATGATCTCGTTCAGGAACGCGAAATCCTCCTTCTTCTTCGAGACAACGCGGCCGATGTGCGCCCAGTAGACGGCTGAGAACATCGGATCCGCGACGTCAGACATGTCGTAGGCCTTCGTCACCTCGTCCATCACCTTCTTGTCCATCCTCAGCTCTTCCCAGGCGTTGCGCCGCGCGACGTCCTCGACCGTCTCGCGCCACTTCGCGCGATACACGGGAGCGGCCATGTCGAGATTCGTGCCGAGCTTCAGCTCAAAGAGCCACGCGAGTTCGCGGTAAAGCTCGCTCTCCGTCGGGTTCAGCATGAGCCCCTTGTCCCTGATAAGGCAGATCGCCGCATAGACCCAGCGCCAGCGATCCTCGTACGTCGGCATCATTATGGAGATGTTGTAGGCAAGGTTCCACGCCGCGTAGCTCCACACCTCGGGCGTGTGCGGCTCGAGATACGAGAGCGTCGAGGCGAGTTGCGCAAGCTCGACGTACCGTCCCTCGTCCTGCAGTCGGTCGGCGCGGAACCACACGACTTCCGCTACGATGGAGCGAAGTCCGCCGAAAGCGGCGAGCGCGCCTTCCGTCATCGCGGGCGCAGAGGCGGGGCGCGCGGCACGCAGCGCGAACTGCAAGCCGACGGAGAGAAGCACAAGAAAGGCGGCGAGCGCCGCGAGCAGGATTCTCCTTTTCACGACGTCACCCCCAGAAGATCCTTTAGCGCGGCAATCTGCGCGTGGTCGCCGAGCGCGACGATTGTGTCTCCGCCACGGAATTCCCACTCGGGGCCCACGTTGCGTACAACCACGCCGCCACGCACGACGGAGACGACGGAAGCGCCGGTCTTCGCGCGGATATTGAGAGTCACCACAGTGCCGCCGATCGCAGGCGACAGCGCAGGCAGAACTATTTCCACACCATCCGGCACGGCAAGCTCCATCGTCCGCGCAAGACTCTCGCGCCGCTCCTCGGCAGTAAGCGCGTCGTGGAAGCGTTTCGTCGCGCGAGAGCCCGCCTTGACGAAGCGGCGCCAGCCGATGATACCGACAAGGACAATGACGCCGATGCCAACCCAGAGCGTCGGCCCCCTCGGAGCGATGGAGACGGACACCATCGCCCACTCAACGAACAGGAACGCCAGCACCGCCAAAGAGACTACGGCGCGTACGACCTGCTGGACGGAGACCTGCCATCGCGACGTACCCTCGCCGCAGAGCATCACAGCGACAGCGTCGGCGAGACCGCGCGAAGCCGAAACGCCAAGCGGCAGAAGCGGCAGGCAGAGGAGATGCGCAAGCACGAAGAATAACACGTGGGCGTAAGACGCAAAGAATGGCGAGACACCGTTGTAGTTGACGTGCGTAAGCAGAGTACACATCGTCGCAACGGCGATCATCAGGACCGCATATACGCCAAGGCGAAACACCTCGGCCTTCAGCTTGCGGAACGCGGGCGACCCCTCGGCCGCGCCAATCTTGGCGAGCCACGCGCGATACGCCTCGTGGACAGACTTGAAGCGCACCGGCACGCGGCGCTCCGCGAAGTCGCCGACGCGGTCGGACATTCGGATCATCAGCGGGTTCAGGAGAGTCGTCAGTAGCGACGCGCCGACGGCGATAGAGAACATCGGGTTCGAGGGGTCGTCGACAAGCTGCGCGTAGAGGATCGCCACCATAAACGCAAACTCTCCGATCTGCGCGAGGGAGAATCCGTTCTGGACGGCGGTCTTGACGTCGACACCCGAAAGCAGGGAGCCGAACGTGTTGTTGAAGAGCTTGCCGAGGACGATGACGAGCGAGACGACGAGTATCGCGCCTCCATGCGCCCAGAGCGCGGCAGGGTCGACAAGAAGACCGATCGAGACGAAGAACATCGCGGAGAACATCGACTTGAGCGGATCAACGAGGGCCGCCAACCGCTCGCGCACGTCGCTCGACGCGCCGAGGAAGCCGACAAGAAATGCGCCGAGCGCAAGCGAAAAGTTGAAGCGGTAGGCAAGGAACGAGACGAAGAAGCAGACGCCAAGAATCGTGAGAGCAAGCGCCTCGTCGTCCTTCCGAGACGAGACCGACACGAGGAGACGCGGCACGTGAACAAGCCCGATCACGACCACCGCAAGGAAAAACACGGCAAGCCAGCCAAGCGACGCGGCGAATGCGCCGGCAGACATCCCACCGCCATTCGCGAGCCCCGTCGCGACGGCGATCGCGCCGACGCAGATTATGTCTTCGCAGAGCGAAGTGCCGAGGACGTATTTCGCAAACGGACGCGAACCCCAGCCCGCTTCGTCGATGACCTTTGCGAGAAGCGTCGTCGCCGAATCGCACATCGCGACGCCGAGAAACACCGACTGGACGAGCGACCAGCCAAAGAAACGGGTACCGACCGTGTAGCCGAGCCAGATCATCACGATGGTATCGATCAGCGCCGAGGGAACAGCGACGCCGCGCAGCTTCTTCATGTCCTTCGCAGAGAACGACAGCCCCATCGAAAACATGAGAAACACGACGCCAAGCTGTGCAATCGTATTGATTGACTGCGAGTCGGCAAGCAAGCTCCCGCCCCACGTGTATTTGTTAAGCAAAACACCCGCGCCGATGTAGCCGAGGACCTTCGGCCACCTCATGCGCGAGAAGAGCGCCGCCACAAGACCGGCTACGGCCATGACGAGCGCAAGATCCTGGAAGAACGCCCCTTCCGTCATTTTGCAGCGGGGGCGGCGGGAAGCCGCCCGTGTTCAAGCAAGTCGCGGACGACGGCCTTGACCTCGGTATCGAAGTCGCCCTTCAAGATCCACTTGAGGAAGTTTTGTTCGCGGAACAGGAGGTCGCGCAGCTTCTCGCCCTTCTTCTTACCGAAGTTGACGAAGAGCTCTCCGTCGCGCCACAGGAGCTCGCGGTTGCGGCCGATGACGTTTGGATCGCGCGGCGAAAGAAGCTCGGCCATTTCCGCGGAAGACTGCGGGAGACCTGGGTACTTCGCCATCTGCGCCTTGAAGACCTCGAGCGTCGCGCGCGTGTCCATCTCTGCACCGTGGGCACCGGTGTGATCGCGGCCAAGGTAGAAGCGGACGGCGGCCGTGAGGTCGCGCGGCTCCATCTTGTGGTAGATTCGCTGAACGTCGATGCAGCGACGAGACGAGACGCCGAAGTTCTTGCCGACGCGGGCGAACTCTTCCTCAAGGCACGGGATGTCGTAGCGGTCGGAGTTGAAGCCAGAGAGATCGCATCCATCGAAGAACGCGTAGATCTCGTCGGCCTTGTCTGCGAAAGTCGGGCAGTCCTTCACGTCCTCGTCGGCTATGCCGTGAACGTCGGTGGACTCCTTGGGAATCGGGATGCCGGGATTGAGCAGCCAGCAGCGCTCCTCCTCGGTGCCGTCAGGCATCACCTTTATCGCACCGAGCTCGATGATCCGGTCGCGCTTCGGGAATAGCCCAGTCGTCTCGAGGTCGAACACGACAAGCGGTCTGTCAAGATTGATGAACATGATGCCTGTATTATACCAAATTTGCGCATGGCAAGACGCAGCACCGATTACAGCTATCTAAGAGAAGTTGGAGATTAGAGTTGGAGTTGGAGAGTGGAATTGAAGTTCTTTTGGTTCGGGTTTTAGCCGTGTAGCCCGCCGCCCGCGCTTCGCACAGGAATGTAAATGAAGATAAGTTGGTATGGAACTTTTCAACCTTTCAACTTTTCAACTTATAGGCAAGAACATGTAGTACGTGTAGGAGAAGTTGAAGGTTGTGTTAAAGCACGAGTCAAAAACTCCAACTCCAACTCTGAACTCCAACTCATCTCTTCACTGAAATGCGATCGGGGGCACGGCTGGCGTGGAGGTCTGGATGATACATCGCCTCGACACTTGGACCTGGGAGGATGTAGTCTCCAGCCGAGACGACGCGCACCGGATAGCGGAAGGTCGCCTCCGCACCCTTCGCAAGCGTGAACTTCTTGGAGAAGACGAGCATCCTATCGTCGCGAGCGTCCGACCTCATCACCCATTTGCCCTGATCTAGTGCATGGGCGCTCGACTCGGAGCGAGCGAGTGCGGAGCCATCGGATCCGCGCGGAGCGAACGAAGGGGCGAGCCCTCCATGCACCGGTTCTAGGCAGGCGGGGAAGAGGTCTTCGATAACGAGGTCTGAAAGCTCGCGCGTGTCGTCGACCTTGATCGCAAGCTCTGCTATTAGCATCTCGCCGAGCGAGAGGTTCGAGAGATCAGCTTCTCCACCTTCGGGCGTAAGGTAGCGCCGCACAATGGAAATGCCGCGCGCCTCGTCCTTTACATCCTTTGGTTTTGGTAGCGAGAGCTTGTGCCACACGACGAACTTCTCGCCGGGCTTCGCTGGATGGTGGCGATAGTATGCGCCTATTGCAAGAAGCGCATGCGCGTTGCCGCCCGTCGTTCCCCAAGAGAACCGCTCGCGGTCGCGCTGTCCGTCGAGATAGGAGACAAGCGGAAGTATGCGAGCATCGTCAGGGTCGATCTCGAGAAGCGCGAGGACGGAAAATGCGGCGTCCTTCACCGACGACGGCACGACATTCGCCGCAAGCAGTGTCTCGGCGCGGCGCCTGTCGCCTGTCAGGGCGAAGGCGCGGGCGAGCCGAGAGCGCGAAAGAAGCGTCAAGTTGGTCGACGCGTCGTAGAGCCGCAGCATACGGTCCTTCTCCGGATTGCCGGCGAGCGCAAGCGTGTGGCAGGCGTAGGCCGACACCGTGTCATTCGTCGACATCGCCCAACGCTTCAGGAAGCTGAAGACGCGGTCGCGCGCGAGGCGGTTGAGCGCATAGCCGTTCTTCTCCGCTTCGACGAGGAAGTGCGCGGCATAAAGCGACACTTCGCTATCCCACGGCGCGTAGTTGCAGTCGGGCCACATTACAAAGTCGGTAGACCTCACCATCGACTCGACGCGCCTGACGCCAGAAGCTACAACATCAGGCCCCGCAGGCGAGACAGAGGCTAGAATTCCGCCTGCACCGATAAGCGGGAACATACGCGAGGAAGTCTGCTCAAGGCAGCCATGCGGATATTCCGCGAGCCAGCGTAGCGCCGATTCGTACTGTCCGACAGGCGAGTCATACACCTTCTCGCTGTATTTCTCAAATGGGTTCCCCCCAACCCCTGACTCCTGACTCCTGACTCCTGACTCCTGATTACTGACCCCTGACTCCTGACCCCTCTTCACACCTGAAGTCTCTACCCAGGCGACGGCCGGGCGAACGGGCAGGATTATTCTCTCATGATGCGCCTCACCCAAGCCCTTCACGGAATATGAGACACCCATCTCCCCTGGCTCTTCCGGCGCGGTCAACCTTACGACGATGTTTGTGTGGCCATCCTTCTCAAGCATGACCTTGCCCTCAGCAACGACGACATTCCGTCCAACGCTGATTGAATACTCGATCACCCCATCTACACGTTCTACATGTTCTACACGGCTATCCCCATCTCTCCTGTAAATCGGCAGCGTCGCCTCAAAGACATCTCCAGGCGCGACGAAACGCGGAGCGTCCGGCATCATGACAACCTTCGGGGTGACCTTCGCCTGAATCGCAGCCGAGCCAGACGCAGATGCGCTCCACGCTACGACTGTCGCACGAATCTCGCCGACGAACTCGCCAAGCGGAAACTCGCATACTCCCTTCCCGTCTTCACCGACTTCCACGCGTCCGCTCCAGCGAGAAAGCGGCTTGAACCTACGCGTCGGCACGGGACTAACGCGCCCAAGCATCTCCGCTCCCGCGCCTCCGCCCGTCTTGACGCCGCTCGCGCGAAGAAGGTCCTCGCCAAGCACGGGAAGCATGCGGTGGTAGATGTCGTAGAGAGGATGGCTCGCGTAGCGCGGCGCGGCAAAATGCCCCACTGGATCAGGCACCTGCTCGTCCGTAAGGATGTTTATCCCCTCGTCCACGACTGTGACGAGCGCGGCAGATGCGCCGCGCGCCTCGAAGGTGACAGTCGCAGACGAACCCTTCTCGCTGCCGATAACGACATCGCATTTCGCAACCTTGACGGCAATCTCGTCCTCGACCGGGCGCACAGATATCGTCGCCTGTCCGTGGGCGCGCGCAGCCATGTGCTTTGCGTTTGCCTCGACGCTCTGCACGACGGACACATACACGTCGAGGTTCGGCGCGTTCTCTAGCACAACGGGCCTGAGCGTGATTTCGCTCGTCGCGTTTGTGAGCGCGACGATATCAGTATATGCGTCCTTGTCACGCAGCACCGACACGAGCGCATAGCCGGCGAACGGCGCGCGAACCATCAGGCGCGGCGTTTCGCCTACGCGGTAGAACGGCTTGTCGGCAGTGAGCGTGACCGCCGTCGGGTCGGAGAGCGGCGCACGAACCGCCGAGTCGCCCCAGTCGCTCAGATAGAAGGTCTTTGCAAACGAAACGCCCGTCTCGGAATCCGTCACCGTCAGCGCGTAGTCACCGCAGGCGCTTGCTGGGATGTCGAATACCGCGTCCTCGCCCGCCGGAACGATGATCTTGACGGCCGACGCGACAACCTTGCGAATACGCTCGCAATCCCATGTCTCCCATCCGTTTGACTGGCGGCGGTAAGAGTATACGGAATCGATGCGCTCCAATGTCGCGGAGAGAGTGCGGCTTTCTCCGTAGCGCGAGCCGTCCGGCTTCACGCAGGCAAAGTGGATCTTCGGCGCGAGCCCTTGCCCAAGCCGCATCCACGACTCAAGCGTTGAGCCGATGTAGTATGGGTAGTAGTGGAGAACTGCGGAAGCGCGTGCCGTCGCAGGGCGGCCACCGTCCTCAAATACCGTTCCCTGCGCTGTCGCGCGCACTGCGGCCTTTGGCAGCCCCGAATCGGCCCAAAGCGGCGCGGACATGGCGCATTTGCCTTCGCGATCGAGCGAGGCCTTGGCAAGCTTGCGGAAATTCGGCTTGAGGCCGAGGTCGCAGTTCCCGAAAGACCATCCCTTCCATTGTGGCGGCGCGAAAGAGTAATCCTCGAACACGACTGCGCCTTCGCAGGCGAGCGCGTGGGCAGGGCCGCCAAAAAGATGCTCCGCAGAGACCGAGAACGCGAAGTTCGAGGGATGCGCCGCGGAATCTGCTTCGACGCGGACGCGAATCTGCGGCGGGGCGAACTCCTCGACTTTTATCTCTGCTGTGCCGAGTATGCGACCATCCTTGCCGGGTATCTTTGCATGGAACTTCCACGCGCCGCTCGGCTGGTCTGCGGGGACGGTAAATGTATCGCACAAAAGCGAGCCCTCGGTGTCGCTCGTCGCCGTGAGGTGGGAGTATGTGTCCCCTTTCGGGCTCACGAGCCGCAGCTCGACCGGCATTGGGCTGGGCGCCTGGCGGCGGCCGTTCCTCAGAAGCGCGTGAACCATGATCTTCTCGTCGTGGCGGTAGATGCCGCGGTCGGTCCAGAGGAACGCCTCGACACCGTCGTCCGCGAGGTATTCTGGGCGGCAACCGTCTGAATATGTCTCGTCGATCTCCATCGAGTCGCGGAGAGCGAGGAAAGTGCTGTCGGTGCCATCGGCACTTGTAGCTACTACGGCAAACGGCTCGCCCTTCGCCACGCGCACGAGGCGGCTCCAGCCGTTCTCGTCGGTCTCGCCTTCCATCACCTTGATGTTCGCCTTGGAATATACCGTCACCTTTGCGCCGTCGAGAGGCGTGCCCTTCATAAGCGAAGTCACCCATACGCCAGGCGAGTCGGTTCCGTTCAAGCGAACGGAAAGCCCGAGATCGGAAAGGCAGACGAGCCGATAGCGGTTGGGATTTTGCTTTGATTCCTCGACCCACCAGCCGTCTGCGCGCGGTCTGTCGGCGCTCCTAACGGCGACGAGGAATATTCCGTTGGCACTGCCGCCGTCGTTCATCTTCACGGGCACGGCAACGGTCTCCTTTTCGTTAGGTTTGTTCACGCAAGCGAAGTCGCGTTCCTCGATTTCGCCAGAAAGCTCCTCGGTCTCCTCGTCGTCTGCGGAGCCGCCCCACCGATAGCGGCTGTACTCGCGTTCCTCACGGGCGAGAAGCTGGACGACGTTTTCCGGCACCACGCGGCGAATCTCGGCGTGGATGTTCGTCACGTTGACGGACTCTACGCCAATCGCCCTCGCGCCGCCGGGCGGGAGATAGCGACCTGGGGCGGCAAATCTCACCATCGGTTTTGGCGGAGGAGGCGGGCCCTTCGGCTTCTCGGTGGCTGGCTCAGTGCTCGGCTGCGCGACAGTCGAGACAGAGGCAGGAGCCGCGTTAGTCGTGGCTTCCTTTATCTTGGCCTTGATGATTTCGTCCATCTGCGCCTTGCTCAAGTTGGCGTAGACGCTGCCTCCATGCTCGGCTTCGAAGGCGCGAACCTTGCGGCAGACCCAGAACAATGACGATGCAGTGGCGCAAAGCGCGACTGCGAGGGCGACAAACGCCCCGATTACGACGAGTTTTTTGAGTTTCATACACCCCTACTCGCCGCCAACGGGAAAATCTGACAAGAAAAATCAAACAGCCGGCTGCTTAGCCTGTTTCAGCCATGTTGCTCCCTTATGGTCGCTTGGTGGAAATCGAGTGGATGTAGATGTCCGTGGGATGTTCGCCGCCGAAGACGGTGTGCATGACGTTGCAGAGCCAGGCGATCTGGACGCCTTCCTGTCCAGCGGCCCTGACCTTGTAAGTCGCGCCGAACTTGTCATGCTCAACTATGTGGAGATGAAGCTTCCACTCGTCGGGGTTTGGAATGTCCGACGACAGCACGACAAACACTTCGTCGGCACCATCGGAGACTTCTTCCAGCAGCGTGTCCGCGCCGGCGACCATCTGGTTTTCGGCCTTGGTATGCTGCGGAACATCCGCGAACCACTCCGTGCCGGAGCGATAGAAGCGAAGTTCCTTGCGAACGGTCGAAGTGTCGACGCCGGTCGTCCTGGAGCGCAGGAAGCAGCACGCAAGGAGTGCGCCTATTACAACCGTTCCGACAACCGCGCAGACCGCAATACGCAAAAATGATATTTTCATGCCGACATTATACCAAAACTCATCAACCGGCTTCACTCAACGAGCTTTCGTGCGGCGGCGTAGTCGCTTGGGGCGACGAGAACACACATTCGAGTGCCAAGGCCGCCATTTCCAAAGCGGTGCCATGCGCGGTCTTCCTTTAGCAATTCAAGCCGGCAGCGGATTTGCGCCTTTTCAAGAGTCTCGGCCGCCGCTTTTGCCTCGTGAACGGCAACATCGTCCATCAGCACCGCCCAGCCCTTCCACATCGCAAACTCTTCTTCTGGAACATTCTCCTCTCGCCAGTCTATCCCTTCGTCGTCATCGTCAAGTTCGCTGATGTCCTTGCACGGCTTCATTTTCGAAAAGGAGCGAAACTGCAGCACTAGAAGCGACACCAATATGAAAAGAACGGCCGCACCCGCGACCGGCTCGTCAAATTTCATCGCGACAACGATAAGCACAACCGCCGCGACCAACGCAAAGAGAAGGAACTTTTTGTTCATTATGGGCTACTACTCTTCAATCACTTCAACAATCCCACCTTCCGCCTCGGACTCAAACTCGTTGACGGCATTGGTGGTGCAATTTTGCGACTTGTCGTCTTTCAAGATCATCTTGCCCATTACTGACGCATCTCTCGTCTCGCGCTCGGTATTCAACTGCTGCGGCGCGGGATAGTCGCCCATCACCGTGCTTGGCGATCTTTCACTACAGCCCCCGACTACGGCAGCTGCAATTCCGACGAGCAACCCGCCAAGCCCCTTGCCAGAGGCAAGAGCCCTACTAATGGCGCTCTGCCGCGCCGCGTTCTTTTTCGACAGTTTCATGGCAAGTTTTCCTCGTTCCCTGTTTGCGCCAATATTCTACCACCTTGCTCATCTTCGGTCAACGCGCAAGTCGGCAACAACGCGAAAACAGGCCTTTTACAATGGTTCCGTGGGGCCTGTCCCTAATTGGCCAGCGCAAAACAAGCCGCTGTTAGCGATGGATCGAGCGGCGAACGATGGCGAGGGCGGCGGGAATGGCGACGGCAAGGGCAAAGACAATCGAGAAGAACGCGCCCTTGGCGATGATTGGCATCGGCACGACGAAAGTCGCGGGAAGCCCCCAGTTAGCCATAGCCGCGCGAGTACCCGTCGTGCAGAGCCAGCCAAGCGGCGCACCAAACGCAAGTCCAAGCGCGACACCGACGATCGCGACCCCAAGCGCCTCGCCAATAAGCACCTTCGCAAGCTGGAACCGCGTCGCTCCGACTGCGCGAAGAACGGCGAACTCGCGGCGACGCGACTCGAACGACGCGACAAGCATCGCGACGAAGCCGAGCGAGATGACTGCGACGAAGATGAACGGCACGCGCGCCATCGCGCCCACGAGGTCGCTCCCGTGCGCGAGCGTTCCGTCGGCGATCTCGTCGCGCGAATGGAGACGCACGGTGTTGCCGCGAATCTCGCCTTCGGAATCCTCGCTCCATGCGCCGCCGAGCGCTTCGACGATCTCGCGCTCCACAATGCGCCCTGCCGGGAACACGCCGTTCGCGGCGAGGAACTCCGGCTCGTAGTCGAGCCACACATGCGTCATCTTCACGAAGTCCTGCGGCCTTGCGTCGCAGGCGGCAAGCGTATCGAACGAGACGAAGACAGGGCCGTCGGTGTTGACCGGCATCCTGTTCATCCCCCGCACGAGTGCGCGGCTCGTCACCATGTGCCAGTTGAGATCAACTACGCCGACGACCTTGAGCGGAATAATTAGCCCGCGCCCGGCGTCAAGCACGAGTTCGTCGCCGACATTTAGCTTGCGGGCGCGCGCCATCATCTCGGTTATGACGCAGTTGTCGCCTTCCGCGAGCGCCTTCTCCGCAGACTCGCGGTCGCCCTGCGAGAACTTGAAGTCGGGAAGATACGCGCTCGCAAGCAGAAGCGCGTTTCTGTACTGCTTCATTATACGGTCGCCTCGGAGAGGCGCCCCTACCGGCTTCCCGTTCCCCTGCTTCGCATCGCTGGGTTTCCGATTCCCAAAGCCCTTTAGTTCCTCAAGCGGCGAGATGTTGACCTGAAGCGGCTGGAGTTCGCCTATTCGCTTCACGCCCTTGAGGTTGCGTAGATGCTCTATGTCAAAACTCGAGACGCCGCCAGGGAGTATCGAGACTATCGCGTCTGGCCACTCGGGCGAAGGTATGAACGGCTTTGTGAGCGACGTGCCCCAAGTCTCCACTGCGACAAACGCGCCGAAGCCGCATGCGAACGCGATAATCATGCTGAGCCGCCTCTTGCGCGGCGCGCGGCCCGACGCGGCCTCGAGCGGGCGAACGGCGAACGCCGGCTTTAGGGCGAAGAGCGCGCCAAACACTGCGACGACAGGAGCGACTGCTATGACGGCAATTACGCCCTTCATGCCGATCACGGCACCTGCGGGGAATGTCTCTGCGTCGCACGCGACATACGCAAAGAGCGCGGCGATTGCGCCGCCGATGCCGAGCATAAGCCCCGAGGCGACAAGCGCGAGTGCTTCGCGGACAACCATTTTAGCGACACCGCCGCGCGTCATGCCGAGAATCCTTAGCGTAGCGATTTCCATGCGGCGGGATTCGATCGTGAGGAAGAGTGTGTTCACAAGCAGGCAGAGCGCCGTAAGCGCGGCTGCCCAAAGGAGAAGCGGTTTTGCGCGGTCCATGTTGCGCCCTGCGTCGGAACGGAACATCGGGGACAATTCCTCGGCCGAGACCGGCTTGAAATCCTGCCATTCCTCGTCTATCTCGGCAACGGCAGAGGGAGGAAGGAACATGTTGGGATAGCCGCGTGCAGGACGCTCCCAGTCGAGATAGCCGGCGAGCTTCACGCGATACGCGCCCTTGCGGCCGACGAGAGTAAGCTCTTCGCCTATTGCCGGGAGGTTCTTCACGCGGCGCTGGGCAAAAAGCGCCTTGGTGACGAGAGCGCCGTCGAGCCCTGGACGAGTCGCGGCATACGCCATCATCGGCGGGCCCTGCAAAACGCGGCCATCGGGACGGAAGTCGAGCTGAAGCTGCACCGTGCGGGCATCGGCATCGACAGGAACGGCCTTGATAAGCCGCTCGGCAATTGCGACCGCCTGAGCGTCGTTAGTCGCCACAAGCGACTGCGTGAACACGACTGCACCCGCCGCGGCGGCTATTCCGAGAACTGCACATATATGTCTTGCTCTCATCTGACTCCTAACTCCTGACTACTGACACCAACTAAAATTTCCATCGCCGCACTCCAACTTCCCCAAAACCTCTCTGCGTACTCTCGGCACTCGCGTTCGCTCGGCTTGGCTCGCTACGAATCGCGAGCCCCGCTTGCGCGGCGGTTACGCGTCTCTGCGCCTCACCCCTGCTAGGGCATCCGCTTCGCGGACTCGCGCTTCGCGCTCGGGGGATACGCGTTAAAACCTTTATAAAAAAATCTACCCTCCATTCTCCAACTCCAACTCCTAACTCCAACTCCTACCCCCTATACGTCTCCAAATACCTCTTCGACACCATCTCCGCATCGCCCTCTGTCGCGTACGAGGCGGCTATCTTGCCGTCTTTCAGGAAATGGACTTTGCTTGCCGTCGCAGCCACCTGCGGATCGTGCGTGACGACGAGAATCGCGCTCTTCTCCTTGCCGTTGAGATCGCGGAGAAGCGAGCATATCGCCTTTGACGCCTTCGCGTCGAGATTGCCCGTCGGCTCGTCCGCGAGAACGATGTCGGGCGACGCGATGAGCGCGCGGGCGATTGCGACGCGCTGGCGCTCGCCGCCAGAAAGTTCCTCGGGCTTCTTCGAGAGAATGTCTGCAATGCCAAGCGCCGAGACGAGCGACGCAAGCCGCCCTTCGTCAACCTTCGCCCCGTCAAGGCAAAGAGGAAGAACGATATTGTCGCGCACCGTCTTCTCGTTAAGGAGGTTGAACGCCTGGAAAACGACTCCGATATGGCGGCGGCGGAATTTCGTTGCGGCAGCGTCGCCCATCTTCACGATGTCGTTTCCACCGACGAGTATCTCGCCCGCATCGGCGGAAAGAAGCCCCGCCGCGAGATGCAGAAATGTGGACTTGCCGCTACCGCTCGGGCCCATCAGCGCCTCAAAGCTTCCTGGAGCCATCTTCAGGGAAAAATCCTTGAGGACTTCCTGCTTGCCGTACTTGCGGCACACGCCGCTCGCGTTAAGAGCTTCCATACTTCCTCCAGATGTCAACAGTTGTTCAAAGAAATCAAACGCCCCTATTTCCCAAAAGGTTCATTCTAACGCTAAATTCTTGCCACAAAGAACACGAAGGTCACAAAGAAACACAGGAAGCGTACAACAACAAGCATCTATAAACTTGCAATGCGCTTGGCGAGCTGGGGGAGGCCGGGGTCGCGTGCGCCAGCCGTCGCAAACGCGGCGTATTTGCCGCGGTGAGCCGCAATCCAGTCGAACGCAGCATCGAGATCGCTGACGAGCTCGACGCGCGAGTGGTCGAGCTTCGCCGCAAGCGCATCGGAGTTTATCGAGCGGTCGGTCGTGCCGCCCGCATCGTAGACAGGGAGCAGGAGCAGCTTGTCCTGTGGGCGAATCACCTCGGCAAACATGGCGGCAAGATCGTCCATCATCTTGCGCAGCGGGGCGTAGCCGTGTGGACGCCAGACGACGCAAAGCCCGCCAGGATGGCGCTCGGCAAGCGTCAGCCACATCGCGCGCAGCTTCTCGGGGTTATGCGCGTAGTCGTCGTAGACACACTCGCCATATTTCTGCAGACGGCGCTCCACGCCGCCAAAGCTCTCCATCGCCTTCTCCGCTTCGGCTCGGTCGCAGCCAAGCGCGACCGCCATGCGGATTGCGAGCGAGGCGTTCTGGCGGTTGAAGTCCTGCGGACGGTAGGTCTCGCCGCGAGCGTCTACGACTGGCCCTGGGCAGTCCTTCACGAAAGCGTCGAAGACCTCGTCCATCTCCTCCTTCGAGTAGTGGTCGGCGGAGGCGTTCGTCACGATTGCGGCATATGGGCTGAACGCGACGAGGGACTTGTCGCTCTCGTCGACTTCTGCAACGGCATATTCCCCCTTCCCGAACCTGACAGCCCCCTGCCAGCCGGGAACGTTCGCGCCATTGACGCACATTGGATCGAGCCCGCACTTAGAGAGGACGTGACCGAGCATCGCAGTGACGGTGGATTTGCCGCAAGTGCCGACAACTGCGACGAGCTTGTAGTTGGAGAGCGCGCGGGCGAGCGCCTTTGCGCGGTGAGTCACCGGGATTCCAAATTCCTTGGCACGCGCTAACCCTGGATTCGTGTCCTCAATAGCAGTCGACACGATAATCTCGCCGGTGGACGCATCAATTCCACTGCCGTCGTCGGGGAAGCAGCGAATGCCGAGAGATTCGAGAAATCTTATGTTCGGCGTGTCGAGATTGCGATCGGCGCCGGTCACTTCGTCGCCGAGACGGACAAGAGCCGTCGCAAGCGCACTCATGCCGACGCCGCCGATGCCGATAAGATGCCGCTTCACTGCACCTGTATCGTGCGCTGCTCGTAATGACCGGGCTGCCAAGACCTAAGAACCGTGCCGTTCGGCTGAACCGTGTCGACATAGCGTCCTTCAACCCAGACGTTCTGCGTCTGGTAGACTGGCTGTTGCACGACGACAGGGGCAGACTGCACGACAACGGGCTGCTGAACGACAACGGGCGCGGGCGTCACGACGACAGGTGCAGGCGTCACGACGGCCGGAGCGGGAGTCGAAACCGCGCTTGCGACAAGTCCGCCGAGGAGCGCACCGCCAACGATGCCAGCTGCAATCGCTCCGCCGCTACCATGGTGGTGGTGATGGTGGTGGTGGCTCGAGTAAATCGGAGGGGGTATCGGCCCACGGTGGACGGGGCCCCTGGCGAAAAGCGTCGATGCGGCGACAAGCGCCATCGCGAAAATAACAATCTTCTTCATAGGTCGCTCCTCCTTGTGAATTGTGCTTAAGATTATACCACAATTCTCTTAGTGGCGGAAGCTGCGCTGGCCGGTGAATACCATCGCGACTCCGGCATCGTTCGCGCAGTCAATAACGTCCCAGTCGCGGATCGCGCCACCGGGCTGCACGACGGACGTAATGCCCTGGCGGATGCCAACTTCGAGTCCGTCGCGGAACGGGAAGAACGCGTCCGAAACCATCGCGCAGCCAGGGAGCCCGCCCTTCTCGGCTTTCGTCTGCTCCATGATCTCCGCCTGCTTCTTCGCGCCGTCGTCCTCGCCGAACTTGAGCCGGAGGTCGTTGAACGGAAGCTGGTACTTCTCCCAGGCGATCCAGTCGGCGTGCTTCGTGTACGCCTTGTCGCGCGCGATCTCCGCGACGCCAACGCGATCCTGCTCGCCAGTGCCGATGCCGACCGTCGCGCCGTCCTTGACGTAGAGGACTGAATTAGACGTGACACCCGCCTCGACAAGCCAGCCGAATACGAGATCCTCGTACTCCTTCGCAGTCGGAAGGCGCTTGATCTTGTGCTCTTCAAAGGTCACTTCGCCCGTCGCCTTGTTCGTGATCTTGCGGTTGCAGTAGGCGGGCATGAAGTCCTCTGGCTTGCGGGCGTTCGCGCTGAACGACGTCTGCGCGACAATGCCGCCGTCGATCAGGGACTTGAAGTCGACGACATGCTTTGCGACAAAGTCGGTGAGACGCGACATGTTCTTGATGCGGAAGACGCGCAGGTTCTTCTTCGTGGCGAAAAGATCCATAACGCCGGGCGCAAAATCGGGAGCGACGACGACCTCGGCGTAGTTCTCGACGATGAGCTTCGCCGTCTCCATGTCGCAGTCGCGGTTCAGCGCGATTGCACCGCCAAACGCCGCGAGGCGGTCGGCCTTGTTCGCGCGGAAGTACGCCTCAGCGAGCGTGGAGCCAGTCGCGACGCCGCACGGGTTGTTATGCTTGACGATGACGGCGCACGGCTTGTCCATCAAGTAGCGGAGAATGTTGAGCGCATTGTCCGTGTCGGTGACGTTCGTCTTGCCGGGATGCTTGCCGGACTGGAGAAGCTCGGGAACGGACGCGAGGTACTGGCCTGCCTGAAGCATCTCGACGTCGCCAAGGACGAGGTTGCCGTTCACAAGCTTGTAGAGCGCGGCTTCCTGGCCTGGGTTCTCGCCGTAGCGAAGCCCCTTCTCCTCACCGCCGATATTCCACGTAACCTTCTCGTAGTGGAAGGTCTGGCGGTTTGCGCCGTCGATGAACGAAATCTCCATCGAGGGCGCGAAGTGGTCGGCCTCGATCGTCTTGTATGCTTCCTTCAGGTCTTTCATGGCTATTTTTGTTTTTAGGTTTTAATTAAGAAATATTTTTTAGTTGGGGTTTTGAGTTGGAGTTGGAGAGTGGAATTTTAACATTCCCTTCTCCTACTCCAATTCACATCTCCAACACTCTCAAGAATCAAATCTCCACATTCCTTTCTCCAAATCCATTCTCCAACTCCAACTCTTCTCTCCAACTCCTGACTACTGACCCCTAACCCACCACTCTCCAACTCCAACTCATTTCTCCAACTACTTACGGTGCGAAGGCGTCGCCTGCGAAGAGGTTGCGCGAAACGCCGTTGAAGTAGAACTCCTGGCCGGTCGCGTCGAGGACGCTGCGCCAGGACTGGCCGTCGGTATCAAGCTTCTGGCGCTCGATCGTGGCGAGCGCGATCGGCACGAGCGCGAAGCTCTCGCCGATATTGCCCACGACGCAGTCGGTGCGGCCCGCCATCGCGGCGTGAACCGCTGCGCGCGCGAGCTCGTAGCAACGTATCGCGTCGGTGCCGCGCGCAGGGCAGCTGCGGATGATGTAGCTCGGGTCGATGTACTTTACGCTCGCATTAAAGCCCTTTTCCTTGAAATGCGCGGAAATGCGGCGCTTCAAAAACTCTCCGATGTCCTTCTTGAGGATGTTACCGCTCGCGTCGCGCTCCTCGGCACCTTCCATCAGCTCCTGCCCCGCGCCCTCGGCGGCGACGATGACGACGTGGGACTTCCCCGCGGCGAAGCGACGTTCAAGTGCGCGCAAAAGCCCGCGCTCGCCGTCGAGCTCGAACTTTACCTCAGGGACGAGGCAGAAGTTCACGACGGGATTCGCCACCGTCGCCGACGCGGCGATAAAACCGGAGTCTCGGCCCATGAGTTTTACGAGGCCGATGCCGTGGGGCGTTCCCTTCGCCTCGACATGGGCGCTTCTGATGACCTCGGCAGCCTGCGCAACAGCGCTCTCGAAACCGAAGCTGCGGCCTACAAACATAAGGTCGTTGTCAATCGTCTTCGGGATGCCGACGACAGAAATCTTAAGCCCGCGCTTCAACACTTCCGCCGCAATGTCGCTCGCGCAGCGGAGCGACCCGTCACCGCCAATGCAGAAGAGGACATTGATGTTCATTCTCTCAAGGGTGTCGACCATCACGTCCGCCGGCTGCTGGCCACGACTCGAACCGAGAACCGTGCCGCCCGCCTCGTGGATCGTGTCCACCGCATCGGGATTAAGCAACATCGGCTCGTAGCCGTACTTCGGGTTTAGTCCCGCGTAGCCGTAACGGATGCCAAAGACCTTTTTTACGCCATAGTCGAACTCGAGGATCTCGACAAGCCCCTTGATGACCGTGTTAAGCCCCGGGCAGAGCCCGCCAGCCGTCACGATGCCGACACGCGTCCAGCGCGGGTCGTGGAAAATCATCTCCTTTGGCCCCGCCTTCTCAAATGTCGGCATGTGCCCGAGCTTCGTCTCAGCAAAGCGAGCATGCGACTCGCTTTCCGTGGCGAAGACCCGCTCTCCGTCGGCGACGTACTTGCGGTGGCGGACGGGCGACGGCAGCTTGCAGGCACCGAGCGTCTTTACGGTGCAGACGAACTTCTCACGGTCGGACAGTATCTTGTCGAGTATGGCGGACATGGGCTACCTCTTTGACTTAAAATACTCTATCGTCTTTGCAAGGCCGACTTTGAGCGGGACTTTCGGTTCCCAGCCAAGCAGCGCCTTCGCGAGCGTGATGTCGGGCTTGCGGCGCTTCGGGTCATCTTCGGGCAGCGGCTTGAAGACGATCTTCGACTTGGAGCCAGGGAGCTGGCGCAGAGTCTCCTCGGCAAGCTCCTTGATCGTATACTCGCCAGGATTGCCGGTGTTGATGACGGGAACGGCGGGCGTGATACGACCCTTCACCTTCTTGCCGCCAAAAAACGCCGCAAGCTTCTTTGGCGAAAGATCCATGTAGCGGCGAAACGCCTCAACGAGATCGTCGCAATACTGGAACGAGCGCGTCTGCTTGCCGTCGCCGAAGAGCGTGATGTCGCGGTTCGCGAGCGCCTGCATGATGAAGTTGGAAATGACGCGGCCGTCGTTCGGGTGCATCTTTGGCCCGTAGGTGTTGAAGATTCGCACCATGCGAACGTCGACGCCGTACTGCCTGCGGTAGTCGGCGCACAAGGTCTCGGCGACACGCTTGCCCTCGTCATAGCAGCTCCTGAGGCCAATGGTGTTGACGTTGCCCCAGTATTCCTCGACCTGCGGGTGGACGAGCGGATCGCCGTAGATTTCGCTCGTCGAGGTGTGGAGCATGCGCGCCTTTGTCTTGAGCGCGAGCTCGAGCATGTTCATCGTGCCGAGCACCGAGCTCTTCGTCGTCTCGACGGGATTCTTCTGGTAGTGGATGGGCGAGGCGGGGCAGGCGAGGTTGTAGATTTCGTCGAACTGCCCCCAGAACGGCTGCGTCACGTCGTGCAGGACGAACGAGAAGCGCTTGTCGTCGAGGAGTTCGTAGATGTTCTCCTTCGTGCCCGTGAAGAGGTTGTCCAATGCAGTCACCTCGTAGCCGTCGGCAAGCAGCCGCTTGCATAGATGGCTCCCGAGAAAACCCGCGCCACCAGTTACCAATGCTTTTTTCATATCCCTGTCGCTTGTGCCGTTTAAGAGCTTGTGCCGTTTCAGGGTATTATACCATTTTTGCCGACACCGTGTGCCCAGCCCATGTAAGTATCAGCCAGCGAGGGGTCAACGCCCAAGAGCCTTTCGCTCGGCGGGCGTGATCACGCCTTCCTTGACCTGCTTGTCGAGATAGCTCTTGAGCGCGGCCGCGGACTTCGCGCAGAAGTCGTCGCTCTCCTCCTTCGTGCAGAGGCCCTTCTCCGCGCGCTTGCGCGATCGCGCCATAGCCTTCTCCGCCCCCGTGATGGCGCGCTTCACCGCGACCGGCACGCGAGGCTGCCCGAAGTCCGCCGCGATGCGCCGCTGCTCGGACTCCGGAAAGATCGAGAGCGGATAGGTGTTTGTAGTTGAAAGTTGAAAGTTGAAAGTTGAAAGTTGAGAGTTTGATGTTTGAGGTTTGATGTTTGATGTTTGAGGTTGGGAGTTGGTAGTTGAAAGTTGAGAGTTGGTAGTGCCCTCGGCCAAGGCGACCTCCTTTTGCGTGAGCTTGACAGGCCACCCCGCGACAACGTTGCCCGCGTGGTTGGTATAACCGCCCTCCGCAAACGCGGATATCGCGCAGAAAAGAATCATCGAAACTGTTGACTTTCTCATCGCCGGCCTCCACTTTTAATGTTCGCGGATTTACATTCCTCGCAAATGCCGTCCAGTCTCCCTGATTCTGCAAGCGAGACGAACTCTCCGCCGCTGGCAGGACTTGAAGAGCCCATGATAATGTGATCGACAAGCGGAACGCCAAGCCGGGACGCAAGGGCTTTCAGCTCCTTTGTCGATGCAATGTCGGCCTTGCTGGGAGTGAGGTCGCCCGATGGATGGTTGTGGGCGACGATAATCTCATCTGCCCCCGCTTTCAGCGCTTCGCGGAAAATCGCACCGGCATCAATCACTGCCGTGCCGTCTTCGCTACCTACAGAAACGAGAATCGGCTTGGCAAGAACCTTTCCGTGCGCATCAAGAGGGAGAACAAACACGCGTTCTTCCTTCTGCTCTTTCGGCAGCACGGAGCGAAAGAAATCGGCGGCGTCGGCCGGCGAGAGGATAATTTGACGCACCATAAAACTTTCAGCGGAACTCGACTTCAAAGGATAAGAGCAACGGTTTTATCATGCTACCCTTTTGAAGTCATCTTCCAATCAAGCGTTAGCTATGTTCCTATAGGCACTTAGATCTGCTGCGGTAATGGACTCGTAAGGAACGAGCTCATAGTGCTTCTCCTCTGCAATTTTGACGGTTCCTTTATCATCGAAAAGTTCAAACATGGCGATCTTAGTTTCAGTTACGAATTGAACCGAAATTGGCCGGCATATCAGTTCTGGGAGTCGTTGCTTACACCATGAGATATCTTGCAATGACTGAACTACACCATGTTGGTCGTGCCCACCCTTGGCCTGAACAGGGACAGCAAATTGCCTGCCGTGCTTGTCGACTGCGATATATACCTCGTCAATCTCTATCTGCCCAATGCCAGGAACTTTTGTCCTTAAATGATTTTGAAGCGAATAGGCGGTAACACCCAAAAACATGTCCACCAATCGATTGTAGCGCACCTTCGCGAGAAGAGCCTGTTCGTCACCTAATGCATATCGTCCAATTATTTCTGGCGTCGCGTCCGGAATTTTTATAGATAGCAAATTAGGATTGGGAAGTATTCTGTTGAACGGAACCAGTTTAAAAACATACTTCGCATCGCCTGCGCCTTCAATTATCCATTCACATCCATTAGGCTGGGTGGCCACTACATCAGGGGGCAGGGATTTTCTGTATCGATACGAATACATTACATCACCAAGATTTTTTGGCAACGGCACTTTTAACTCGTTCGCGACGGCCGCAATCTCATCGCGCGTAAAAGGTATCTTCTTGACACCAGGCTTATACCCCAAGAAGAAAAGGCGATTCACTATCGCGGAATAAGAACTAGTTTTTGCAGTTTTTTTTGCCATCACATTTCCTCTTTCTTTGTGCTATCACATTTCTTGGCACCCCAAAATGATCCGCTGCTGCTCGCATATCAAATTCCAGAAGAGCCTCGCTCCCCGGCTTTATCGCAGACGTAGGCTTTATCGGTGTTACACCAAGTGCGGTTATGACCATACTTCCAACAGCACGTGCCAATTTGGGAGGCACGCTGTTGCCTATTTCCCTGAACCCGTGCCACTTTGTCTTGTTGAAGCGGAACCAATCAGGATAAGAATGTATACGAGCCGCTTCTCGAACAGTAATCACTCGCGGCAAAGTTGGATGAATTGGACGAGGCGATGTAAAACCACCACGCGCACTATCCGTTCCAGCGCGCAAAGTATTGGCTTGCCCCGCCCAAGCAAGCTTGAAGAAACGGCTGTGTGGCTCGGTTTCACCCTGAGGTGCCGCCATGAACCGCGCCATACTAACCGCGCCATGAATTGTTCGCCGACTTGAAGTCAACTTATCTCTGTCAAATGATCGATCATAACCAAAATTCGAATCATCAGGAAGCAGGCCTCTAAGCTGTTGTGCGTATGCTCGGCTTGTTTTCCAATGCACTGAAACAGAATCGTCAGACAAAAGGCAGTCATATCTGTCCGCATCTGGCAGATCAGATATAGCGTCCTCTATGGTCACTCGTCGCTCCAACGCCGTTGGATAATTAGCTAACGCCTGATCATCTCTTGCGGCTATTAGAAAAAGCCTCTCCCGATTTTGCGGCACGCCAAAATCCGCCGCATTAAGAACCTGATAAGGAAGAAGAACTTTGTAATGTATTTTTTTTAACTCAGAGATTAACTCAGCCAAGAACTGCGCATGCTTTCCGACCGTCAGACCTTTTACATTTTCGAGAACACAGTACTTTGGGCGGATATCTTTCACTATGCGAAGGTAATGGCTAATCAGTTGATTTCGCGGATCGTCTAACGCACGTTTACCTATCATTGAAAATCCTTGGCATGGAGCGCCTCCGACGACCACATCTACATCACGATTTCCAATCCCTGCCAGTTGCCGAATATCATTGCCATCGATATTCTTTATGTCCGCACAAATCGTTTTGCAATTTGGAAAATTATACTCATGCACCGCCGCATGTATGGGGTCAATTTCAACTGCAGCTACAACATCAAAGCCAGACTGTTCAAACCCGAGCGACAACCCCCCGCATCCCGCGAAGAGGTCTATGGCTATAGGACGATCATCTTTCAATGCACTCGGAAGCTTCTCCACCTTGGTTTCTAACATTGAAAAAAAAGTCAGTTGCACCGCCGCCTCGCAGACGCGGAGCTGCTCTGGGCGGAGGCGGGTGATTATTTCAGGGAGACGCTTCGCGAGGTCAGGGTCGTTGCGGTCGGGCGATTCGAGATACGCCTTGAGCTGTTTGGCTATTTTGGGAGAGCGCTTTGCGAAATCTGCCGCACGGACAATGACCCGCGCGGCGTCTTCAGGAACAGCACCGCTGTGACGGTACTTGTAAGCAGTCTTGAAGAGGAGGTACTTCTCGCCATGAGCCTTGCCCTTGGCCGGATAACCATAGTTGTCAATCAACTCCTTGCGCGTCTTGACGCCGACAAACTCTGCCCCATAGCGGCGCTCATCCTTCGTGCCATTGAACAGCCACAACTCGTTAATCTTTGAAAACAATGACTTGTCACAATTTGTGACAAGTTCATTTTCTCCGCGTCTCTGCGTCTCTGCGTGAGATAATTCCTCATCCGAAATCGGGTAGTTGTACCATCCGCGCCACTTCGTCAGCTGGTCGCCCTTGTATGTGCCGACAAGAACAAAGCGGTTGGACGCCTCGCATTTTTCATGCGAAACGCCGCGCTGTTCAGTTTTTGCTTTTTTCGCTACCATTGAAATCCTTGATGTATGACTGCCCCAATCGGTAAAGTACATTATACCAAAACCTACCACTTGCGAGCAATAGCGAACACGCGACAAATCCGCCGCTATATCAGATAAACGTTCACTACGCAGCGATTTTCTTCAATATAGGGCGCAACGCTTTTGACTTGATTGCACTCCTGCCGCGAAAGACTGGGCAACGACCGATATGTATCCACCAACCGAAGGTTGTCCGCGAAGCGTATGCCCTATCGGGGGTGAGGTCGTCTCTCCCATTCAACCTTCAACTTTCAACCTTCAACTTCAAACGCTCATAAATCCCGGGTCCGTTTCCGCCGAACCTGGAGAACTGGGCCGCCGAACATGTCGATGATGGCGTTGCGGAAAGCGGTGCGGATCTCGTTGTTCAGATCCTTCTGGGTCTGGTTGCGGAACTTGCCGACCTTGTTGAAAGGTTGAAAGGTTGAAAAGTTGAAGGGTTGGCTAGGCGGCCGGGGCGTCAAAGTGAAGGTTGTAGGAGGCGTTGACGGTCGCTTCGAGGCGGAATTGCTCCGGGATGGCCGACAGCTGCGCGTCGGTGTTGTTGCCGGCGGCGTTGACCGCCCCCTCGTCGAACGTCGACCAGTCCTGGTCGGCGAGGGTGGAGAGGTTGCCGGCGGGGATGGTGATGTCGAGGGTGGTTTCTTCGTAGCTGGCGGTGTCGTCCAGTTTCGTTTGGCCCTGGGCGGTGAAGAGGAAGCCGATGCCTTCGGTGATGGTCACCGAAGCCTTGATCGAGCCGTCCTCCGCCTTGCCGAGCGTCCAGGTCAGGGGTTTTTGGAAGGGGTTTGGGGCT
>Ga0310695_10003580_pt1 | contig 30225 bp, 17 predicted proteins | sample RumenRJG_04DNA_FD_203882 | JGI IMG/M metagenome (GOLD analysis project Ga0310695, IMG submission 203882) | Bovine rumen microbial communities from Lethbridge, Alberta, Canada - RJG_04 (v2) (version 2) | ecosystem: Host-associated > Mammals > Digestive system > Stomach > Rumen | place: Canada...
TCGTGGAAGGATGACGGCACCAACCCCATCGCCAGCCGCAACATCACCATCGCGAACATGCCGGCAGCCACGTTGACCGCGACCATCAAGGTCCTCAACGTCACCGATGCCGACAACCACATCATCACCAGCGACAAGTTCAGCATCGAGGTCAATGTCACCAACGCTGGCAGCACCCCCTATGACGAGGACATCTCGGTGAAACTCTACAAGCACACCAGCGGCAATAGCGGCTCCAACATCCAGGCCAAGAACCAGCACCTCACGCTGCAGCCCGGTGCAACCGCCACGCTGCGCTTTGACATGGACAACGTGGAAGACGGCTGGCAGTACTTCGCCTATGCCTTCTACTACAGCGAGGGCACACAGACCAGCGCCAGAGGCACCACGACCTACACCATCGTGTTCCCCGCCGAGCAAGAGTACACCCTCGGCGACGTGAATAGCGACGGCGTGGTCAACATCAGCGACGTGACAGCCCTGATCGACCACCTGCTGGGCAACAATGATGCTGACATCAACACCACGGCTGCCGACGTGAATGGTGACAGCATCATCAACATCAGCGACGTGACAATGCTCATCGACAGGCTGCTGGGCAATTAACCAACCAGCCACTACACAGGCCCAGAGACTCTATTCAGCGACGTTGTGTGAATTTGTGATTATGCGTTTGGGCTGATAGTGATGGCCTTAAATATGAGGGCCCGAGCACTCCAGTGGAACTGCTCGGGCCCTTCCCTATGTTCAAGTTATTAAGAATCAGATCTCGGGTTTCTCGCCCAGGGGGATCGAGATGCCCACCAGCGCACTAGTGCACTTGCTCTTCTTGCCCATATAGAGGTAATCGGTGCCAATGAAGATCGGTCCCATTTTCAAGGCCACACCCACTGACTGCCCGCCGCTGATGATGGGCGAGTAACTGGCCGACAGGTTGACCAGGCTGCTGGGCCTGTAGTTGAACGAGAGGGTGATTTCCGCCTCATTGCGGATGCGGGCAAAGTGGTTGGTGAACAGGGCGCCCACGCTCAACTTGTCGCCGGCAAACGCGTAATCGGCACCCAGCACCAGCGTCGAGGCCAGCGAGGTGCGCCTCGATTTACGGGCCGCATCGTCGAGGGTGAGGCGCATCATGTCGGGGTTCAAGGCCTCGATCTTGCTCATGGCCCTGTACATGGCCTCGGCATCACCGCCCTGTGAACTGTCATAACTCAAGACCTCGGTGTTGGCCCGTGCCACCTGTGTGCTGCCCTCGCTCCACTTGATGAAGCCCAGGTCGTTGATGGCGGCCGAGAGGGTAACAGCGTCGGCCACGCGATAGGCAACGCCCAGGTCGATGGCGGCGCCAAAGCCCGAGGGGCTCATGTCCCGGGCCTTCATCTCCACGTCGTTGATGTAGCCATCGCTGTTGGTCATGAATTTCATGCCCTCAAATGAACTCTGCATCTCGGCATCCACGTCAATCGAGGCCGTGCCGCTCACGTCCCTGAAGTCCTCCACGGTGGCCTGGCTCCAGTCCAGAGTGGGATTCATGCCGTCGAGGGCGAGATTGACCGTCGTGCTGTTGACCTTGAGGTTGATATTGCCTATTCCCACGAGGCCCTTGACGCGCACACCAGCGCTCAGGCGCTCGTTGAACTGGCGGGTGAACCCCAGCCCGATCTCGGCATAGGCATTGAGGTTGAGTTCCTCCTTGCCGATGTTGCGGCTGTAATGGGTATAGTCCACCGGCTGCACGCCCTTCATGTCGCGCATGAACGAGAAGAGTTCACGCGGGACCAAGATGCCGCCGTCCACCTTCACGCCCACATTGAAGGACCAGAAGTTGCGGCCCTGCCACCATCCGGCAGCAAGGACATCGGCATTGGCGTTGGCCAGGGCACGGTTGTCGGCATCCAGGCGGTTCATGAACTTGTCGGACACGTAGTAGTCGGCATCCTCCTTATTCTCCATGATGTCGATGACGTCATCGACATTGAGCGAGTTGGAACGCAACGAGGCGCCCGTGTTGCTGATGGCCGGCAAGTGGACAAAGCCCCTGGTGGGCGCCAGGGCCGGATTGAGTTGGAGCCGATACTGGACACCATCCATAAAGTAGGTCGTGCGCAGCGACTGGGCATTGCCGCCCAGGGCAACGGCGGCAAGTGCCGCTACGGCGGCCAACCCACGCGACAGGGCATTAAGCGGGTTTCTCATCATTGATTATGATTTCTAATGGTTGGACAATCATTTTTGCCCATTGACCCGTCCAGTCAAGACCACTATCGGGCCCGCGGGACAGGGCAATGGTTTCTCATCGCAAAATTAAGACTATTTTTTCATAACGCCGAGTGATTCTCTCTTGTTTTTTATTACATGACGATTACAATGACAGGCCGCATCACCTGCAATGAGGAAATGCGGCCTGCTTTATCGGGTTACAGCCCCCCCCTTGCGGGAAGGGGCCATGTCAATTCACGGTCACCTGAGCACCTTGACAGCCGTCGAGGAGCCGTCGCTGTAACGGGTCACGACGATGTTGATGCCCTGGAACGGCTCAGCACTCTCGACACCCATCAGGTTGTAGTAATGTACACTCTCGACAGTCTTGTTGTCGGTCATGCGACCCTCAGTGATCTCGGGAATCGAGGTCACATTGGTGTCGTGGCTGATCAAGTCGAGCGGGTAGATGAGATAATTGTCGCTGTATGGACTCCCCTTGGCATTGGGCAGGGCCTTGAGTTTCTTGTCAACCCAGCCACCTTCAGGAACCATGATGGCGATGTGAAATTCATAGGCCTCATTCTCGTGCAGTGCATTCTCACCCTCGGGCTCACCATAGATGGCAGGCGAAGGCTTCAAGCGGTTGTACTGCCAGCCGTCGACTAGGAATGCGCCCACCAAATCATAGTTATTGTGAATCACGCCGTTTTCAACATCGACCGTGCGCTCATACACATCAAACACGTCATCACCGCGCCAGACGCCCCACACGTGGGCCACCTCGCTGGCCTTGGCACGCACAAAGTACAATGGTGGAATGGTATTCACAAATTCGGCATAAAGCCTATCGAACTCATCGTATTGTTCGTCGGTCCAACTATCCATATCTGACCAGTCATAGTCCCAAACGCTGGCAAACAGTTCATTGGACATTACCCATGCCACGAACTCGTCATAGTCCTGAGGCGGATAGAACCCAGACTCTTCACCAGGTTTCATATAATTCTCATTCATGAAGTTGCAGGGAGTGTAGTGGTTATAGTAGTAGGCGACCGGGGCACTGCCATCCTCGGGATGGGCTAGTTTCTCAAGCGGATCCTGCATATAGCCGGGGAAGCCGATGGTGTCGGCCACAATCTCGGGCAGGTCGTCAACAACGATGCGATAGGTGTTATCTTCACTGTAGTAACCCTTAACCGACAGCGGCTTGAGTTGCTGGTTGACAAATTGGTTCAAGACAACCAGGTACTCGTCATTGCCCGAGATGCCATGCTGATCGAAGTAGTCCGTAAAGTCCAGCATCACCCAACTGCTCTGGTCCCAACCGCGTTCGGCGTCCTGCATGTGGGCAATGTCGATGCCATAATCACTGACATTCAGGTCATTGTCCTTTCTATCGGGATTGTCGTTGAATTTACTCTTGGCCCACAGGATCTTGTCGGCTGCCCAAACACCGATGAGCGTGTCGCACACGATGTTATACTGATGGCTTTGTGAAGTCTTAAATTGCTCAAGGTAATGCAGGGGACGATAATAGTACGTATCACCTGCAGAAGGTTCAATCCAGCCAATGTAGGGGCTTGCTTGCACCCTGTTATAACCTGGACAGGTGATAGTATAGGTATTACCCGGTACTGTGTCTCGAGTAACAACGGTACTATTACCAGGATAATAGTTGTTAGTCATCATGAAAACGGCCCTGTCCTCACCAGGATTGATGTTGTGCACGATGGCGTCAAGGTCACTGCTGGCGGTCACCACAGTGCCATAGGGGACACAGTTGAGAGTATTCAAGAAATCAGAACTCGGGTCCAGTGTCACTGTGATGGGTATGGGGGTCACACTGACTGAACTCTTGTCACCGGGGACCGTGATGGTATAGACGCCAGCATTAATCATGAACTTGTTGTTCTCGTCATAGCCGTCGGTGGTCTTATTCAGCGGGAAATTGAAACCCGAGGAAACCGTGACCAGTGGATTGCGGGCCACCAGACGATAGGGCTGGATATAATCCCAATCGGTGTCATGGGTCACAGTGGTCATGCTGAAGTAGCCACTCTTGTCATCTTCCTGTCCAGCCACATTCCTGATACCCTTGAAATAGACGGTCAACGTGTACTCGTCGTTGGCGTGATTATACTCAAACTGGGGACCCGTGGGAGCCCACTCGACATTGCCGTTGTAGGTACCCAGCAGGTAGAGGTCGGACGGAACCTCAAAGTAGGCCGTGATGGTCACCGGAGCCAGAGGCATAGTGAAACCATACTGGCCATCGGTCAGGGTTGTCCGCACTTCGGTGCCCGTCACATCGTTGGTCACAACGACACGGTTCAAGCGGTAGCCCTCGTTAGAGGTGACGGAGAAGTTAACCCGTTCATTATAGGTGGCCATGTCGTTCACATGGATAAAGCCGCCCTCGGCAGGTTCGCACACCTTAGTGATGGGCATCGGAATCAGGGAGAAAACGGCGTGGATGGTCACATCGGCATCGGGCATGACGAAGTGGTAAACGCCTTCCCCGTCAAGAGTCACTGGAATGGTCTGGGTAACATCATTCTCATCGACATAGGTCACACTCACATTGTCCAATGCATAACCCGAATTCTCAGTCACAGTGAAGGACACCTCATTGCCCTCTTGAGAAAAATAGGGACGAGGAATGATTCTTCCGCCATCGGGGGGTGTGCAGACGGTTGAAACAGAGTGCTTATCAGCCATCACGACAGTAATAGTCACATCGGCAGCCGGCATGATGAACTCATAGTACTTATAATTAGCGTAATCATCGGCAGAAGGTTGCAGAACGATGCTCTGCTCCACATTGTTCTCATCAATGTAGGACAGTGTCACACTTTTCACAAGGTAGCCCGCTCCTTGCCTTACATTGAAAGAGACCCTTTTACCAGCCGAAGCCCAAGTGTCACAATTGACAGTAGCGGATCCCTCGGGAATAACCACCGAAGTGATGTTGTAGCGATATTCATATTCGGCCGTGATGGTCACATCGGCAGCCGGCATGACAAAGTAATACTCTCCCTCATCACGCTCCAGGACTATGGTTTGAGGTTCATTATTCTCATCCACATAGGAAACGGTCACCTGGATGAGTCCATAGCGCGCGGAGGTACGTTCAAGCGAGAACATCACCGACGTGCCCGGCAAGGCTTTCAAGTTGTTGGCCGAGTACATGATGAAACGGCACGCATCTGCAGGCACACTCACAAGGGTGATGTTGTAGGGCAGCATGTAGTCGGCAGTGCCGGTGACGTTGATGTAGCCAATCGAGGCCTGGCCCGTCACCGTGACAGGGCCCGACCCGGTGACAGTGGCCGTGTTGTCATTATCCCACGTGCTGCCGCCGTTGATACTGTTCTTGAATGAGGCAAGGGTCTCGTCGGGATTGATATTGTGCACCAACTGGTCGAGATTGCTCGAGATGGTCACATTCTGGCCGACGGTGAGGGTAGCGCCACTCTCGGGGTTGAAGGTCAGCGAGAGGGGATACTCGGTGATGCTCATCTGGTCCATCGTCTTGTTGACGGTGATGCGGTAGATGCCGGCGGGAATCTTGAAGGCATTGTCGGGACGGTCGCCATAGAGGGCAACACCGGTCGAGCCGTCGGCGACACCGGTATTGTTGTTCTCGGCGGCCAGGCGGTAACCGGCTATGTTGGCCCAAATGCCGTCCGGGTCAACCTTCTTGGTCAGGCTGAAGTAGCCATAGGCCGGATCAACATTCGGGTCATCATTGCCGCCCTTGAAGTAAACGTCCAGATAATACTCCTCGGCCACAGGGTCATAATTAAACTTTGGGCCATTGGGGAACCATCCCGTCTGGCCATTGGCAGTACCCAGCAGGTAGAGGTCGGGCTCAGTCTCATAGAACTCGGCAACAATGTTGACATTGCCGGCGGGCATGACCAGGCTGTAGGTGCTGCCGTCCTCGCCGGTGCTCACGGTGGTGACATCCACGGGATCACCCGTGGCGAGGTTGATGGCCGTCACGGTCCTGATGCGCCAGCCCCAGTTGGTGCTCACCCTGAAGGAGACCGTCGTAGCCTCGTGAGACGCCTTGTCGTCGCCATAGTCAAACACGCCATCCGTCAGAGCAATCTGTCCGCCAGTGCTCGGGGTGCACTCGGTGGTGACAATGTAGGGCGGGTCAAAGGCTGCCGTCAGGGTAACGTCGTTGCCCGGCATGACAAAGGTATATACACCATTCTGGTCGGGGGTGAGCGTGGTGCTCACGCCAGTGGCATTGTCGGTATAGGTGAGGGCATTGAAGACATAACCCTCGGCGGGTTCAACCTGGAAGGTCACGGTCTTGCCCTCGTTGGATGTCGTCTGCCCGTTGAAGTCGGTATAGCCATTGATGAAATTGAAACTGCCGCCATCGGCGGGGTCGATCACAGTGTGGATCACATGGGGAGGCGTGAAGTTGGCAGTGATTTTCACGTCGGCATCAGGCATCTCAAAACTGTAGTCGTTACCAAAGTCGCTAGTTGCCGTCGGCTGTAGCACGGTCACGGCACCAGTGCTGATGTCGGTCAAGGTGACTTGACCGATGCCATAGCCATCGGTTGCACCCACAAAGAATGTCACATTGTCGAAGTGCTGTGACCAGTCGCGGCCCTGATCATCGGTGAGCACACCGCTGCCCAGGGTGATGTAGCCACCATTGCCAGGAAGGCACTCGGTGGTCACCTCATGGCTCAAGGCGGGCCTGTAGAGGTAAACACGCTGGTTGCTCGAGTACTCATTGTTGGACGAGTAGTCAATGTCACGGAACAGGCTACCGCCATTGTAGTGACGGATGGCGAATGTCTTGGTCACGCCACCAGAGGGAGCCGCGGTCTCGGATGAATTGTGCTCAAACCTGATCAACGCGTTGTTATTGGTATTGCCGCTGACCGTGATGTTCACACGGAAGTATTGCTCGTAGTCGGTCACCGAGCCCACACTGAACAGGTTGTAACCCTGTCCATACCCGGGTCCACTGGAAGATCCTGAGGGGTCTCCACTGCGACGGCGCAGATAGTTGTCACCAACCTTGATATACCACGGGCGGCTCGAGTAACCTGAAGACTGAAGTTTAATGAGTTGCACGTCATCGGTCACTTTCACCTTGTTTTTATTGTCCAGCAAGGTCACTGGAGTCGAGGTGAAGGTGGTGAGGTTGTCATCGCCGTAATAATCCTCCTTGCCAAGTGCCTTGGACGCATACTGGCTCACAAGGACATAGGTGTGGCCGTTCAGGATCTCCGAATCATCGGTCACCTTCTCGTAGATGTCACCGAATTCCTTGTCATAGGTAATCTCGACTGAGCCAAAGCGCACAGGCTTACCCCTAGTCACAAACTTGACATACTTGGAAGGGGTGGAACCTCCAGTCCATGTGCCGATATAGCCATTGTAGGTGTAAGAACCGGTGGGCGTGTAGGGAGCGCCGGTGAATTCGCTGATAGTCGATGGGCCCCAGTAGAAACAGTCCATGTTGCCCTCGACTGTGTTGTCCAGGCAGTTAAACTTGATCTTCTTGATGACATAGTTGGTCGAGAAAATATCAAACACCACCTGCTGATGCTCCACCAGGTAGTTGACATTGTTCAGGCCACTGGAAAAGGTCATCGTGATGCCGTCCTTGGTACAGTAATAGACGCCGCTGCCGTCATCATAGATACCCTCGTTGCGGGAAATAGTCACCGTCCTCTCGCCTGCCCATATCGGGATGGACAAGACGAGAGCCATCATCATGAGTAGTAATTTTTTCATCTCTTTGCTTTTTAGCGGGTTCAAACTTTCATCTCAAGGCTTCAACGAGGTAGAACCCATTTCTCCCTCCATCAGCCATAACACACGTATACTTAAGTCACCCAAAAAACGTTCATTTCACAAAAGTCGGAATTTGGGGCGATTTATTCAAGTGGCAAAAATAACACATTATAAATAAATCGGTGCCTTTTGCTACAAGTTTTTTCTACATTTTTACAAAAACCGATAAAAAACGGTTAGTCAGCATGGAATAATTGGGTAAAATGGTATAAATTTGTGGCAACAAACTGAAATCACAACCATCATGAACCGACGAGAAATGATCAAGAAGACAGGGGCGGCCGCCGTGGGAGTCACGGTGCTGGGGCTGCCCGTGGGCGCCAACGCCCAGGAGAATAGTAACAAGAATAACCCGACGGGCAAGCGCCGCCTCAAGGTGCTGGCCATCGGAGCCCATCCCGACGACCCCGAGACGTGCTGCGGCGGCACGATGTGCCTGCTGCATGACGCGGGCCACGACGTGGTGTGCGTCTATCTCACGCGCGGCGAGGCAGGCATTGCCGGCAAGAGCCACAGCGAGGCCGCTGCCATCCGTGTGGCCGAGAGCGAGAATGCCTGCAAGGTGACCGGGGCGCGACACATCTTCATGAGCCAGGTGGACGGCAACACCGAGGTCAACCTGGAGCGCTACAAGGAGATGCGTGAACTCATCGACCGCGAGAACCCCGACATCGTAATGACCCACTGGCCACTGGACGGGCACCGCGACCACGCCATCTGCGGCATCCTCGTGATGGATGCCTGGCGACGTCTGGACCGCCGCTTCAAGTTGTTCTACTTCGAGGCGATGTCGGGCACCCAGAGCCAGATGTTCCACCCCACACACTGGGTCAACATCGAGCGCGTGCTCGAGCGCAAGCACAAGGCCTGCAATTGCCACGTGAGCCAGCACATGGAGGACATCTACGAGTGGCACGGCGCGATGGAGAAGTTCCGCGGCCTGGAATGCCGCTGCAACGCTGCCGAGGCCTTTGTCCAGCACATCGACGCCCTCCCCACCTTATAGATTCTATAGAAGGCCATCCAGAAAACAAGTGTGGCACGGGAACAATTCCCGTGCCACACTTGTTGTTATATCTCTTTTGGTCAGTTGAGGAGGCGCTCAAGGCTTGCGATGATTACCTCGGTTGAGTGGGTGATGTCGTCCCAACTGAATAATATCTGCTCTCCGTTGGTAGCCACATCGCCTTGGTAACCGAGGAACTTATAAAGCAGATCGCGCTCACTTTCTTGCAGCGTCTTGTCATTGTGATAAGCCAAGATGGCACCGAGCAGATAGGGATAACGCAACGAATTCCATCTCACACCTTCTTTTTGGGAGTCATACTCAATGATGTCGTCAAGTTGATGGAGAACCTCACCGGCAATTTGCTTGAGTTGCGTTGCATCATACACATCGCAATCTACCGCTGTCATCAGGCACATCAAAACAGCAAAATACTCAAAATGATTGAAAGTGATGCTGTCTCTACAAACAACCGTGTCGCCGTAATGAAGTTCACACAACAGGTCAAGCAATTCAGCCCGCCCTGACTGCCGTTTCATCAACTCTTGATAAGAGTTGGCGGTCATCGTCAACATCAAGCCATAATACTCATCATTGTAAGCGGCATAATTAATAGTGAACGGATGCTTGAAGCAAGTGACCACCAAATTGCGGGTGGACATCGCATTGAGTACTGATAACGGCACTTGGCACAAAGCCAACTTGTCTTCAAATGTATAAGCCTCTCCTATATGCTTCCACGCGTATCCATAGTCGTAACCCCCGCCTTGCAGATTGCTATCGTCAATCAATGCAGCGGGCCATAAAACATAGCCGATGCTCTTCTCATGCCTAGCGAACAGACGTGAGTTGGGAACCACATCTTGAGGTACAAAAGGAGGTCCAGGTTTCAGTTCTTCAGACGTGGGCTCATCAGGCGATGGCTCATCTTTAGAGTCACCGCAACCCGTAAGCAATGCCACCGTAAGAAGTAACAGCAGCAGATGTGCGCGCATGTCTCTTCCTATTGTTTAGAAGGTGATGCTGGCACCGACCATGAAGCCGATGCGCTGGGCACCCATGCCGTAGAGCAGGTCGTAGCGGCGGTTCAGCAGGTTGTGGGCCTGCAGCCACAGGCTGACCATGCTGTTGAGGCGGTAGTTGGCCCCGGCATGCAGGTCGATGACATCCTTCATGTCGCGGAAGGTGTATCCATCGAACTGGTCGCCATAGTTGTAGTTCTCATAGGGGCCAAACAGGGCCATGCGGCCACCACGGTACTCAAGGCCGACGTTGACCGACAGGGGCCTCCACGGGGTGACCTTGAGGTCGATGTTGGCGACGGTCGAGGCACGGTCCACGCCCATCTTGTAGCCGTTGTAGTGACTGTCGCTCTCAAACATCTCCTTGTCGTGAGGGGCATACTTGATGGCTGCCGTTGCCTCGACGAGCGAGCGGTACTTGTAATTGACCTCGACACCCAGGTAGTAGCCGCGGCTGTTCATCACCTTATAGGAACTCATGAAGCCGGTGTACATGCCCAGCCAAGCGTCGCAGGGGACATAGCGGTCATTCACGCCATAGCCGTCGATGATAGGAGCCATATTATCCACATTGGGGACGCGATAGATGATGCCCGGCTCGCCCTTGACGATGGCATAGCCCAGCGACACCTTGGCGCTCAAGCCGTTGAAGGGGCCAATCTTGATGCCGCCCTCGGCATCGAGGGGCGTATAGACGCTGCCGTAGAGCAACAGCGGGTTGTCATAGCGGTAATTGACGAAGTGCTTGCCTTGACGATAGCCCAGAACCTTGCCGCCCAGGGCGTTGGCAAACAGCGAGAAGCCATCCACCAGGGCCAGGTTGGCTCGCACGTTGGGCGAGAGGCGGAAGGCGGCGCCGTCACTGAAACTGATGTGAGCGTTCAGGCCCAGTTGCACCTTGAACATGTCGCCGCGGATGGTATAGGTGGGCGAGAGGGTGATCATGCCCGTCTCGTCGAACAGGTCATCATCGCTGCTGAGTTTGCTCTTGGTGCCGCGGCGCAGATATTCACCCTTGATGCCCAGGGCTGCGGTCGTCAGTTCGGTCAGGTTATAGGAACCGGCCAGGTTGACGATGCCCCAGTTGTCATGGACGCCGTGATTGTAGAGGGAGTTAAACGGCTTGTCGTGGTTGGCATGGCCGTACTGGAGCGAGACGCTGTAGTCCAACGGATTGTCCCGCAGCATGAACTGGCTCTTCCAGCCTGCATTGAGGTTGAGGTTGAAGAAGGTCTGTTTCTCGGTGTTCCAGTCATAGGGCGCCTTGACCTCGTCCATCGTGCCAAGCACGGTACCAGCGGGCATCCCGTTCCAGCCGCCATAGTAGTTGTAGATGTCGATGTGGGACAACAGGCCCAGCGAGAGCGTGCCCTTGCCTAGGTCACGGTTGTAGTTCACGCCCAGGGTGTTGTCATTGAACTTCTGCTTGCAGCGGTTCTCGTTCAGGGTGATGACCTTGCTGGGGTTCTTTCCCTCCCAGGTGCTGTTGTGGTTGAGCCAGATACCCAGGTTCTCACTCTCCTGGTCGATGATGCGGTAACCGAAATCCACGCGGAAGTTGGCCTGGGTGCCGGCACCCACGTCGAGATAGCCGCGCTTGTCATTGAAGTTGTGGGCCGTTCGGTAGCCGTAGGGCAACAGCGTCGGTATCGAGGTGGGCACCTCGATGGGGGTGGTGAGGTCGCTGTAGCCCAACTGGGTCTTCTTGCCGGTCGTGGCGGGCTTCTTGACCTTGGGCAGTTCGTTCTTCTTGACGGCCTTCTTCTCGAGGGGAGCGACATCCTTCTCGAGGGTGATCTCCTTGTTCAGGTTCTGGTTCTTGTTGTCCTGGGCCTGCATCGTGCCGACGGCGAGCGCCGCCAGCATCAAGGCTATATATATCTTTTTCATCTTCATCAAATTATTTATTTAACGTGTGATGCTCTTGTTGGGATGGTTAATTCTTGCTCCTGGTGCTCTTCTTGCGGCTGTTGTCCGAACTGGAGTTGGACGTGGAGGAGGCGTTACCGCCCTTCCACTTGTTCAACCGCAAGTCAATCTCGTTGAAGATGTCCTTCTCCTTGCCGGGATAATTGCTCTTGAGGCTCTGCAGGTACTCGCGTGCCTGGGTGACATTGCCCTGCTTGTAATAGACATCGGCCAGAGTCAGGAAACTCTTGCCCAGCCAGTAGTTGTGGGGCGTGCCGGCCTCGATGAGGGCGTTGATGGTCTGCTCGGCCCCCGAGTAGTTGCCCATCTCATACTGCATGCGCGACAATTCATAGGAGGCCTGGGCGCCATATTCGCTGGACGGGTCGCGAGCAATGGCGCGGAAGGCGGCCTCGGCGTCCTTGGTGTTGCCCATCTGGGCGAGCGAGAGGCCGCGGTCGAGGGTCACTTCCTTCTCCTCGTTGGCGGTGAGGCCGCCGCGGTCGAGCAGTGTGCCGGTGATGAGTTTCACCTCGTTCCAGTTGCCCATCTGCTTGGCGACACGCATGGCGCCCAGTTGGGCCAGCGTGCGGTTGTCGTCGCTGGTGGCGCGCTCGGCGAGTTCCTTGTAACTGTCGAGTGCCTCGTTATACTTGCCCTGGTGCATGAGGATGTCGCTGCGCATGGCGAGGGCATCCTGGGCATAGGAGGCGTCACCGCCGGCCTCGAGGGCCTTGTTGACGGCGGTCATGGCCTCGTTGTACTCGCCCTTGCCGTAGTGGTAACGGGCGATGTAGTAGTGGGCCTTGGGGACATAGGCGCCAGCGGGATAGTCCTTAAGGTAGCGCTCCATCTTGTCGATGCTGGGCTTGGTGGCGATGGCGGCCTTCTCGGCGGCCTCAAAGGTGAGGCGCTCCACCTCGTTGACGTCGATCTTGGGCGCATTGGGCACACTGTTCAGGAACTTGCCGAAGTCGGCCAACTGGCCACGGTCGGCATAGATGAGTTTCATGTCCTCGGCAGCGGCTTGTGCCTCGTCGCTGGTGGGATATTGCTTGATGACCTTCTTGTAGGCATCGATGGCGGCATCCTCCTTGCCCATCGACTTGTTGACCAGCGCGGTCTGGAGCAGTCCCTTGCGGGCCTCGACACTCTTGGGATAGTCCTTCAGCAACTTGGCGTAGGTGTCAAGCGCGTCGCCATTCTTGCCCAGCAATGCCTGGGCGTTACCCTTCTCGAGCATGGCCTGGGGAGCGAAGTCGCTGCCAGGATAGGCCTTGATGAGGGCGTCCATCTGGTTGATCTCGTCGGCATACTGGTGGCTCAGGCCCATCATGATACCCTTCTGGTACATGGAGTAGTCGCCACTGGTGTTCTTGTCAAGCCTCATGGCCTGGTCATAGGACGACTGGGCGCCGCCGAAGTCGCGCGCGTAGTATTGCGTGTCGCCGATGCGGTTATAGGCGTCGGCCACCAGGTCGCTGCCCAACTGCTTGCTGGCGATGGCATTCTGGAATGCGGTCTTGGCCTCGGCATAGCGTTTCTGTCCATAGAGGCTGTAGCCCAGGTTGTACTGGGCGAGGCCATAGTTCTCATCGCCCTTGGCAGCGTCCTTGACATACTCCTGCTGATGCTTGGCGGCATCCTTGTAGTTGCCCTGGCGGTACTCGGCCTCGGCCAGCCACAGGCGGCTCTCGTTGAGGGTCGTCTTGTCATAGTTGCCTACGGCGATAGCCTGCTTGAAGTAGTTGTCGGCCTCCTTGTTGCGGTTGTTGGCCAGTGCCTGGACACCCATGTTATAGAGGACGTTCTGCTTGGCCTTCAGCACCTTGGAACCGGGATTCTTGATGCGGTTGATGCTGGTGAGGGCACGCTGGTAGTCGGTGGTGTTCATGTAGGCGTCCACGAGGTAGCCCTCCACATTGTCCTTATAACGCGAGTTGGGATACTGGTTGAGGAAGTCCTCAAAGAGGTCCACACTCTTGTCAAACGGGGTGCGGGCGCCCTTGCTCACGCCGACGGCATAGTTGTAATAGGCCGTTTCCTTGACCGCCTTGTCGCAATCCATCATAGCAGCCTGCTGGAAGGCCATGTTGGCACCGTTCAGGTCGCCCAACTGGCGCTTGGCCTGGCCCGTGTAGAGGTAGGCGCTCTGGGCCAGCGCGTCACTGCCGTCGGTCACGTGCAGCATGTTGTTGACCACCTGCTGGTAATTGCCGTCACGGTAGTCGAGCACGCCCATGGTGTAGGCCGCGGTGCGGTAGGGCTCACCCTCGGGGTTCTCCATGTAGCGGCGCAGGTAGGCGCGCGCCTCGCGGTCGTTGCCCTGATGGTAGTAACTCTCGCCCACCAGGCGGTTGAGTTCGGCGTCAAAGTAGTCGTTGCCGTGCTGTTCAAGCAGGTCGCGCCCCTTGGCGATGACGTCGCTATAGCGATGCTTGTTGTAGTCAATCTGGGTGAGGTAATACTGTGACTGGTAGCCCAGTTCCGAGTCGGCGGGAATGCGGCTGAACTTCTCGCGGGCCTGGTCATAGTCCCCCTGGGCATAATCCAGGTAGGCCTTGTAGAAGTCACAGGCGCCGGCATACCGGCTGCTCCTCTCGAGCGCATAATACTGGCGCTCGGCCTCGCGGTAGTTGCCCAGGCGCAGGTTACAGTAGGCGCGGCGGTACTCCAGGTCCTCATCGCTGTCGAGGTCGAGGGAGCGGTTGCGCACAAACGAGTAGGCATTCAAGGCACTCTCCCAGGCCCCACGGTAGAAGAAGAAGTTACCCACCTTCATCTGGGCCTCCATCGCCAGCGGCGAGGCGGGATAGCGGTCGATGAACCGCATGAGGGCGTCGAGGCTTGCCTCCTCGCCACGCTCAAACCTGCTCAAGGCGATATAGTAGTCGGCCTGCTCACGCATCGAGGCATCACTGGGCAGGCACTTCACGTGCTCGAGTTGGTCGATGGCACCGACATAGTTGTGGGCCTCATACATCTGCCGTCCCCGCTCGAGATAGCCGACGGCCTCACTGGACATCACGCCGGGCTGTGCCACCGCCACAGCGGGTGCCACCACAAGCGCCGACAAAAAGATTTTCTTGATCTTCTTCATATATCATTATTTAGTTATGTACTTGATAGTTAGCGGTCCCCATCGGGACACGCCCTGCCGTTCACATTAATATTAACTGCAAATGTAACAATAAATTGTTAACCGTCCCCACACCAGCGTCTAAAATAATGCTAAAAATTGAGAAATTGGGTTGACGGCGCCAGCGGCCGGCAGGAGAGGGCCCAGAAGGCCGTGAGACCTCATTTTCAAGAAAATTCAAGAAAAAACTGCAACTTTTTTGGTATAATGTAAAAAATAACTACCTTTGCGTGTTTATTTGGCGAAAAGCCCTAAAATCGAAAGAAATAACGTAATAAAAATAATTGTAAATGGCTACATTAGAGAAAATTAGGCAAAGGAAGAAAATCCTTGCCATCGTGATCGGTGCCGCATTGCTCGCATTTATTATCGAGGTAGGTATCGAGGCCATCGGCCGTTCCGGTGGTAACAGCGCAGCCGCAAAAGTCGGCAATGAGAAAATTGACATTATGGCTTTCCAACGTCGCGTTGAGCAAGAAGCCGCTAACGACCAGCAGAACAACCAGAACATGGACGCCGCCGTGCGTCAGCAGCAGGTGCTGGACCAGATGATCAACGAGAAACTGCTCGAGCAGGAGTATGACAAGTTGGGTCTCTTCGTTAGCGACGAGGAAATCAGCCAGTTGATGATTGGCAAGAACCCCGCTCAGCCTGTAGTGCAATTCGCCCAGCAGGTAGGTGCCCAGACGCCCGCCGAACTCTATGACTTCATCATGAACCCCGGCAAGCAGGGCGTTCAGGAGCAGCAGGTCGCCGAGTTGCGCAACGAGTGGAACAAACTCAAGGATAACATCACCAACCAGTACAAGATGGCCAAGTTGCAGAACCTGATGGCAGGCTGCATGCAGGCCAACGACCTGGATCGCGCCCAGATGGCCGAGGATGAGGCCCTGACCAACGTGATCACCTTTGTCAAGAAGGACTACTCCACCCTGCCCAACGACAAGTACCCCGTCAGCGACGAGGAACTGAAGGCCGAGTGGCAGAAACTCAAACCCATGTTCAAGACCGACGAGGAAGTGCGCGCAATCCACTACATCGCCGTGAACATCGACCCCAGCCAGCAGGATATCGCTGCCGCCAACAGGATTGCCGACGCTGCCTATATCGCCCTGCAGAAGGGCCGCGGCATCGATTCAGTGCGCCTGCTCGGCACCGTCCAGATCGACACTGCCAAGATGGTACAGAAGGAACTGCCCGCCAAGGTGCGTGACTTCTTTGCCAGCGCCGAGGTGGGTACCACCCGCCGCGACAGCACCGTGGGCAACCACCACGTGATGTACAAACTCATCAACAAGCAGGCCAGCCTCGACTCGGTACAACTGAGTTACGTTGTCGTTCAAGCCGATGCCAAGACCCAGAAGGCCGTTCTGGACCAACTCAACAGCGGCAAGACCCTGGATGACGTGAAGAAGGCTTATCCCCAGAAAGTGGACGGCAAACTCAACGAGTGGCAGCGCGTCTATAACGCTCCCGACTCGATGAAGGCCAAGATCGCCAACGCCACCGATGCCTACTTTGTTTACAACAGTGGTGAGCAGGGCGCAACGCTGATGAAGATCAACGACAAGAAGCCCGCCAAGATGTTCTACACCCTGGCAACGGTAACCTATGACGCATATGCCAGCACCAAGACCAGCGAGCAACTGCGTGACAAGTTCCAGGACTTTCTGAACAAGAACAAGACCATCAAGGACTTTGAGGAGAACGCTGCCAAGGCTGGTTTCAATGCCGTTGAGTGCATGATCACCCCGAGCACCGCTCAACTGGGCCTGGGCATCTATGGCCAGAGCGCCATCAAGGACAGCCGCAAGGCTATCAAGTGGGCGTTTGACAACAAGAAGGGTGATGTGTCGCCCATCTTCAGCGACAACAACGACGTGATGGTCGCCGTAGCAGTCGATGACATCTATTCCGACGGTTACTTCCCCTACAACTTCACCCAGGGCAAGGAGTTCCTGACCGAGCGCATCCGCAACAGCAAGAAGGGTGACGACCTGATGAAGCAGTACCAGGGCAAGGCCAAGGACTTGAACGGCTATGCAGCGCTGATGGGTGCCAAGGTTGACACGGTCAACATCGTGTTTGCCTCCAACGGCGATCCCAAGTTGGGTAACGAGAACGGCCTGATCGGCCGCATGGCTGCCGCCAAGCAGGGTGTCCTGCAGGGTCCCTGGAAGGGCGAGAGCGGTGTCTTTGTTTACCAGGTTGTAAAGCAGGAGAAGGCCGAGCGCAAGCCCACCAAGGAAGAGTTGGATAACCGTTACGCCCAGACCCGCGGCGCACAGGTATTTGCCAATCCTCGCGCCATGTTCCAGATCCTGAGCAAGGCCACCAAGGTCACGAAACGCCTCATCGACTTCTATTGATCCGTCAATAGACTGAAACGATAAACTATCAGGCAAGTCCCGCGGCACACAGCCAGCGGGACTTGTTTTTTACTTGTTTTTTTAGCAAAAACACATTTTTATCGGTCATGGGGCAGAATAATTCAAAAAAATAGTCTATCTTTGGAGGTTAAACCAAATTATCATCATTTTTTCAATGTCAACAGTTAATCAACGGCAAGACGAAATCATAGAGGAATTTGAGGGTCTGGATGACTGGATGGACCGTTACAGTGTCATCATCGACATGGGCAATGCCATGCCGGCGCTTGACGAGCAGTACAAGACGGCCGACAACCTGATTGACGGCTGCCAGAGCCGCGTGTGGCTGCAGGCCGACTGCATCGACGGCCGCATGCGCCTGCAGGCCGACAGCGACGCCATCATCGTCAAGGGCATCATCTCGATGCTCGTGCGCGTGCTCGACGGCGCGACGCCCCAGGAGGTGCTCGAGAGCGACCTCTACTTCATCGAGCGCATCGGCCTGCGGGAGCACCTGTCGCCCACCCGCAGCAACGGCCTGCTGGCCATGGTCAAGCAGGTGAGAGCCTACGCGCTGGCCTTCAATGCCCGCGCCCAGCAAGACAATCAATAACATTAAGTAATAATTAACCAATCAAAAAACCAAACGAAGTTATGTTTAAAAACCATCCTAAGGGTCTAATCCCTGCCGCATTAAGCAACATGGGAGAGCGCTTCGGCTACTACATCATGAATGCCGTGCTGCTACTGTTCCTGTGCTCGAAGTTTGGCCTTGACGAGGGCACCAGTGGTGTGATCTACAGTGTCTTCTATGCCGGCATCTATGTGTTGAGTCTCGTGGGCGGTTTCATTGCCGACCGCACCCAGAACTACAAGGGCACCATCCAGTGGGGTCTTGTGATTATGGCCATCGGCTACGTGCTGCTGTCGATTCCCGTGGTACACTCGGCCGGCAACCACATGTGGCTGCTCGTGTTCACCTGTGTGGCACTGTTCCTGATCGCCTTTGGTAACGGTCTGTTCAAGGGTAACCTGCAGGCCATCGTGGGCCAGATGTATGACAACATGGAGGCCGACGCCGTTGCTCAGGGCAAGAGCGCCGAGGAGATCAAGGAGATCAAGGATCGCCGCGACTCGGGTTTCCAGATTTTCTATGTGTTCATCAACATCGGTGGTCTGATTGCCCCGTTTGTTGCCCCGCTGCTGCGCCAGTGGTGGCTGGGTGTCAAGGGCATGGTCTATGATGCCGGTCTGCCCGCATTGTGCCACCAGTACATCAACGATGCCGCCAACATGACCGCCGAACAGATGACCAACCTCACCACCCTCATGGGCACCGTGAACAAGGGCGGTCTCGACCTCAGTGACATGACGGCTGCCTGCAACAGTTACCTTGAGGTATTCAACACTGGCGTTCACTACAGTTTCATCGCCTCGGTAGTGGCCATGTTCATCTCGCTGATTATCTTCATCGCCTTCAAGAAGATCTTCCCGACTCCCGCCAAGAAGGAGGCCGCTGCCGTCGAGCAGTACACTCCCCAGGAGCGCCAGGCCATGGCCAAGGAGATCAAGCAGCGCATGGCCGCCTTGTTTGCAGTACTGGGCGTTTGCGTGTTCTTCTGGCTGTCATTCCACCAGAACGGCCAGTCGCTGTCGGTATTCGCCCGTGACTATGTGGTGACCGATAGCATCGCGCCCGAGATCTGGCAGGCCGTTAACCCGTTCTTTGTAATCGTGCTCACGCCGATCATCATGGCCATCTTTGCCGCGCTGGCCAAGCGTGGCAAGGCTATTTCCACGCCGAGGAAGATTGTCATCGGTATGGGTATCACCGGCCTGGCCTATCTGTTCCTGGTAGTGCTGAGCATGAGTTATGATTATCCCAATGGCGAGACCTTCCGCGCCATGGGCATCGACCAGCAGGCTGCCATGAAGTCGCAGTGGTGGGTACTGATTGCAACCTACTTCTTCCTGACGGTTGCCGAGTTGTTCATCTCGCCGCTGGGTCTGTCGTTTGTCAGCAAGATCGCTCCCAAGCACCTGCAGGGTATCTGCCAGGGTCTGTGGCTGGGTGCCACCGCACTGGGCAACCTGCTGATCTGGATTGGTCCGGTCATGCTCAACAAGATGCCCAAACTGTGGATGTGCTGGGCCGTCTTCCTGGTTATCTGCCTCGTCGCCATGGGCGTGATGTGGGGTATGGTAAGTTGGCTGGAGCGCGTTACTGGCGAGAAGCAGTAACCTGTCATCCCACAGTACACATTATTAATAAATAATAACCATCAAGAGAATCCAGGAATCTAGAACAACTAGAGTTCCTGGATTTTCTTGAATAAACAGAAATATATAATAATAGACAACCATGTTTGAAAATCAACCTAAAGGGCTATTTGCCCTGGCGCTGGCCAACACGGGTGAGCGCTTCGGCTACTACACGATGATTGCCGTGTTTGCATTGTTTCTGAGGTCCAACTTCGGGCTTGACCCCAAGTGGGCAGGAGAGATCTACGGTGACTTCCTGATGCTTGTTTACTTCCTGCCCATCATCGGCGGCATCATGGCCGACAAGTTTGGCTACGGCAAGATGGTGACCATCGGCATCATTATCATGTTCCTGGGCTACCTGCTGCTGTCCATCCCACTGGGCGGCAACACCTTTGCCCTGGCAGTGATGATCGGCGCGCTGCTGCTCATCGGCTTCGGCACGGGCCTGTTCAAGGGTAACCTGCAGGTAATGGTGGGTAACCTCTATGACGACACCCGCTATGCCAGCCAGCGCGACGCCGGATTCTCACTGTTCTATATGGCCATCAACATCGGTGCCCTGTTTGCCCCGACGGCCGCCGTGCGCATTACCGAGTATGCCCAGAACCACCTGGGCTTCACCGCTCCCGGCGAGGCCTATCACTTTGCCTTTATGGTGGCATGCGCCTCGCTGGTGCTCTCGATTGCCATCTATTACCTGACGCGCAGCACCTTCCGCCACACCGAGGGCGGCGGCAAGAAGGCCTCAGTCAAGGCCGACAACGCCGCTGGCGAGCCCGAGTTGAGCAAGGAAGAGACCAAGCAGCGCATCGTGGCCCTGCTGCTCGTGTTTGCCGTGGTGATCTTCTTCTGGATGGCCTTCCACCAGAACGGCCTGTCGCTCACCTACTTTGCCGACGAGTTCACACAGAAGTCCGCCACAGGCGTGCACACGATGCCGTTTGACGTGATCAACCTGGTGATGATTATCCTCATCGTCTATGCCGGATTCTCGCTCTACGAGAGCAAGACGGGCAAGGGCAAGGGCATCTCGGCCGCGATCATCGTGGCTGCGCTGGCCGTGCTGGGCTACAAGTACACCCAGGCCACTGGCACCGTCGATATCTCGGCCCCGATTTTCCAGCAGTTCAACCCGTTCTATGTCGTGGCGTTGACGCCCGTGTCGATGGCCATCTTCACTTATCTGGCCAACAAGGGCAAGGAGCCCTCGGCACCGCGCAAGATCGCTTACGGCATGATTGTGGCCGGCGTGGCATTCTTCATCATGATGTTTGCCTCCAACGGATTGCTCACTCCCAACGAGCAGGCCGCACTGGCCGAGAAAGGGCAGTTAGGACCGCTGGTATCGCCCTACTGGCTGATCTCGACCTATCTGGTGCTCACCTTCGGTGAATTGTTGCTCTCGCCGATGGGCATCTCGTTTGTCAGCAAGGTGGCACCGCCCAAGTACAAGGGCCTGATGATGGGTGGCTGGTTTGGCGCCACCGCCATTGGCAATAAACTCGTCAGCGTCGGTGGCTACCTGTGGGGTGACCTGCCCCTGTGGGTTGTCTGGACCGTATTCATCGTGCTGTGCCTGCTCTCGGCCGTCTTCATGTTCGTCATGATGAAGCGCCTGGAGAAGGTCGCCAAGTAACGATCCCTAAACAGCGAGCCGCAGGCTCGCAATACCCTGACGGCCTCTCCTGTCGAGGTATTGCGAGCCTGCGGCTCGCTAAAAAACAAGCAAGCAATGGAGAACAAGCGCAACGAGGGCCGCAAGCGCTGGGCCGAAAAGCATCCCGATGTGGCCCCCACCCCATCGATGAAGCGCCGCATGGTGCAACATGACTACCAGGGCAGGGCCATCTACATGATCACCCTGTGTGTCGAGGGGCGCACACCACGGTTGGGGACGCTCTGCGGGCCCGATGCCGGGCACCCGTCGCCGTGGGTGAGCCTCACTGCGCTAGGCGAACGAGTCAAGGCCGAGTGGCTGGGAATCCCCCACTACTACCCTCAAATCAAGGTGCTGGCACTAGCCCTCATGCCCGACCACATGCATGGCATCCTGTTTGCGACCGAGCAGTTGCCCGTTCACCTGGGGCGGGTCATCAATGGCTTCAAGACTGGCTGCAACAGGGCCGCACGGGAATTGGGTCAGTCCCTGCCGTTGTGGGAGCCAGGCTACACCGACGGCGTGCTTCAAGGCAAGGGACAACTCGAACGCTGGAGGGATTACCTGAACGACAACCCGCGGCGCCTTTGGGTCAAACGGCAGCATCACGACTACTTCACCGTCACTCACCATCTCTCCATTGCAAACACGACAGTGAGCGCCCTGGGCAACCTGCGGCTCCTGCAACAGCCGTCTATCATGCAGGTGTATTGCTCGCGCCGCATGAGCGAGGAAGAAATAACGCGCGAGAGCGACCGTTTGCTGGCCGTGGGTGCCGTGCTGGTATCTCCAGCCATCAGCCCTGGCGAGAAGGCGATCATGAAAAGGGCACTGGAGACAGGAGTCCCCATAATCCTCATCTGTAACAACGGCTTCGCAGCGATGTCCAAGCCTGGTGGCAGGTTGTTTGACGCCTGCGCGGCCGGGAGAGTGTTGCTACTGTCGCCCTTTGATCATCGCAACGACTACCAGCCGTTGACCGCCGCCTGCTGCCGCGAGATGAATGCCCTGGCAAGGGCTATCGCCACCAGGCGGTGAGGCCCTGAACAGCGAGCCGCAGGCTTGCAATACCCTGACTGCCTCTCCTGCCGAGGTACCGCGTCGAGGTATTGCGAGCCTGCGGCTCGCTAAAAAATTCTCTCCAAAGGGGCCATAACTGAAAAGTTCTTTGTACCTTTGTGCTTTAATTCTGTAAACAGATGGAAGAAGTAACCTATCAGGGTTTGACGTTTGAGCCCTACATCAGACGTGAAGAGATTGCCAAGCAAGTTCATCGCCTTGCTCAGGAAATCAAGCGTGACTACGCTAATGAAAATCCCTTGTTCCTTTGTGTCCTTAACGGTGCGTTCATCTTTGCTGCCGACCTTTTCCGCGCCTGCAACCTGCATGATGCCGAGATCACGTTCATCCGCTTCAAGTCCTATGAGGGCATGGAGTCGAGTGGCACTGTCAAGGAAATCATGGGTCTGAGCGAGGACATCACGGGCCGCAACGTGCTCATTGTCGAGGACATTATCGACAGCGGCGTGACGGCGGCACAGTTACGCAACGAACTGACCAAGCGCAACCCCAAGTCGGTCAAGATGGTGTCATTGCTGTTCAAGCCCGAAGCGCTGACCGTGGGACGCGGCCCCGAGTATGTGGGCTTTGAGATTCCCAGCAAGTTCATCCTGGGCTATGGCCTTGACCTTGACGGCCAGGCTCGTAACCTGCCCGACATCTATGTCCTGAAGGAGAAATAACCTAATCAACATCACATTAGAGATATATAGTTCTTAATTATTTATTATGCTTAACATTGTTATTTTTGGTGCGCCCGGATCGGGCAAAGGCACCCAGAGCGATAAACTCATCGAACATTACAAACTGTTCCACATCTCGACCGGCGACGTGCTGCGCGACAACATCAAGCGCGGAACCGAGTTGGGCAAGACCGCCAAGGGCTACATTGACCAGGGTCAACTCGTGCCCGATGAACTGATCATCGACATCCTGGCCCAGGTTCTCGACGAGAACAAGGCCAAGGCCAGCGAGGGCGTCATCTTTGACGGTTTTCCCCGCACCATCCCCCAGGCCGAAGCCCTCGAGCAGTTGCTGGCCGACCGCGGCACCAAGATTGACGCCGTTGTGGGCCTTGAGGTCCCCGAGGATGAACTCATCAAGCGCATCCTGCTGCGTGGCCAGCAGAGCGGCCGCTCGGACGACAACGAGGAGACTGCCCGCAAGCGCCTGGACACCTACCACAACCAGACGTCACCCCTGAAGGCCTACTATGAGCAACAGGGCAAGTACCGCGCCATCAACGGCCTGGGCACGATCGACGGCATCTTTGAACTGATCAAACAAGCCCTCGACAAGTAATCACAACGACATGACGGGGACGGCTCTGCTCTCACAGGAGTGCCGCCCCCATTTTTTTATCCTGACCGACAATAGCCAGCCATGAGCGAGAACAACGATAGCCAGCCAAGGGGCAACCTGCTCAAGCGCTTGATGCAGAACATCCAGTACTGCATCAACGGCGTGTGGGATGACACACGCACCTTGTGGTCGGTCAAGACCGTGAAGATCATCAACCTGAGCGTCCGTTCCTTCCTCGACCGCGACCTGCAGGTGAGATCATGCGCGTTGACCTACAACACCGTTCTGGCCATTGTCCCCGCACTGGCGATGCTGTTTGCCATCGCACGCGGTTTCGGGTTCCAGAACCTGCTGCAGAGCGAACTTTTCCGCTACTTTCCCGCCCAACACCAGGCCCTGGAGACCGCCTTGACCTATGTCGATAACTATCTGGCCCAAGCCTCGCAGGGCGTCTTTGTCGGCATCGGCCTTATCTTCCTGTTGTGGACACTGATCTCGCTGATGAGCAATGTGGAGGACACGTTCAACCACGTGTGGGGCACGACCACCAAGCGGTCACTGCATCGCAAGTTCACCGACTACACCGCCCTGTTCCTGCTGCTGCCCGTGCTGATGGTCTGCTCGGCCGGCATCTCCATCTTCATGAGCGACGCTGTCCAGCACGTGTTTGAGGGCAACCCGCTCAGCCCCGTGATGCACCGGCTGCTGGCCTTCATGCCCACGGTCATCTCGTGGATTATCTTCACGGCAGCCTATTACCTGGTCCCCAATGCCAAGGTTCACTTCAAGGGAGCCCTGCTGGCCGGTATCCTGTGCGGCACGGTGTTCGAGATGGTCCAGTGGCTGTTTGTGACAGGTCAGGTCTATGTGTCAAAGTATAATGCCATTTACGGCAGTTTTGCCTTCTTGCCCTTGCTGCTGGTGTGGCTGCAACTGTCATGGCTCATCGCCCTGTCGGGCGTGGTGTTGTCCTATGCCTGGCAAAACTTTGACAGTTTTGCCTACCGTGACAAGACCAAGGACATGTCTCAAGTCGCTGTCAACGACCTGTCCATCACCGTCATGGCCCTGGCCACCAAGCGCTTCAAGCAGCATCAGGGCCCCCTCAAGCGCAGCGACCTCATCCAGGAATATGAGTTGCCCGCGCCCCTTGCCGAACAACTGCTGACCCGCCTGCTCAAGGCAGGATTGCTGATTAAAGTCGCCACCAGCGGAGAGGATGACGAACAAGACCCGGCCTACCAGCCCACTGCCGATCCCGACGACTTCTCGTTGACCAGCGTGCTGATGACGCTAACGGAAGAGGGCAGCAGCAAGTTTGTCGGTCACATCGGGAATCAGCGGCTCACCGACCAGTTGGCAGTGCTCACGGCGATGCGCGAACAGCGGCAGAAAACCGCTACCGACGTCAACCTGCTGGATCTGCCCGACAGCCTACCCGCTGACAATCCAATTTTTAACGGTCAGTGATAAAAAAAACGGCGATTACCGTTTTTTTCATCAAAAAGTAGTATCTTTGCAGCCGAATCTGTACCGCAGATGCCTGAATGGTGGAATCGGTAGACACGAGGGACTTAAAATCCCTTGGCCATTGCGGCCGTGTGGGTTCAAGTCCCACTTCAGGTACGATAGCACAAAAAAATGTTGATAGCCGACTGGTTATCAACATTTTTTGTTATCGTGAATACTGCACGTCACTTCATCACCTCGACTATCGCCTTGCCCAGATGATCGACAATGTCGCCGGCAATCATGCCGTAGGTGCCGTGTTCCTGGGCGGCGAGGTCACCGGCCAAGCCATGCAGATAGACGCCGAGGACAACCGACCAGTCGGGCGCATAATTCTGGGCAATCAGGGCCGAGATGACGCCCGTGAGCACATCGCCGCTGCCGGGCGTTGCCATGCCGGCGTTGCCGCTGCTGTTGACATAGACCTTGCTGTCGGGGCGCACCGTCATGGTGTAATGGCCCTTGAGGACGATGGTGATGTTGTAGAGTTTCGAGACATCGATGGCTTTCTTGAGGCGCTCCTCGTCGGTGTTGTGCTCGCCGAAGAGGCGGTCAAACTCGATGGCGTGGGGCGTGATGATGGAGCGTGCGGGAATGCTCTTGAGCAGCATGGGACGGCGTGCGATGCAATTGAGGGCATCGGCATCCAGCAGGCACGGCCTCTTGAAGTTCATGATGAAATGATGCACTGCCTCGAGAGTCTCGTCGTTGACGCCGATGCCAGGCCCGAGGGCGACCACGCTGTAGGTGTGGCGCAGGTCGATCGACGAGGTCATGAGTTCGTTGCGGTCGGGCTCGAAGAGCGCCTCGGGGACAGCCGTCTGCAACACCTGGTAGCCACAGCGCGGGGCATGCACCGTCACCAGTCCCGCACCCGTGCGCAACGCGCCACGGGCGGCCAGTACCGCGGCACCCATCATGCCGTAACTGCCGGCGATGAGCAGCAGGGTGCCATTGTCATACTTGTTGACAAAGGGATTGCGCGGACGCATGACGTCGTGAACATCCTCGCGCTCAATGAGGTAGAAATCGGTGGGCGTGCGGGCCATGCTCTCCTGGTCCAACTCGATGTCAAGCACCTTGCACTCGCCCACGCAGTCGGCATTCTCGGCAAAATAGAAGGCGAGTCGCTTGCTCTGGTAGGTCAAGGTGAGGTCGGCACGGATGATATTGCGGCGGTCATTACCCATATTCCACTCACCGAACATGCCCGACGGGATGTCAATGGACACCACATAGGCACCACTCGAGTTGATGTACTGCACCAGCGCCGTGTAGCCACCCTTGAGCGGGGTGCGCAAGCCGTTACCGAACAGGCCATCGACGACGACGTCGGTCTCGTCGAGCACGGGCGGGTCAAAGGTCTGAATCACCTCGATGAAATTGATGTCGTCGCCCACTGTTTCCAGCAAGCGGTCACGGTTGGCCAGACAGCAGGGCGACAACTGGGCCGACTTGATGTTGAACAGGTAAACGTCGGGACGGTATCCCTGCTCATACATCATGCGCGCCACAGCGAGCGCATCAGCACCGTTATCGCCGGGGCCGGCAAAGATGACAAAGCGCTTGGACGTGCGCCAGCGCGAAATGAGTTCATAGGAAACCGCAGATGCCGCCCGCTCAATGAGGTCGAGCATCATGATATTATCTTTTTCCACAGTCCTGTCACCGATGCGGCGCAGTCCATCATTAGTGAATATTTTCATTGCTATCGAGTGATTTTCAAATTGAGTGAAATGAGAAAGCAAAGTTACTTCATTTTTGCTTTATGTCACATAAAAAAAACCAAAAAAATCTCCATATTTTTTTTCGTGATTCAACGTCGGCTGCAGTTGCTGGAGTTTCAGGCCGCAACGAGTCCGCACCTTGCTTGAACCGACGACACGACCGCCTGCTCCTAATAGTCTCAAGGCAAACAGTTTCAAGCCCCCGGCATCAGGGTAAACACCGCACTCGGGCGAAATTCCAGCCGTTTACTGGGCATTTTCACTAGTTAAAATGGGTATTTTAAACCAATTATCACCGAAAATAGTAATGCCCAAGTCTTCGCATATTAAGTTTTTTACTATCTTTGCAGCCGTACAAATATCAACATTACATTTGCGTTTATAAGTAAATATGAAAATCAGATTTCTTTTCATTTTATCACTGATGCTGACGTGCAGCACTGCCGCCTGGTCCCAGTCATTCAGCATCGGTGGCCACCGCGCAGTTCAGGACACGCTGAATAACATGTGGCTGTGCAGCATTCCACAGATTCACTTCGGTAACGACCTGACTGCTACCGTGAATTTTGACACTGAGTGGTCAAACGTTGCCATCGACGGCAATGTCATTGACAATGGAGAAGAGTACACGTTTGAGGGCATATCAGGAGGCAAGGACTATGTCCTGACCGCATATATGGGCGACAGCCTGATTACCGGCAACATCACTTTCACTTGGCTTCCCATCGTCGAGTTGAACGGCACCTTCAGCAACAAGTACCGCTATGGCACTGTCGTTGTCAACGAGCCCGACTCGGCCAGCACCGGCCAATTGTCGGCCAAAGTCAAGTGGCGCGGCGGCGCGACCAACCTCGCAGGCAAGAACAAGAGAAATTACCACATCAAGTTCATCAACGCCGAGGACAGCACCAAGGAGGATCATCGTTTCTTCGGCCTTCGCAACGACAACAGTTGGATTCTCGATGCCGGACAGATGGACTTCCTGCGCGTGCGCAACCGCGTGAGCGCCGACCTGTGGCTGGACATGGCACGCCGTCCCTGGTATGCCGATTCACTGCCCAACGCACGCAACGGTTCCCGCGGCACCATGGTAGAGGTGATACTCAATGGCGAGTACCGCGGCATCTACAACATGTGTGAGCCCATCGACCGCAAGCAACTCAAGTTGAAGAGATACGAGATCGACGAGAACAACAAGGTCATCTTCCACGGACAGATCTGGAAGACCTATGCCTGGACCCGCACGGTAACCATGAGCGATCCCGAGCCCCGTGCTACCGGTGCCACCATCTGGGACGGTATCGAACTGAAATATCCCGACCGTGACGAGATCAACCGCGTCAAGTGGACGGCCATGGAAGATGCAATCTGGTTTGCCAACCGCTCTAACTACAACCTCGAGGCATGCGAGGACAGCATGCAATACTACTTTGACATTCCCGTCATGCAGGACTATTACCTCTTCATCGTCGCCATTCAAGCACTTGACAACGAGAGCAAGAACATATACTATGCCTGCTATGACACCGAGGACAACAACCGCCTGACGATGGTGCCTTGGGACTTGGACATCTGCCTCGGCCAGAACTACGCCCCCAACAGGAACGAGCCCGAGCAAGTCAAGCCCACACGCCATCCCAACGAGTGGATCAACCATCTGCCCATGTACAACATGATGGAGGTGCCCAGTTACCGCGACGAGGTGATTAACCGCTACTGGGAACTGCGCAAGACCGTTTTCAACACCGACAGTCTGGTGAACCGCTACCGCTCGGCAGTCGATGAACTCGAGAACTGCGGCGCTGCTACCCGTGAAGAGGACCGCTGGAGCCGTGATACCGACCTGGCACGCAAGAAACTCGACCTGAGCGCCGAGATGGACAAGGTCGAGGACTGGATCCGCCAGCGCATGGAATACCTCGACAATTATGTGTTCAACCGCGACGAGCCTCATTACATCAAGGGCGACGTTGACGGTAACGGCGAGGTCAATATCGCCGACGTCAATGCCTTGATCGACGTCATCCTGAGCGGAAACACCGACGCCTATCCCAATCCCGACGTTGACGCCAATGGTGAGGTCAACATCAACGACATCAACGAGGTACTCGCCATCATCCTGGGTTAAAAACTACTGAATCCGCAGGAAAAATAATCCACTAATATCCAGAGAGGGCGCTTGCAAAACATCCAGCAAGCGCCCTCCTTGTTTGCTTAAAGCAACGACATGGATTGAATCCCATGCGAATCATAACATACGAAACAGAGCACGGCGCTGATGCGTCATGCCCTGTTTCATTGTGATTCGCGTGGGATTATAACCTAACGCTTATTATCAAATAGTTATAAATTCAAACACTTAAAAATGTACTCTTTTTGTACTCTTTTCTAAAAAAAGACCGGCGGGCCACTCCCTGGCGCGCCAGCCTACCGAAAAATGAAATACCCTTATGGCGGGTGTTTCGTCTGCAAAGGTAGTGTTTATTCGTTACACCTGCAAATGCGCAAAATTCCTCCCGATTTTAACTTTTATTGTGCCAATGACAGGGGGGCGGTTTACCGGCCACTCGCCGCCCTCAAAAAACCATGCCCCCTTTTGTTTTGTGTACCTTACTACCTTACAACCTTACATGTTTTTGTATTTATCTCACTAATAATCAATCAAATAAATAGTATTTCTTGTAAGGGTGTAAGGTCTAATCTGTTTTCAAATAACCGTATACCGTCTGCCGCTCCACGCCTAAGAAATTGGCGATCTCTATCTGCCTCTTGCCTCTCTGTACAAGATACCGGCAAACATCCTTCATGCCCACCGACTGGCCGCGCTGCCTATCGTCACGAACTACCACGTTCAACAAATAAAGTTGGTTTGCCACCAGGTAATTTGTTACGTCTATGGCGTACCGTATAACGGGCACGGAAATAATGCGTTCTCCGTTCAGGACGGCGGCGGTCATCGCCATTCGGCAAAGGTGGTAATTTGCTTTGTAATATATTGAACTCCTTACATCGTCAAAGTCATCATCGCAGCCATTTTCGTCTAACATATCGCCTAACCCTTCCCACCGCTCAACCGCCGCCCGGTGCAATTCCTGGGCCTCGGCGTTCTCTGTCATCTCAAAGGGTTCTAAACGCAATAGGCGGTCTATATGTTCATGCCATACCCGTCTAACGTCATCGCCTATTATGCCGGGTTCCTTGCAGCCTTTTCGTTTCTCAACATGAACA
>Ga0310695_10003581_pt1 | contig 30202 bp, 20 predicted proteins | sample RumenRJG_04DNA_FD_203882 | JGI IMG/M metagenome (GOLD analysis project Ga0310695, IMG submission 203882) | Bovine rumen microbial communities from Lethbridge, Alberta, Canada - RJG_04 (v2) (version 2) | ecosystem: Host-associated > Mammals > Digestive system > Stomach > Rumen | place: Canada...
ACGATTTCTGTTCATTGTAGTACGGTAGAATAAGCGTAATACGCGGCGTACTTTCTCGTCAAGTTCTTTGGTAGTGTATTTGCCTTCTTTTATTAGTTTTTTGTATGCCAAGGCAAGATAATATTGGTCGTAGGCGTTGGTGGCACCCATAGTAAGACCATCTGTCCAAGAGCCAAATTCCAAATCTAATCCGTTTTTGATAGCCTCTTCTGTATCGTGACATCCTCCCCAATCGCTTATTACAACGCCGTCGAATTGCCAATCTTGCTTGAGTATCTTGTTGAGTATTATATCGTTGTGACAATTGTGTTGGTTCTTGTACAAATTGTAAGCACCCATTATCGACCATGCACCGCCTTCGGTAACTGCTGCTCTAAACGCTGGCAGATAGATTTCGTGAAGTGCTCTTTCGCTTACTATCACATTTACCTGATGACGATATTCTTCGTCGTTGTTGAGAGCATAGTGTTTTACGCAAGAGGCAACACCTTTGGATTGAAGACCTTTTACGTAAGGTATTACCATACGTGATGCCAAGTATGGATCTTCGCCCATATATTCAAAATTGCGTCCGCAAAGTGGCGACCGATATATATTGACACCGGGACCCAACATAACGTTTTTGTTTCTGTAAAGTGCCTCTTCGGCAAGATTTTCGCCATAAATCTTTGACATTTCGGGATTCCATGACGCCGCCAAACATGTTAAAGCAGGAAAAGCAACACACGAATCGTTGGTTTGTCCGGCTTGTTCCCACTCGTCCCAAAGTACATCGGGGCGCACTCCGTGAGGTCCGTCGTCGGTCCAAAGGTCGGGAAATCCAAGCCTTTTAACACCCGGACTCGAAAATTTGGATTGTGCATGAATTACGGCAATTTTTTCGTCGAGGGTCATGCGCGATAGTGCGTCTTCGATGCGGTTTTCTATTTGCTGATTTTCATCAAGATATACGGGCAACTGGGCTTTTAAGCCCAGTGTCCATATACCGATGAAAGCGACAGTAATAAAAATTTTTTTCATAAACATTATTGTTTTTCTACTGTTAATTTGCCGTTTGCAACGCCCTCTGTGAGGTCTATGGTGAAGGTGTATGTATCGCCCTCGTTGAGTGTAGCATCATCTTTGAGAAAGATATTGCCGTTGTCGCTATCTGCTGCATTGATACGGAAGTTGTCATTATCGTTGATATCTAAGTGATAATTACCACCCAAGCCGTAAAATTCGATTCCCCAACCTGATTGTCCGAAGAATTTGAAGTTGACACCTGTTGCCGAAAGTTGCTCTCCTACGGTGAGTGTAATGCGATAGATTTTGTCGCTTATAGGAGCAAGACATTGTGTCGATTGTATATTCGTATTCCATCCGTCGTTGTTGCTCGAAGTCAAAAGTGGTTTGTTGATACAATCGCTTCCAATAATCCAAATAGCGCCTGTGCCATCTTCTTTGATTGTAGCAGCTTTGCCTTCTTCGTCTACAGGGTATACTTGTATGTATTTGTACGATGAGTATGCTTTAATAGCATAATTACCATTGATACAGAGGAAAGTGTAGGTACCATCACCGTTGTCTTTAAAGAAATCGTTGTCTACAATCATATCGTTGGTTGCATCACCGCCGAAAGCGTAAGTAGCACCTTTTTTGAGTGTTGATACTACGGCTTCGTTGTCGGTGAGATCTATGGATTTGGCAGCTGCACCTTTTTTGACTATCAATTTGCCTTTATCAACGCCTTCTGTGAGGTCTATTGTGAAGGTGTATGTATCGCCCTCGGTGAGTGTTGCGCCATCTTTTAGGAATATATTGCCGTTGTCGTGTCCATTATTACCATCGCCAATACCGAATGTTTCGCTTTCGCACGATAAATTATATTCACCGTCCAAGCCCATAAACTCGATTCCCCAATTTGCTTGTCCGAAGAATTTAAAATTGACATCTGTTGCCGAAAGTTGCTCTCCTACGGTGAGGGTAATACGATAAACTTTTGGTGCAATCTGTGCAAGGCTCTGATCATATTCTGTACCTGTCCTCCAATCTTGATTGTTGGAGGGGGTCAGATTTGGTTTGTTGATACATTTGCTACCAATAATCCAAATAGCACCTGTTCCATCAGATTGCAACGTAGCCGGGGCATCGGGTGTGCCAGGATATACTTGCAAATATTCGTAGTTGGAGTATGCCGTCAAAGTGTATGTACCATTTTCGGCAAGGAAAGTATACACACCGTCGCCATCGTTTTCAAAGAAGTCGCCATCTACAAACCAATCGTTGGTTACGTTGCCGCTGATAAAGTATTGACGACCTTTTACCATTTGTCGAGTAATAATATTGTCGTCTTCGCTAAAGAGCAACGGAGCAATAGCTATTTCATCGTTTGGCGAATAAGAGTAAGTGCAAGTGTTGAAAGTAACAACAATTTCACCGGGATTTTCGCATTGGAAAGCAAGATTGCCAGAGCCGCCAAGAGTGATTTCTGTGCCATCTGTACCAAATATCCATGCACCGTCGGCTGTTTCAAAATGACCCTTAAAAGCCGTTTCGCTTGTGGTGAATTTGCCGGAGTAGGAGTGGGGTGATACTTCGCTCATTGCCACTTTGTTGCCATCGGCTGATACGAATTGAAGATTGTCGAAATGAGGACGTTCTACGTTTACTTTTATATCATTGACACCCACTTTGGTTGTTACATTAGTGAGCGACAATCTTACTATCGCTTCGCCATCGGGAATGTAGCGTAGAAATGGTACATTGAGCGAAACTTGATAATTCCCGTTTTCGGCGGTGCGTTGTATTGTTTGGTCTACCACCTCGCCGCTAAACAAGAGTTCGGCTTTGAGTGTTGAAAGTTCTATGCCGGAATTATCGCTACAATTTACCGAAAATGATAGTTGTGAACCCATCACAGCGGTGGTGATTCCTTCCGCATTGGCAGTAGGTTCTCCGTTTTTGGTGATGTTTTTGTAATCGTCGTCGTTGCAAGATACTGCCAAAAGTGCCGACAAAAACATCGAACTTAATATGTTGAATAATTGTCTTTGCATAATGATAGATTTTTAAGAAAAATAACACTATTTCCAATTACATGACACAACTGATTGAGCCGGTGATGTTACGTTGAAATGTTTTTCGCCGTCGCTGATTGTAAGCAGAAGGTCTTCGTCGCCGCTGTTGAGTACAACGGCAGCAAAAGAGCCGTCAGCATTTTGGAACACGGAGTAAACGAGTCCGTTTTTAAAAACCGTACGTTCTCCAGTGCCGATGCGTACAGCGTCGGGGCGTACCACAGTAGACATGTGCGAAATCACATAGTAGTGAGAGTTTTTGGTGATAGTTTTGTAGTCGGCAGAGATGTCTACAGCTCCGTAGCATGTTTGGCAACCACCGTCGAGATTGGGTCCCATGTTTTCGTCGAGCATAAGATTCCACACCAACACAGTTTTGCACCATTGATTAACAGTACCGAGTGTTACATTGCGCATATCTTCCATAAGACGTTTAGAGAGATTGCGTCCGTCGTTCCAAGTGCCGATGCTCGATTCCGAGAATATCAATTCCATATCCTCGGCTTTGGAATGAATGTCAGAGAGTTCGTTGTTGCTTCCGCCGTAATCGTGATAAGCTGCACCTACTACGAGTTCCGAACCTTCAAATTCGTCGCCTAAAGCATTGTAAACATTGAGCGGATAATCGTTTTGATCAGCGATATTGTCGTAGTTGTAGTTGTGATCAAATACATAGATTTTTGTATTGATATTGTTGCTCTTGAAAGCCTTTGCCAATTCGGCTACAAAAGGACTTTCCTCTTGCCAAGGCATATAAAGTGATGCGCAGTTGGCTTGATTGAGAGGTTCGTTTTGGGGTGTTACAGCATAAATATTGATACCCTCGGCTTTCATAGCTTTTACGAATTTTACGAAATATTCAGCATAGTCGGCTCTGTAGTCGGGATTAAGACGTCCGCCTGTCCATTTGTCGTAAGCAGTTTTTTTCTCAATATCGCCCACTTTCATCCATTTGGGACAAGTCCAAGGAGCTGCGATAATTTTAATATCGGGATTGATAGCGAGAATCTCTTTCAAAATGGGAATCACGTAATCGGTTTCGTCGCTGTAAAGACGGAAATTTTCCAAGCCTTTTTCGTCGCAAAGTGTGTATTCCGTGCTTGAAAAATCGTTGCAACCGATAGAAATACGTGCATAACTAACGCCGTAACCTTCACTGGGGCTGTAAGTCTGACGTAAAAAATCGGCACGCTCTTGAGCGTTCATTTTCAGCAAGTTGTAACACGTAGAGTACGTGATTGCAAATCCAAAACCGTCCATTGATTGATAAGTTTTCGACTTATCCAAGAGGATAGTAGAGGGAGCCATGTTGTTACCCGAAAAAATTGCAGACGTAGATTTTTCGAGTCTCATGCTACCATCGGCTGTGGTGGTATAGATGGTGGCAGCATTGTCGGCTACAATTTCGGAGTTGTTGCCCTTGTCGGCGGGGCGTGGTGTATCGTCTATCGAAGAATCGTCGCCACATGCAGTAGCAGAAACCAGCATTGCCATTGCGACTGTTAATATATTCATTTTCATAACGTTTTATAATTTTAATACTTAATTTATTAATTGTATTATAGATTAGTACCCCGGATTTTGTTCGAGGTTAACATTTTCGTCGAGAGCGGTCTGCGGTATTGGCAGAAGGTACGAATTGGCATCGAAAGTACGTTTTTGAGCCAAACGTCCGTTGTCTTTGCTGAAAACGGCATTCATATATTGTTCAACTTTTCCGTTGCGGCAAAGGTCGAACCAACGCTGACCCTCAAAAGCGAGTTCCAAACGGCGTTCGTGAAGAACTTTTTCTATCATGTCGCCGCTATCGTCGATATTATTGAGTTTTGCGCGATTGCGAATGATGTTAACAAGTTCGGCAGCCTTAGAGTTTTGACCCTGATAAGCGTAAGCTTCGGCCTCGAGGAGGATAATATCGGCAAGGCGCAGTTTGTAATGGCTGTTGTATCCAGAGCGCATTTTGTACATAAACGGATAATGCGATGCCGGATAATAATTAGACCAAGTACATTCGTAATAAACAACCGTTTCGTTGAATCTTACTTCATCGCCTTCTTTTGTAAAATCTTCGATGAGGTCGCGCGAAGGTGTTATCCATTTAGCCCAAGTGAAATAGTAGTCGTAATTCTCAAGACAGCGTCCGTACATCCAAGATTCCCAGTTGGCATTACCCGTGGTCCATTGAACCTCGAGAATACCTTCCGATGTATTACGCTTAAGGCAATCTTTCTTTTCGTCGTCGTATCCCCAAAGAGTAGCAAAATCGGGTTCGAGTTCAAGGCCAGCCGTGTTGCGTACTTTTTCGGCATATTCTATCACTTTAGAATAATCTTGAACCGGTTTTTCTGCGTATACCTTTGCAAGCATTGCTTGAGCTACGGTTTTAGTCAAAATTGTGCGGTCGGTAGCCGAAAAATCAGGAGCGTTAAGTTCGCCATCTTCAAGGTCGGAGATGATTTGAGCGTAACATTCTGCGCTTTCGGTACGTGGTGGAAAATACGTTGGAAAAACTTCCTCAACATTGTCAGAGGTTATTGTACGGGCAATGTCGGTGATAACAGGAAACGTTCCCCAAATTCTTGCCATGTCGAACATAATGATAGCGCGGAAAATTTTGCCTTCAGCTTTCCATTGATTGTATTCTGCATCAGATACGAGTCCCTTATTTTTGAGATCGTCGAGTCCATTGATAAGAACATTTGCCTTAGCAATATCTTCGAGATAGCGAGTCCAATCGCGACTAAGAACCGAGTTGCTGGCATCTATGCTGTTGGTTTCGTATGGTACAACTTCTGCACCTGTTGTGCCAGCGTATCCATTGTCGGAGTGGCAATCGGCAATCAGTTTCATATCAAGCGACCAGTGTTCCTGACGGTTGCGGAATTGTTCGTAAAGGTTGAGCCTTTGATCGAGAGCTGCTTGACGGTCTTTGAGTACGGCCGACGATTCTTCTGTTTGAGTACCTTCTGTAAGTTCTGTGGCGTCAGAAATCGGGTCGATGTCCAATTCGCAGCCCGAAAGTGTTAAAGAGGCTAACGCCGTATATAATATTATGTTGATTGCTTTCATTGTTTTAAATTGTTTTTAGAATTCAACTTTAACGCCTACTGTAAACGACTTGCAGAGCGGGTAAGTGCCCCAGTCAAGACCTTGAACGCTGCCGCTGTCGCCGCTTTGATTAACTTCGGGATCATAGCCGGTGTATTTGGTTAGTGTCAAAATATTGTTGGCAGAGATGTAAGGCTGCAATTTCGACAAACCGATTTTCTTGATAACGTTCAAAGGAACATCGTAAGAGAGTGAGAGGTCTTTCAAGCGGATGTAAGAGCCGTCTTCGAGGAAATAATCCGAGTTGTGCATTTCAAAACCAGCTTTTGGAACCTCTGATTTTTGACCCGGTGTTCTCCAGCGTTCAAGTACGCGGGTTGTCTGATTTTTGCCGTCGTACATACCTTCGGTTTCCATGCGGCCTACGTTGTAAACATCGTTGCCGTAAGCTCCGGAAATCAAGATGCTGAGATTAAAGCCTTTGTAAGAGAACGTGTTGGTAAGACCGAATGTGAAATCGGGATTAGGATCACCGATGTAAGTACGGTCGGATGCAGATACAACACCGTCGTTGTTGATATCTACGTAGATAAGTTCGCCAGTTTCGGGATCAACGCCATCCGTTTTATAACCCCAGAACGAGCCGAGAGCCTTGCCCGGTGTGTTGCGTACAACATATTCGTTTACATAATCTGTTGTTTTTGCAGCATAGTAGATTTGAGTGAGTTTCAGACTTTTGAGCTCGTTGCGGTTGAACGAGATGTTGAAATCTGTATTCCAAACAAAAGGAGTTTTTATATTTCTTGTGCTCAAGGTAAATTCAAATCCTTTGTTTTCTATTTCGCCGCCGTTGTAAGGCAGAGAGGTAGCAGCAGCCGAACCTGCGGGTAATGTAATCCACATCAACATATCTTTGGTTTTCTTGATGTAGTAGTCGGCATAGAGTGTAAAACGATCGTTTAAGAAAGTAACATCAAAACCAATGTCGGTTTGAGTTGTAGTCTCCCAAGTGAGTTCTGGATTAGATAGTGAGCTTTGGCTACGTGTAGGAGTAACATTAGGATCGTTGCTTTCGCCAAACCATTGTATACGGTTGATATTGTAGGCAGCAAGGAAACTATAATTACCAAGTCCGCTCTGATTACCTGTTTGACCCCAACCGCCGCGGATTTTCATATCGTCGAGCCAATCAATACCTTCCATAAACTTTTCTTGCGAAATTCTCCATGCGGCAGAGAATGACGGGAAATAACCCCATTTGTGTCCGGGAGCAAGTTTCGACGAACCGTCAGCACGCATATTAGCCGTGATATAGTATTTACCTTCAAAATTGTAAGAGGCTCTTGCAAAAAGTGATTGCATTGCCCATTCTCCTTGCCATGAGCCTGTGCCTGTCCAAGAGATTTTGTTGGCACCGTTGAGGGTTTTGATGTCGGCATTTGCGTAGTTAGAACCGTTGATCCAGTTGTTGGAACTTTTATCTTGTGTACCCGACGAACCGAGCATCAAATCTATATTATGGCCATCAAAATCTTTTTTGTAGTTGAGGATATTATCGAAAGTCATTGTGGTGCGAATCGAACGACCATCGTATCCTGTGCCGTAGTTGTTGCGTCCATCAAGAGTTTCTTTTGGGTCGAGGAAATTCATAGTCTTGCCGTGTGTGCGTTCTACTGAAAGCGACGTGCTGAACGTAAATCCGGGCAAAAATGTAATTGTTGCTTTACCTGTTCCGATGAGTTTGTTGTAATTAGTTCTATTATCCTTGTTGTGAGCGAGGTTTTCCAATGGACTTGTAACATTTACTCCGTAGAAATTGTTGTTGTATTGATCGGGTTGATTGATATCCCAAATAGGAGCAAAAGTTGGTGTGTTGATAATCGACATCAAAACACCGCCTCGTGAGGCTCCCGTACCGGAAGTGATGCTACCACGGTATGTATAGTCGGAATAAGTAACGCTTGCATTGAGTTTGAGCCAAGGTTTGAGGTCGTTTTCGATGGCGGAGCGGAAATTGAAACGTTCAAAATCTGTCTGTTTCAAAATACCGTCTTCTTTGGTGTAACCGCCTGAAATGTGATAACGGAGTTTGTCGGTTCCGTTAGTGATTTGCAACTGATAGTTTTGAGTTGCACCGGTGCGGAAAGTTTCTTTTTTCCAATCGGTTAAATCTTCAAGATTATCGGGAATTTTAACAAGTCCGATTTCGTCCTGAAGTTCTTTGTATTCCCAAGCGTTGAGAACTTTGGGTGTATTGCTAACTTGACTTGCAGAGTAGTAAGCGTTGAAAGAGATTTTAGAAACGCCTTCTTTGCCTTGTTTTGTTCCGATGATGATAACACCGTTGGCAGCACGGCTACCGTATATGGCAGCACTTGAGGCATCTTTGAGGACTTGGATGTTGTCGATGTCATCGGCAGAAAGGAAGTCGATATCTTCAAACGGCACACCGTCTACAACGTAAAGAGGTTTGTTGCTACCATTGAGCGAGGTTGTACCGCGCACGCGGACGGTAGGAGCGGAGCCCGGCTGACCGTTGGCCTGCATAATTTGCAAACCGGCAGCCTTACCCTGCATACCTTGAGCAGCCGAAACTATTGGACGGCTTTCCAAGTCTTTGGTTGAAACCGAACTTACGGCGGTCGTAACGTCTTTGCGTTTTACGGTGGCATAACCGATGGCAACAACCTCTTCTAATTGATGGTCATCTTCGATGAGGGTGATTTGCATACCGTCAGTGGCGGCTTGTTCGGCTAATTGATAACCTATAAACGAGACTTGTATCACAGCGTCGTCTGGTACGTTAATTACGAAATTGCCATCAAGGTCGGTGATAGTACCGTTGAGCGTACCTTTTTCAATGACGGTAGCACCGATAAGAGGGTCTCCGTTTTTTTCGGTGACAGTACCTTTTATTTGCCTATTCTGTGCAAAGGCTGGTACTGCTGAAAAGAAAACAAGAACTAAAAACAAAATTGTCTTGAATTCTCTTGGTTTTATCTTAAATCTTTTCATTGTTAAAAAAATAAATTAGTTTAACACTCGTGTGAACTTTCGATATGCAATTTTACGATGAGAAATTGCAGTTTACAAGCCTGCAAAGAAGTCTACAAAGAATATTATGAAATTGTTAAGTTTTAATGCTCTGATTATTAGAGATATACGGTTTTGTAAAAGTATTGGTAATATAGATAATAATAACCGAAAAAAGTTGTTTTTTGGGATTTTTTATTATCTTTGTCTGCAAAAATAACACGTATGATATGAGAAAACTGGCTTTTTTGATATGTTTTCTTTTTTTTACGGCAGCGGTATATGCCGATGGTCTTGATTCTTTATACAAAGCCATTGATGCCGTTATTATGGATTCCGACAAGTATTTGTCTAAAAAGGAACATCTGTTGGATAGTATTCGTATACAAATAACTAAAACCGTTGATGTTCGGAAGAAATTTGATTTGGAATATTCTCTTTTTCAGGAGTACCGTCCTTATCAAAACGATTCAGCTCTGACAAGTATTTCTCGTTGTATTGCTCTGTCTGAAAAATTAGGGGACAACAATTTGACGGCTTTTTGTCGTATAAAAAAAGCTTTACAGAATTCCATTTCAGGATTTTATACCGAGGCTCAGTATTATATTTCTAAAGTAGACGGTAAACAATTAGCAGACAGTGTTTTGCAAGAGTATTATTATACTTATAGTCATCTTTACGGCGAGATGGCGCGTTATACTCAAGATAAAAACCTTACTTACGGATATTACAAATTATCGGACGCTTATCTTGATTCGCTTCTTTCAATGATAGAAAAAGATTCTTTCCGTTATCAGGAATATCTTGAAACGCAATATTATAAAGCTCGGGACTTTAAATCAGCATTAAAAATAAACGATGCCCGTATAAAATCAGTGCAGATAGGAACTCATGATTATGCCAAAGTAGCATATTTCAGAGGAGTGGATTACGGTGAACTTGGTTACAAAACCGAACAAAAATATTGGCTCGCACAATCGGCGTTATGCGATATTAAAAACTGCGTAATGGATCAGGCTTCGCTTTGGTCGCTTGCTGGGATATTGAACTCGGAGGGTGATTTAGAGCGTAGTTACCGTTATGTGGAATATTCTTGGATTTGTACTTCAAAATTTTCCGGGCATGTGCGTTCGTGGCTTGTATCTCCTGTTTTAACGATGATTAACAGTAAATACAAAGAGAATCTTAACCGTGCTAACAACCGTTTGCGTTTTCTTTTGATTTCTGTTGGACTGCTTGCAATACTGATGACGGGATTGTTTTTTTATGTTTCAAGAAAACGACATCAGCTTGCCACAGCCCGCAATCTTTTGAAATTATCAAATGATAATCTAATGATTAGAAGTCAGGAGCTTAGTCTGGCTAACGAAAGATTGTTGGCTTTCAACGAGGAGCTTACGACCTTAAACGAGCAATTAGCCGAGAGTAGCAGTATAAAAGAGGCTTATATTGGTAAGTTTTTTTCGCTTTGTTCCGAATATATAGACAAACTCGATCAGTACCGTAGCATGGTAAAACGTAAACTGAAAGCCCGTCAGTATGAGGATTTGTTTCGTATTTCGCAGGACGAACAGATGAAAGCGACAGAACTTACGGAACTTTATTCAAAGTTTGATTCAATATTTTTGCATATTTTTCCGACTTTTGTGGAAGATTTCAATTCTTTGTTGAAACCTGAATTTAGGATTCAGCAAAATGAGAAAGGAAAACTTCATACCGATATGCGTATTTTTGCTCTTATCCGCCTCGGTATTGAAGATTCGTCCAAAATAGCTGAGTTCTTGCATTATTCTCCTAATACGATATATAATTATCGGGCAAGGCTAAAAGGAAAATCTATCGACAGAGATAGTTTTGAGGACGATATAAAAAAAATTGGTGTTAAATGACATACAAAAAAATGACATTGAATTTTTTTTGTGATTAAAGAGCTTGTGTCGTTTTTTTTAGCGGCGGGAAAGTTAATTTTGAAAGGCGTTACTTCTCGCTTTGTTTTTGAAAATATTGTATAAACAACCTTAAATCAGTGAGCCTTACCAATCAATTTTGCAATATTTTCTAACTGCAAAATTTCCCTTTTTCAGCCTATAATTTTGCGTGCGTAGTTACATTTGCAGCAAAAATCTTGTCTATAACTCGATTTTTTTTGAGTGGATAGCCAAGATTTTTAGTCATAAACATTTTATCAAGTGCCAAAAATGTGTAAATTTACACGTTTTTGGCACTTGACTATTTTTTCACGATTTTTTGAAAATAGTTTTTGCAGATTTGTCAAATAAAATGTTTACCTTTGCGAAAACGTGATTATTATGCTTGTGCTTCAACGAGACATACCGCCACAAATACGCTCGCTCGCCGACAGAGCCGCCCGCAGACACTTCCTGATAGAGAAATTGAAGGAAGAAAACCGTTTTTGGAGTTATGCGCCGGGCTTTAAAGACAGCGACGTACCCGACGAGATCATCATCGAAAAGACCCTCGTCTATTTGGATTTGGACGAAATCAAGGTGCTTTTTGAACTCTACGGCAAACAAAAGGTAAAGCGCGTTTGGCTTGAACGTCTCGTGCCGCAAGGCGATTATCTCTATACACTCAACAGGTTTTTCGCGTGGTTCTATTTCCGCGTCAAAAAGCCCGATATGTACGTTAAGAGTATGGAAACGAGGATATTGAATAGGAGGATGGGGAAATGAAAGGATTGGCAGAAAAAACATTTAGGATTTTTGAGGCTGTTTCCAAAACCGAATGTATCAAACCATACGTTTTGGTAGGCGGAACGGCGTTGAACTTGCAAATCGGTGCGCGTGAAAGCGAAGATTTGGATTTTATGCGTTGGAAAAAACGTCCCGACGACCGCCTTGAAGTAGATTGGCCCGCAATCAAAAAAGAATTTTCTACTTTCGCCGAAGTCCAAAATGTTGATATTCTTGATATTGACCATATCGAAATGTTGGTGGATGGCGTAAAGATTTCGTTTTATGCCGCCGACAAATACGCGCCTGAAATGTCGCCCGTCGTTTTCCTCAACAACTTGAAACTCGCCGACATCAACGCCATCGGTGCAATGAAAATGGAAGTAATGCTCAGACGCAGCAATTTCCGTGACTATTACGACATTTATTCGATTTTACGGTCGGGTGCGGATATTAATACCCTTATTGACAATGCGTTAAGATACTCGCGCCATCGCCTCAAAACCAAAAACCTCATTTCAATGCTCACCAACGGACAAAGATTCAGGGTCGAGCAAAACTTTCATCAGATGCACCCCGTGTATAACGTTACGGCAGAGGACATAGAGGAGTTTTTGAAGGAGAAGTTGGAGGAGAGATTGAACAGAAAATTGTAATTTTTTTGCTATAACTCGATTTTTTTGGGGGGGTATAGCCAAACTTTTTGCAACGAACAAATCTGAAAATTCGATGCAACTATTTGATATACCACTATTTGCGTTTAGTTTTTATTTTAAAGGTGTTGCAAAAATCAGGTGCAAAACGTAGGTGTTTTTTGTAATATTCTTGAAAATGGAACGACGGTCGCGGAGTTCGCGTAAAGATGCACGACATCAGTCGAACACCAAACCCGACCGAAAAAGATTGTGCGCAGTTGGAATTATCTAATCCGAAAATGATATAGTATTCCTGAAATAATAATAGTTAAATGTTTGATGTAAATCAAATATCTTTTTGCAACTGAGTTTCAATATATTTCCAAATCTCATACATGTTATCTATGATGGTTCTATATGCCTTATCAAATTTAACATAATCGATGTCAAACTGTTCATACGAAGAAGGATGATAAATAAAGTTTACACATTCAATTATATAAACAAACTCTCGATAATATATGTATGGCAAACAACGACGATAATCTCTCCAAAAGTGCATCATAGATGTGACATCATGGTAACCTATACTATTCATAAAATGACATACCAAATCCTCTATTTCCTTATATGCCCTAATAATGTTTTTTCTATCCATAATTCTTTGAGACATAGTAGTCTTTGAGAGAACAACATCTTCATGTTTTTCAGACTCCTTTTCTGCCCCTTCCAATACCTGTGCTTCTATACCAATTTTATCTTTTAGAAAGTCATCATATTTATGAACAATGAACGAATGACTTGTAATGGCATAGAACATAATTTGATAATGCTCAAACGTTTTACCTTTACCATCGACCCAATTCTTTGGCAACATCATTTGTAAGAAGCATTATATTTTTTCCTTGTGCTTTTGCCAATTCAATCATTTCATGAAAAATGATATAATCACCATCTTTTTGGGAATTGGCTTCACCACAACCCGGAAAATTTGGAGTTATTTTTTTGTTATTTTTCCTCTCATCTTTATATTTATTATGGAGTTCTGCAAATTCTTTCTCCAACAATGAGTATTGACTTTCATCTGTGAGTTTTGTAGAAAAGTCTATATTATTAACTATCAACTCCAAACATTCCAATTTAAAGGCATCAGCATTATCCTTTGAAAGAGATTTTTCGTAATTTACAACATCATTGGATACTTTTTTGTAATTATCGTGCAATCCTTTAATCTTTTCACTCAAATCTTTGTTATCTTTCATTAAATAGGAATAATTGAAACCAGGATCTGAATATAGAGACTCGATTGTATCACCTATTTTATTAAATGCTTCTACAAATTTCTTCTTTGAAACAACAGCATAAGAATTGCTAACAGTTTCTCTATTGCGGATATACTCTATTTCAACAGTATGAGTTGCGAATATTTTACCTTTATGGGATTTAATGAATTTTTTCAACTTGTTAAAAGAGTCAGAATCAAAAGAATATGTTTTAAGCAACGCATTAGTATCAAGCACATACAAATAATCGTCCTCCTTATCAAAGGCGGTCTTTGCAGCGGTCAATGCATCATACACTTGCTTCGCGCTTTCCGGTTGAAAAGTATTTAATGTTTTAAATTCAGTCATAATACCCTATGATTTGTTTACTTAACGAGCCAAAGATAAACAACGAAAATGACAAAAAAAAAATTATTATTTCTTTTTCCATTCTTTTGCATATCAACGTGTAAAAAATGCACGTTATTACCTCACTTTATATGGAGAAATGTGGTATGTGCGAATCTTGCACATACCACATTTTGACAAGTGTTACTATTATGGCGAGTGCCAAAACTATGTAACAAAACGCAATTTTTGCGTGCTGTTTTCTTATTTTCCCAACCTTTTCTTTACCTTTGCCCTCGCTTTGGAAAGAGTCGCCGTGATATTTATGCAGCCCTCAGAAAGCGTTTAAACGTTACAATTTTCCAAAAAAAACACTTCAACACTCTATCACACAATATCTTCCGTATTTCCTTAACGATTCGGCGAAAGATTTTTCGCAACTTTTGTCGGGAAAAATCCAAAGAACTTTGGGCTTGCGTCCGATGATTTCGGGTTCGGGGGCGCAACCGTCGGTGAAGATTATAATGCCGTCGTAGTGAGATTTACTTTCGCGGAAATAGTCGAAAACAGGCTGAAAATCTGTGCCGCCACGTCCTTTTATTTTGATGTCGGTTTTGGCTTTTTTTAGCGGGATGATTTCCCCTAACTGAGTGTCAAACTGCACAGTATCAATACTTTCAATACCGTATTTAAAGAAACGGTTGATAACAGAATAAAACTTCTGCAACATCTTGGTTGATATTGAGCCGCTAACATCAACAGCCACCAAAAGGTTGGTGCGCATTTTGTAAACACTGCCAAGATTTTGAAAATCGGTGCGACGGTTTGGACGCATTCGGGTAAGGTTTCTACGGCTACTTATCACGCTCGCCCTAAAACCTGAAAGTACTTTTCGGTAGTCGATTTGCGCTTTTAAAGTCGCCTTGATTTTTTCCACCAAATCGCCCGGCAATGTGCCCCACGAAGTTGTATTTTCTATGATTTCGTTTACGCGGCTACATTCAAAATCGTTTTCCTCCCAAAGTTCGCTAAGTGAAGATTTGCTCTCGTTTGGAGTGCGGACATCTTGTCCGCTTTCGTCATTTGGAGTGCGGACGGTTCGCCCGCTTTCATCAGCATCAGCGGACAAACTATCATCAGCGGGCAAGCTGCCCGCACTCCAACCGCCGTTCATCAATTTGGCGCAATACCATTCAAAATATTCTGTATCAGGTAGTTGAAAATCCGCAGCCTTGTCAAGCACAATATTCTTGAAAGCGTAATTATTAGAAAGTACAATGTTGCTTGCAGTAGTTTTTACGACGGCGGGACATTCGGGCTGTCGCTGGTAAGGGTGTTTGAGCATAATTCGTATTACCTCAGCCCTAAAACTTTCCTCTAAATTATTGTTGTTGAGAGTTTTAATGATTTTGGGATTGTACTCTATTTTGCCACGACCACAACGCACGGCAATCGGCATTTTGGGATTTTCTAATAATTCGTGACTACACAAAACAGAGTGCAAAGCCGGTTCCGAAAGAAACCAGTTGTCATAAATTATTTTGCTAATACGCTCTGATACAACCTCTTCCATGTTACAACTTGCTTACAAAATCTATCAGTTTTTGATAAACTTCCACTGCGTTAGACACCATATACGCCACTGCTTTTGGGTAGAGACCTTGCGAAAATACCGATGCAAAATGCGCGAGTGCTTCTTTGTTTTTGCTCGATTCGAGTAAGGCGATGTATTTTTTCAGATTGTCGGCAGCGGTTGCGATGTCGGCGGCTGAAAGGTCAGCAGTTTCGAGAAAACGGTACACGCCATCGTTCAGCACCGAAAACTGGTGAACTTTGTATTTTGCGATTTTGGATTTCACTTTATCAAACTCCAAAAGTACTTCTTTGCCACCGATAATTTTTGCCGCTGATGCCGAAGCGTAGAATTTTTGTGCCGCTTGAACGCCCACAACGCCGGCAATGATTTTTTGGTCAATCTCGTGTAATTCTTTGATTGGCAGCACGATGTCGGAAACTTTTTTCCAAGCGCGACGGTCGGGATATTTTTCGAGACCGGTGTCAAATTGCGGACGATCGGCAGCAATACCGTCGAGCCAATCGGGATTGGAGGCTATGAAATCGGTAACACGAGTGTCAAGTTTCTGTTTTTCAGCCCAAAGCAGCCATTCTTTGTAAGTGGGACGAAAACCATATATATTGAACCTCGATACAAGTGCAGGGTCGAGGTCGGTGAGTTGGTATTCTTCACCGTCGTTGACAGCGGAAATCAAACGGCTGCCATTAGGAAGGGTTCGTCCGGCAAGTTTACGGTTAAGTGCCAAATCCATAATGGTTTGCAACACTTCGGGACGTGCGCGGTTGAGTTCGTCGAGAAACAGCACAACAGGCTGATTGTCAAGAGGAAACCAATACGGCGGAAGAAAATCCGTGCGCTGACTTTTGTCGTTTTTTATGGGCAGACCGATAAGGTCGCCGGGGTCGCTCATCTGACCCAAAAAGAGTGCTACTACTTTGTAGCCCTTCTGAGTGTAATATTGTGTTAAAATCTCCGACTTACCTATACCATGCTTACCAACAAGCATAATATTCTGATTATCAGGTGTTTTGTCGAGAATTTCAATTAGTTCTGTGGTGTTGATGTTAATCATTTTTTATTTCCATTTATCGAGTCTATGTTCGTATTCGTAATTATGAAACCCGTCGTATATCGATTTGAAACGGACTTGCATTTTGTTTCCTTTGTCGAAAAATGCCGACATTCTTTTGGCCATTTCAACCACTTCGTCAACCTCTTCAACCAAATTGTCGTTTTTGAGATAGAACGTACCTGTTTGGTTTTCAGAAAGTTTTACGCTCAACGTACTACTTTTGCTGCCTATTTCAAAATAATATTCGAGTCCCAAAGCGTTTAGTTTGGTTTCGATTACAGATTGGAGGGCGGTTTTTGATAGTTTTGCCGTCATACGTTCTTTGAGTACTTTTTGCTTTACTTTTTCCGCCTTTATTCTCCACTCAGGAAGTCGTTGAATTGCCAAATCTATCGCCCAAAACATTTTGTCAAATTCGTCATCATAAAAGTAAAAAACTTTATCTGCGCATTTGCCGTAATAATACGATTTGCTGCATGAAACCGACATTATAAAATCCTCGTTTACAATCACTTTGAAACCATTCATCTCTTTGGAATAATACACGAATTCCTTTTCAATCGTTGCCTTTCCTTCGAGTTTTTGACAGAAAAAATCGTGCAACTCTTCGAGGTTCATTTTTGTATTAACGTCGTTTCCGCTTCGGTATGTAAACAACTTATCGAAAAAAAAACTCAACAGATTTTTGATATAAACGTTCAGATACTTATCTGGTTCAGCATTAGCAGATTTTGTTTTGGCACGATTGAAAATTGACGTTTCAATTTTCCTAAGTTCTTGTTTTTCTATCGTAAACATTGCAGTAAAATATTTTTTATTTGTCGTTAACAAAATGGTCGTAATCGCCAATTTTTTTGATTTGCATTTGCAGACCAGTTTCTTTTATTAAAACAATTATCTGTTTGGCGGCGGCAATTATCTTGTCGATTGCAGTGTCAAAATTCTTGTGCGAAAGGTAAAACATTGCCATTTCCTTGTCGGAAACCTTGAAAAAAATCTTATCGCGCAATTTGCCTTGCTCCAAGCGGTACGGCAGGCCACAAGTATCGAGTTTTTGAGTTGCAAACGATTTAACGGCTGTTTGCTTAATTTCCAAAATTTTCTGTCTTTTGCGGAAGTCGCGAATACATTCTGCCGCCAAAGGTTGCCACGTAGAGATGTTGACGCGTACAAAGTCGATTATTTCTACTATATTATCAAAATCGTTGTAGTCAATATCTACTCCGTATATGTAACCATATAAGAAACCGACTTCCATGTTGTTTCGGTATTCATTCCAATGAAACGACATCTTTGCGCCCATTCCGAGCGATACCCAAATGTATTTTTGGGTGTAACCATCGCCTTTTGTAGCATACGAAACATCGTTACCATAACGCAGTTTGAGTTTCTGTAAGATTGCTTGTTCGTGGTTGCCTTTCTGCTGCGATTCAATATTATACGGACGACGGAATTTATCCACCAAATCGTGCACAATACTTTCGTAGCATACAATTTCAGCGTTGCTTTCGGTGTGTTGTTGGTGATAATCGTTATTGAGGTACGATGCCACGCAAAGCCGCGCTTGATTAGCAATTTTTTTTGTTATTCTTTCCGGTAGTGAGATGTCCATAGTTTTTTTTTATTTTATAACCGCATCTTTGCAACTCCGCTGCCGTGCCTATTTGGTAGAGACATAAAGACTTAATGCAGTAATGTTTGTTTCAATTCTCGTTTTAAATATTTTGATATGACTTTTTATAAAGAAAGTTTTTCACCGCAAATTTAAAACTATTTTCAAATTTTTCCAAATTTTAAATTTTGAAATTTCATCCAAAACATTTATTTTTGCATTGTAAGAAACTTAATTTTTACGACTATGAAATTAGCAGAAGCATTACAAGAGCGTGCCGATTTGAGCAAGAAAATCGACCAACTCAGATACCGTCTTAGCAACAACACAACAGTTCAAGAAGGCGAACAACCAGCGGAAAATCCAGAGGAACTTTTATCTGAACTCAACACTTCAATCAGCCGCCTTGAATATCTTGTTGCGCATATCAACCTTACAAATTGTACTATCAAGGCCAACGGAAAAACTTTGACCGAAATCATTGCCGAAAAAGACTGCCTAACGAAAAAACATTCAATTCTAAAAGAAGTGGTAGGTTCTGCAAGCAACATTTCTAATCGTGCCACACGTAGCGAAATCAAGATAATACGTACCGTTGATGTCAAAGCCATTCAGTCTCAGGCAGACGAAGTAGCAAAACGTATCCGCCTGCTCGACAATCATCTTCAACAGACCAATTGGACGGCTGATTTATTGGAATAAAGACATAAAGTTTTTTCGGGGTGAATGTCAAACTCACGCAAACAGAGTCATTGTTGCATCCCAATTACGGAGGTTGAAACTGAGGGCTGTTTCGGTGGTTCGAATCCGCCATTTTATTGCTATGCCCCTTACAACGTATAAACGTACAAATTATAATTAATTGTCAATACCACGACGTTAACCGAAAGAACTTACGGTCTTGAAGCATTTTGTTTCAAGACCGTTTATTTTTTACCTTATTTCGTCCTTAAACAAATCTTCCGCTGTGATTTCGGAGTTTACAAGCGATGAATAAGAGTTTTTCTTTACGCCGAAAACCGTTATCATGGTCAGTCGGACAGAATATACAAATAAAAACTTATAACCCGTGGAAATCTCACTTTACCATTGATAAGAGATTTCTGCATCGCCCTTTGCGGCAGTACATGAAAGTGTGGCTGTTCCGTTTTTGGGTACGACAGTTGTTGTAGGTTGCGAGGTAATTGATAATGCTGCTTGATTGTCATTTTGTGCAAACACAGAGTCGGTTATTACACAAAAAAAACAGAACAATAATAAGTAAGTGGTTGTAGAGTTAGTCATTGTTGTAGGGAAAATCTTGAATATAATTTCTAATAAAAAAATCCCACTAAAAAGCATTTTTAGCGGGATTTTTTATTTTATTTGAAGTAAGATGATACAGAAATTGACTGATTAGTTGCAACTCTTTGGAGTACGTCTGCGAACAAATCCGCTACTGTCAAAACTTTGATTTTTTCATGTGTTTTCTTGAGCGGAATCGTGTCTGTAACGTAGAGTTCAGTCAGTTGCGAGTTCACTATTCTGTCGTATGCCGGACCTGAAAGTACGGGATGCGTTATGAATGCTCTGACTGAGAGTGCGCCTTGACTCATCATCAAATCGGCAGCTTTTGTTAAAGTTCCTGCTGTATCAATTATATCGTCTACGATTATAACATTTTTACCTTTAACATCACCGATAACTGTCATTTCCGAAACCACGTTAGCTTTTTCGCGGTATTTATGACAGATAACCATCGGGACATGGAGAAAATGACTATAAGTGTTAGCACGTTTGCTGCCGCCGATGTCGGGCGATGCTATCACCAAATTATCCAAATTTAGCGAGTTGATAAACGGAACGAATATTGACGAGGAATACAAGTGATCGACCGGAATATCAAAGAATCCTTGAATCTGATCGGCGTGCAAATCCATCGTTATGATTCTGTCCGCACCAGCGTTTTGAATAAGGTTTGCAATGAGTTTGGCACCTATAGCAACCCTCGGTTTGTCTTTTCTGTCTTGACGTGCAAAACCGAAATACGGTATTACAGCCGCAATTTTATAAGCCGAAGCTCTGCGAGCGGCATCTATCATCAAGAGCAATTCCAAAAGATTGTCGGCTGGTGTGAACGTCGATTGAATGATAAACACGTATGCACCGCGTACCGATTCCTCCAAGCACGGTTGAAATTCACCGTCGCTGTAGTGATTCATCGTTACCTTGCCTAACTCTACTCCATATTTCGCTGCAATCTGCTTCGACAAATAAAGCGAAGTAGTGCCCGAAAAAATTTTAATGTTAGAACTCGAAACCATTTTTTATAGTATTATTGACATCTATTTTATTACAAAGTTCACCATTTTACCCGGAACAACTATGGTTTTAACCAAAGTTTTACCTTCGATGAGTTTCTGTAAACGTTCATTTTCAAGGACTTGCTTTTCGATTTCGTTTTTGTCGGCATCAGCGGGCAAATCCAATGTAAATTTAGTTTTACCGTTGATAGCTATCGGATAACATTTTGTAGCATCAACAGTGTATTTTTCATCAACTTCTGGGAAAGAAGCGTTGTTTATTGTTTCAGTATGACCTAATTGTTTCCAAAGTTCTTCCGTGATATGAGGCGCAAACGGTGCCAAAGCTATTGTCAGCGGCTCAAGGATTTTCCTCTTGTTGCATTTCAAGGTTTGGAGTTCATTGATACAAACCATAAATGCACTTACAGAGGTGTTGTACGAAAGCGATAAAATGTCGGACTCAACTTTTTTAACGGTTTTGTTAAGAGCTTTAAGTTCTTGTTCTGTAGGCTCTTCATCGCTGACTGAGAATGTATCGTTTTTATCCGAATAGAAGAGTCTCCAAAATTTTTTCAAGAATTTGTAAACGCCTTCAATGCCGCCCGTATCCCACGGTTTTGACTGTTGAATCGGTCCTAAAAACATTTCATAAAGTCTTAAAGTGTCAGCACCGTATTTTTCAACAATAGAATCCGGATTAACGACATTGAACATTGATTTGCTCATTTTTTCAATAGCATATCCGCAGACATAATTTCCGTCTTCGAGGATAAACTCTGCCGTTGCATATTCGGGTCTCCATTTTTTGAAAGCCTCAATATCCAAAATGTCGTTTTTAACGATATTAACATCAACATGAAGTTCCGTTGTATCGTATTGATTTTTAAGTCCTAACGAAACAAAAGTGTTAGTATCTTTTATTCTGTAAACGAAATTGCTGCGGCCTTGAATCATACCTTGATTAACAAGTTTTTTGAAAGGCTCTTCCTTACAAACGTATCCTAAATCGTAAAGGAATTTGTCCCAAAATCTTGAATAAATAAGGTGTCCTACTGCGTGTTCCGTTCCTCCGATATAGAGGTCTACATCTTGCCAATATTCGTTTACTTTTTTGTCTACTAATGCGTTATCGTTTTCAGGGTCCATGTATCTCAGATAATATGCTGATGAACCTGCAAAACCGGGCATTGTAGAGGTTTCGTATGGATAACCTTCAGCTGTTTTCCAGTTTTTAGCGCGGCTGAGCGGTGGTTCGCCTGATTCCGTGGGCTGATACGAATCAATTTCGGGCAGTTCCAACGGTAATTTTTCCAAAGGCAAAACTTCAACTCTGCCGTCTTTATAATAAACGGGAAAAGGTTCTCCCCAGTATCTTTGACGTGAAAAAATAGCGTCTCTTAATCTATAATTAACCTTTCGGTTACCTATTCCGCGTTTTTCAACTTCTTGAATAGCTGTTTCTTTAGCTTGTTTAACGTTCAAACCGTTGAAAATTCCCGAATTCATCATAATGCCTTCTTTAGCATCATAACTTTGCTCTGAAACGTCCGCACCTTCAATAAGCGGAATTATCGGCAAAGAGAATTTTTTGGCAAAAGCGTAGTCTCTGCTGTCGTGAGCCGGAACAGCCATAATTGCGCCCGTACCGTAACCTGCTAAAACATAATCACTTATCCAAATTGGAATTTCATCGCCCGTGAAAGGATTTATGGCGTATGCGCCGGTGAATTGTCCTGTAACGGTTCTCGTATCAGACATTCTTTCTAATTCCGTGCGTTTGCTTGCACCTTGAATATATGCCTGAACTTCGTCCTGATATTCAAATGTCGTAACTTTATCAACGTATTCGCTTTCAGGAGCTAATACCATAAATGTTACGCCGTGAACAGTATCGGGACGGGTTGTATAGATTTTCAGTTTAATATCGGAATTTTTTATAGCGAAATACATTTCGCAACCTTCAGATTTACCGATCCAATTGCGTTGCATTTCTTTTAACGAGTCCGACCAATCAATTGTTTCAAGACCTTTCAAAAGTCTTTCAGCGTATGCCGAAACTCTCAAAAGCCATTGAACCATAGGTTTTTGGATTACCGGATAACCGCCTCTTTCGCTTACGCCGTCTTTTACTTCGTCGTTAGCCAAAACGGTTCCTAATTTCGGACACCAATTAACCATCGTTTTAGCTCTGTAAGCCAAACGATAAGCATCAATAACGGAATCTTTTTCCAAAGTGTCCATACCTGCCCAAACTTCAGCGGGAAACATCGGCACTTCGGAATGAGCGGCATTGATTTTAAGATTACCGTTTTGTTCAAACTCTTTTATAAGGTTTTCAATCGGTTCGGCCTTTTGTGTGTCATTATTATAAAAGTGTCCGTACATTTGAATGAAAGCCCACTGAGTCCATTTGTAATATTTAGGATCGCAAGTTCTCAGTTCTCTTGACCAGTCGTAAGAGAAACCAATTTTTTTAAGTTGAGTGCGGTATCTTGCGATATTGTTTTCGGTGGTAACAGCGGGGTGCTGACCTGTCTGAACGGCATATTGTTCAGCGGGCAGACCGAAAGCATCGTAACCCATAGGGTGAAGTACGTTGAAGCCTTTCAATCTTTTGTAACGGCTGTAAATATCCGAGGCGATATATCCTAACGGGTGTCCGACATGAAGTCCCGCACCTGAGGGGTACGGAAACATATCTAAAACATAGAATTTTGGTCTGTCAGAAAAATTGCTGACCTTGTAAGTAGAATTTTCTTCCCAGTACTTTTGCCAGAAAGATTCTATTTCACGATGATTGTATTCCATTTTTAACGTTAAAATTTTACGCTGCAAATTTAGGAATTATTTCGTGGAAAATAAAATTTTTTATTCCTTTTTAAAAATAAATTAAGGAAAGCCCCGTAAAGGAACTTTCCTTAATGTTACATAGGAATTATAAAATAACAAATAATCTCTTTGTCTTATAAGCCTTTGATAGAAATTAATAGGATATATCCTAAGGCGATTGAAATTACACCGACAATAATACCTATTGTAGCCATATCTTTTTGTTTAATAAAGCCTTTTGCGTATGCGAGAGCGTTTGGCGGTGTTGAAATCGGCAATGCCATTGCAAACGAAGCACTAAGAGCCAAACCTATAAGCAGTGTTGAAATTCCGCCGTAAGACTCTAATTGCGGTGCTATGCCTTTGCCTACTGCCAAAAGTATCGGAATCAAAAGCGCAGCCGTTGCTGAGTTCGACATAAAAGTACTCATCAAACAGCATAAAATACCGCTACCGATGATAATCAAGAGTGTAGGCCAAGAACTGAACGGAATAGCCTCTACAAGGTGTTTTGCAAGACCTGTTTTGTCAAGACCGACGCCCAAGGCAAAACCGCCGGCTACGAGCCACAAAACGTCCCAGTCGATTTTCTTTAAATCCTCTTTCGTAAAAATACCCGTAACTGAAAATACTCCAAATGGTATCAATGCCACAACGTTAGCGTTGATGCCGGTTAATTTGTCAGTTACCCAAAGCAAAATCGTTACGATAAAAGTGATTAAAACTATCTTGGAATTTGTATCTTTGGGAGAAAAATTTTCGTCAATATGGATTTCGATTGTTTTTTGAGAGAATGGGAACATTTTTCTCAAAATAATCCATGTAATAAAAAGTATTATTAATGCTAATGGAACCATGTACATCATCCATTCACCGAACGAGATACTCAGATTAAGACCGTCCGGGTCGTTCAAATATTTGATTGCCAAAGCGTTAGGAGGTGTTCCGATAGGTGTTCCGATACCGCCGATATTAGCAGCAACCGGTATTGAAAGTGCCAAAGCGATACGACCTTTTCCCGAAGTTGGAAGTGTTGCCAAAACGGGGGAGAGGATTGTCAGCATCATTGCAGCCGTTGCTGTGTTTGACATGAACATCGAACAAATTGCCGTTACTACTATAAATCCTAATAAAACCATTTCGGATTTGTTTCCGAACGGTGTTAAGATAGCTTTAGCGATACCTGCATCAAGTTTGTATTTGCTTGCGATAATTGCGAGGACGAATCCACCCATAAAAAGCATTATCACTGGGTCGGCAAATGTTGCCATGATGTCTTTGTAAGGAATTGCGCTACCGAAAGCCTCACCGTCCTGTTTCAAAAATTTAATCATGCTCGTGGAGGTTGTCAGAAGCATTAATACGATAACACTTACCGAAGTTGTCCAAATCGGAATCGGTTCCAAAATCCACATTAAAGCGGCAAAAATAAATATTGCGACTACGCGTTGCTCTACAACGGTAATCTCAAACGGGAAACATCCCGCAGGTAAAAGAGCAATTATCACCGGTAACAGCAATGAAATTGCTAATTTAATTAATTTTGAATTGTTCATAAGATGTTTTTGACTGTGTTTGTTAAAACGTTGAGTTAATGTTTGTTAACCCTTAGTTTTAATTCTTGAGGTTAATAAATCAATAATGATTAATAAAAAAACGCCCCAAATTTAAATATTAAATCAACATGAACAAAATGATTTCTTAAAATAATTTTTTCTTTCGGTAAGTTTAGAAACTAAAATTAACAAAAAATAATATCTGATAAAATTAATAAATGTCAATTTTATTTTTCCGATACAAAAATAATTTTTACTTTTACGGACTAAAAAAATATCTTACTATGAAGAACAGTATTATAGGAATTATACCGGCAAAGATGGAATCGAAAAACTTCCCGAACAAGCCTATGGCTGATATTTTGGGAATGCCGATGATAGGTCATGTTTATAACCGAGCGAGGCTTTGTACAGACTTTTCTGACGTTTACGTTGCCACTGCCGACAAGGAAATTATTGATTACATAACCTCAATAGGAGGTAAGGTTATTGAAATTGTGGAGAGCCGTATCAGTGCTACCGATAGGGTTGCCGAGGCTGTTAAACGAATAGAGGCAGACAATAATTGTGTTTACGACCTTGTGGTTTCGATTCAGCCTGACGAGCCGATGCTTACTCCTGATGTTTTGGGACGAGCTATTTCGCCTATGGTTATGGACAAAAAACTCAAGATGACGGCCTTGATGACGGAGATTACGAGCGAGGAGATTTTTAACGACCGCAACGAAATCAAAGTCGTTGCTGATAATCTCAACAATGCGATGTATCTTTCGAGGGAGCCGATACCTTCAAAATCAAGGGGCGTATGTTTTCCGAGGATGAAGCTTGTGGGCATTGACGTTTTCAGACGCAGATTTTTAAATGATTTCAATCTTATGCTTCCCACGCCCTTGGAAGTGGCTGAGGATATTGATCTTAACAGAATTTTGGAAAACGGCATGAGAATCAAGATGACGCTTACGGAGCAGGAGATGTTAGCCGTTAATCATCCTCAGGAGCTTGAAACGGTAATTTCGAGAATGAGGCAAGATGAATATTTTTTAAGACAATATATGGATAAATTTTAATAAAGAGGAACGAAATATTAAAAAATGAGAGAAGTTAGAGTAAGGTTTGCACCCTCTCCTACGGGAGCGTTGCATTTAGGCGGAGTAAGAACCGCACTTTTTAATTATTTGTTTGCAAGAAAACACGGTGGAAAATTTATTCTTAGAATAGAGGATACCGACCAAACCCGTTTTGTACCGGGTGCTGAAGAATATATTATAAAATCGCTCGAATGGATCGGACTTGATATTGACGAAAGCGATCTCAAGGGCGGAGATTACGGACCTTACAAACAGAGCAACCGCAAACACCTTTATACGAAATATGCCATGGAATTGGTAGAAAAAGGTTTTGCGTATTATGCCTTTGATACTCCTGAGGAGTTGGAGGCGATGAGAAAAAAACTTGAGGCGGAAAAAGCTTCTGTTCAGTCTTACGGACCAAAAACCCGTATGACGATGAAAAACTCTTTAACTTTTGGTCAAGAGCAGACGAAACTTATGCTTCAATCGGGTGCGCCTTACGTTATCCGTTTCAAAATGCCGGAAGATGAGAAACTCGTTTTAAAAGACATAATTCGTGGCGAAATCAAAGCCGATACTTCAATCCTTGACGATAAAGTTCTTTATAAAAGTGACGGAATGCCGACTTATCACTTGGCGAATATTGTAGACGATCATTTGATGAAAATTTCGCACGTTATCCGCGGCGAAGAGTGGTTGCCTTCTCTGCCTTTACACTATTTATTGTATAGGGCTTTCGGCTGGTTGGATACAATGCCGGAATTTGCGCATTTACCGCTTATTTTGAAACCTGACGGAAAAGGTAAACTTTCAAAACGTGACGGCGACCGTTTAGGATTTCCTGTTTTCCCCTTACATTGGGAAGACCCGAAAACTGGCGAAGTTTCAAGAGGTTACGAAGAGGCGGGATATTTCCCTGAGGCTTTCTTGAATATGATGGCACTTCTTGGCTGGAATCCCGGAAACACAACTCAGGAAATTTTCTCAAAAGAAGAACTTTGTAATCTTTTCAGCCTTGAAAAAGTCAGCAAGGCGGGTGCAAAATTCGATCCTGAAAAGAACAAATGGTTCAACAAGCAATATTTGGAACTCAAACCGAATGAAGAATTAGCGGAATATTTCATCGAAGACGCTAAAAAAGACGGCGTTATAGTTGATAAAGAAAAAGCTGCTAAGATTTGCGGTTTGGTAAAAGATCGTTGCCATTTTTCTCACGATTTGTGGAAAGAAAGCACATATTTCTTTATTGCGCCTGAATCTTATAATGAGGCTAACACCAAAAAATTCTGGAAAGAGGATTCTGCCGATATTTTAAGGAAAGCCGTTGAAATTCTTAACGGCGAAAGCGATTTTTCTGCAAAAAATCTCGAAGAAAAGGTTTCGGCATGGATTAAAGAAAACGGTCTTAACTTCGGTAAAGTCTTGAATCCTATGCGTTTAGTTTTGGCAGGCGAATGTAAAGGTCCTCACATTTTCAATATCTTGGAAGAACTCGGCAAAGAGGAATCTCTTAAGCGTATTGAAAAAGGTATAAAAGCGTTATGTTAATTTTGTGTTAATTTTAACATTTTTATACTGATTAACGAAAAATCGTTAAAAAAAATACATATATTTGCAATATCAATAAGAGTCATAACATTGTTGTCATTTGCGGATAAAAATTTTAATGTAGTTTTTTTTATAATTGTTGTTTCATTTTATTATTTTTTTAAATTATTTTGAAGTTACGGAGTTGTATTTATGATAATGCAACTCCTTTTTTATTTTTTTGAGAAAGAAAAAATTCTTATTTTTGTGCCTAAAAAAAAGTATTTAACGAAATGAAAGACCGTTTTTTAGATTTCATAAATAAACGTCCCGTTTTGGTTCTTGTGATTATGATTATCATAGCGGGTATGATAAGTTTAGGACAGTTTTTGACCCTTGAGCAAATGTTTGTTTTTACGGGTTTAGCCTCGGATAGTTATACGGGCGATCTTGCCGGGGTATTTCATAATGTTAGGATGTGGCAGCTCAGCGAACCTGCTAATTATAGTTTTTATCTTGGAGCCGGTGATGTTTACAGCTCGGGGGCTGTAGCTCTTGATCCTTTGTCTTGGATTTTAAGACCTTTTACTATAATTGCTTCAGAGCACGGGGTTGAAGGAATAGAAATTTATAATTTTTATCTTAAATTTTTGCTTTCGTTTTTAGGAACGGGAATTTTTACGTTTTTGTGGTTAAGGCTTTTGAATGTGAACAAGACCTCGTCTTTGACCGCCGGAATTTTGATGGCGTTTTCAAGTTCGATTGTTGTTCTTGCTCCTTGGGGATTGGATATTTACGGTTTTTATTTATCGTTTTATCTTTTTAGTTTTGAAATGATTTTCGTTAAAAATAAACCGTGGTTTTTTGCTATTGCCGCTACAATGCTTGCAAGTCAGCCTTATCACCTTTATTTATACTCTTTTTATTTAGCGGTTTATATGCTTTTTAGATTTTTGGTTGCAAAACCGAATTTCAAGAAAATCTTTCACACTTGTCTTTGGGTATTTTTAGCGGGCTTGGTTGGTATTTTGATGAACTTGCCTAATCTTTGGACTACTTTAATGGTTCAGATAAATGCTCCCCGTATGGAGGATGTTGCTTTTAGTAAAGTGGCAGATTCGAGATTGTTTTTAACCTCAGAAATGGCGGCGACAACGCTTTTCAGACTTTTCGGTCATAACATTCCGGGCAACGATTTCGGTTTTTCGGCTTGGAACAATTATTTGGAAGCTCCGGCAATTTATTGCGGAATTTTAACGCTTATAATTTTCCCGCAAATTTTTCTGTTTCTTTCAAAAAGGAAACGGATAATCTATTCGGTTTTCTTGTTGTTTTGGTTTGCGGTTATGATTTTTCCGCAATTAAGACGTTCGATATTACTTTATGCCGGTGATTATTACCGTTACGGTATTGATTATTTCTTTACATTTTCTATGATTTTGATAATGGCTCAGTCCTTGAGTGTTATCACGGCTAAAAAGAAAATGAATTTTATGCTTTTGGTTGGAACAGTCCTTGTTTTGGGGCTTTCGCTTTGGAAAACTGCAACCGACGAGTCTTTTTCTTTTATGATTAATAAACCCGAAATTATGTATTTCGCGGTTTTAACAATGGTTGTTTATGTCTTTTTGCTGTGTTTTATCAATTATATTGATAGAAAAACTCTTAAAATTTTGTTTGTCGTTTTGCCTTTGATTGAGGTTTCGATTATGTGTTATTCTGCTTTTGATGGTAGGGACAGCATTAAATATTCTGATGTGGAGCTTAATATGGCGGGTTATGACGACGGTATTTCGCAGGTTTTGGATACTATCAGAAAAAATGATACTACTAAGTTTTACAGAGTTGAAGTAACTTATTATCCCGGACTTACAAAGCATGCCCCGATGAATTGCAATAGGGTTTTAGGTTATTTTACTTCAAAATCTTATTCACCGTTCAATCAGGTGGAATACGTGAGGTTTTTGCGTTCTATTTGCGCTGTATCGCCATACGAGGAGTCTGATACGAGATGGCTTAAAGGTATTCCGCAAATGCCGTTCATTTATTCGTTTTTCTCCTCTAAATATTTGATAACCAAGCTTCAGGATTCGGCCTTAGTAAATCCTGCGTTTTGGGATATGGCTAAGGTTAAAAAATTTCCGAAACATTATCTTTTGGAAAACGATTACGTAATGCCTTTGGGTTTTGCGCTTGACAAATACATGGAAAGATCGGATTTTGATTCTCTTTTGAGTTTTACGCTTACACCGGAAGGCGTTGATAACATTATCCGCAATATTAACAACGGTAATAATGCCGAGATGTATGATTATAGTATGAAATTGCAGAATATTGTCGGAAAGAAATTTCATTCGTTGAAGGAGATTGATAAATTTACGTCGGAGAATTTTCCGCCGCAGCTTGCCCCGACTGTTTCCTCGTATATTTATCTGATTGCTTGTGATAATATTCGTCAGATGTATTCGCTTTTAATCGGTTTTGTTAATAATGAGGATTCGGATATTGACCTGTCAAACTACAAAAAAATTGATGTAAAGGATAGTACCGATATTTGTTTTATGAAAGATTTGTCGGTTCAACAGTTTTTGGAAACA
>Ga0310695_10003582_pt1 | contig 30198 bp, 36 predicted proteins | sample RumenRJG_04DNA_FD_203882 | JGI IMG/M metagenome (GOLD analysis project Ga0310695, IMG submission 203882) | Bovine rumen microbial communities from Lethbridge, Alberta, Canada - RJG_04 (v2) (version 2) | ecosystem: Host-associated > Mammals > Digestive system > Stomach > Rumen | place: Canada...
TATTAGTCTGTTAATTTTTTTTGGCAAGTTAACCGAGCGGCTTAGGTGCGTGGCTGCAGACCATGAAACGGGGGTTCAAATCCCTCACTTGCCTCTATTTATATGATTATTTTTTTGAGGAATTTTTTATGGATATTTACTCTACATTAACTCGTAGTAAAGAGAATTTTGAAACCATGAACAAAAATCGTGTAAACTTTTTTGTTTGCGGTCCTACTGTTTATGATGATGCTCATATTGGGCATGGAAGAACTTACATTTCTTTTGATACAATTAAAAGATATTTGGAATACTCTGGATATGCTGTGTTTTATATTCAAAATATTACCGATATTGATGATAAGATTATTAACAGGTCAAAAGAATCTGGAATTCCAGCACATGATATAGCTAGGAAGTTTGAAAAAAGATACATTGAAGACATGGCTAAATTAAATGTAACAGGTGTTAATTTATTTGCAAGAGCAACTGATCATCTTGATGAAATAATTGACCAAATTCAAAGATTAATTGATAAAGGTTTTGCCTATGAAAGTGATGATGGTGTCTACTTTGAAATTGAAAAATTTGAAGAGTTTGGAAAATTGTCAAACCGTAAAGTAGACGAAATGGAGTCTCACCGTGAATTGGCTGAAACCACAAAAAGAAGTGAACAGGATTTCGCTTTATGGAAGAAAAGGGAAAATGTCGATGAACCAACTTTCCCATCTCCTTGGGGTAACGGCAGACCGGGATGGCACATTGAAGACACTGCAATAACTGAATACTACTTCGGTGAACAGTATGATGTCCATGGGGGAGGACTTGACTTGATATTCCCTCATCATGAGGCTGAAATTACCCAGATGGAAGCTGTCAGCGGAAAGTCTCCAATGGTTAAATACTGGTTACACACAGGATTTTTAAATGTTAATGGAGAAAAGATGTCAAAATCCCTACATAACTTCATTACTATCCGTGAATTGTTAAAAGATTGGGATGCAGACACCTTCAGGTTTTTTGTATTGTCAACTCATTACAGAAGTCCTATTGATTTTTCAAAAGATTCTCTTCACCAGTCAGAAAAAAGTTTGGAAAAAATTAAAAAATTCTATACAGCACTTGATGTTGAAGTTAGTGATGTTGAATCTGATTTGGAAGCTTTAAAAGTAGCTAAAGAAGAGTTCTTTGGAAGTATGGATGATGATTTTAACACTCCAAAGGCCATTGCATCTTTATTTGTTTTAATTAATGATTGTAAAAACATTGATTTGTCAGATGATGATAAAGCAGCTATTAAATCATTTTTAGATGATGTTTCTCAAATTTTAGGTATTGACTTTACTTTGGAAGAGACTTCCGCAGGTTCAGATGACTTGTTTGATTTGATTACAGATGTCAGATCTGAGTTAAGGGCTGCAAAGCAATATGAATTGTCTGATAAAATACGTGATGAGTTAATTAACTTAGGTTATGAAATAAGTGATTAAAGGAGATTTATATCTCTAATTCTTCTATTTTTTCTATTTTTCTTTTTAGTTTTATCAATTCTAAAAAATAATTTTTTCATTTTCGAGAAAAATATAACAATGTTTATATAGTAAAATAACATATGTTATAATATAACAGTGTTTATTTTTTCATGTTATTTAGGTAAATCAAAACATTTATATATAAAAAATAACTATTGTTATATTGTCATTATAACACGTGACATATTTTATAAAAAAATTTATAAGGTGATGATAAAATGAGTAATAAAAATTATGGTTTAGCAACTTTAGGTGTAAGAGCAGGCCAAGAACCTGATCCCGTAACTGGGGCCCAGGCTGTCCCAATATACCAGACAACTTCATATGTATTTAAAGATTCTGATGAAGCTGCAAGACGTTTCGCCCTTCAAGAATTTGGTCAAATTTATTCAAGACTTACAAATCCAACCAGTGATGTATTTGAAGCAAGAATTGCTGCTATAGAAGGTGGAAATTCCGGTCTTTCAACATCAAGTGGTCTTGCTGCTATCTCATACGCAATCTTAAATATTACACAACCTGGAGATAATATCGTTTCAGCAGATAACTTATATGGTGGAACCTACCAATTGTTTGACTACACATTCAAGGATTTGGCAAGAGAAGTTAAATTTGTTAACTCACAAGACTTACAAGCATTTGAAGATGCAATTGATGAAAAAACAAAGGCAATCTACTGCGAATCTATTGGTAATCCAAAATTAGATGTACCGGACTTCGAAGCTTTAGCTGAAATTGCACATTCACATGACATTCCATTAATAGTAGATAATACTATTGGTGTAGGTTTAGTAAGGCCTTTGGAACATGGTGCTGATGTTATCGCTGCATCTGCAACAAAATATGTTGGAGGACATGGTACTGCTGTAGGTGGATACATTGTAGATTCAGGTAAATTCAACTGGGGAAACGGTAAATTCCCAAATTTCTCAGAACCAGATCCAAGTTATCATGGATTAGTGTTCTGGGATTCATTCGGAGATGTTCCTGAACTTGGTAATCTCGCATTTACTGTAAGAGCAAGAGCAAGATTATTGCGTGACTTGGGAGCAACTCAGGCACCTGTGCACAGTTTTATTTTCCTTCAAGGACTTGAAAGTTTAGATGTACGTGTAAAAAGACATTCTGAAAATGCACTTAAAGTAGCTAAATTTTTAGAATCCCATCCAAAAGTAAAATGGGTTAACTATCCTGGTTTGGAATCTCACCCAACTTATGAAACAAATAAAAAATACTTAAAAGATAACTTTGCAGGTATTTTAGGATTTGGAGTAGAAGGCGGTGAAGAAGCAGGAAGAAAAGTTATTGAAAACTTGGAATTATTCTCAATTCTTGCTAATATTGGTGATGCAAAAAGTTTGGCAATACACCCTGCAAGTACTACTCACCAACAGTTAACTGTTGAAGAGCAAAAGGCAACTGGTGTAACACCGGATTTCATCAGGTTATCCATTGGTCTTGAGGATGTAAATGATTTAATTGATGATTTAAAACAAGCATTAGATAAAATATAAATAATTAAAAATTAGGGGAGATAAGGATGTATTTAGATAATTCAGCAACAACAAGAGTAAATGATGAAGTATTGGAAGAAATGTTACCTTACTTTAATGATGAATTCGGTAACCCATCAACTTTGTATTCAATAGGTCGTGAATCTAAAAAAGCTTTAGACCAGGCAAGACAAAGAATTGCAGATTCTATCAATGCAAAAAGTGATGAAATTATTTTCACAAGCGGTGGATCTGAATCCGACAATTTGGCTATTAAAGGTATTGCATTCAAATTGCAAAAAAAGGGTAGGCACATTATCACTTCCGAGATTGAACACCCTGCTGTTAAAGAAACTTTATACTTCCTTGAATCTCTAGATTTCAAAGTTACCTATTTGCCAGTGTATGAAAATGGAATTATTAAAATTGAAGATTTAAAAGAAGCTATTACCCCAGAAACAATTTTAATAACTATCATGCATGGTAACAATGAGATAGGCACCCTTCAGCCTATAGAAGAGATAGGCCAAATTGCTCATGAAAATGGAATTATTTTCCATACTGATGCAGTTCAAACCTTCGGTAAAGTTGAAATTGATGTTGAAAAGCAAAATATTGACTTATTATCCGTATCTTCCCATAAAATTAATGGTCCAAAAGGTGTAGGTGCAATTTATATTAAAAAAGGCATTAGATTAGTTCCTCTTATTCATGGTGGAGGACAGGAAAGAGGAATCAGATCAGGAACTGAAAACGTTCCAGGAATTGTTGGATTTGGAAAAGCAGCTGAACTTGCCTGCAGTAATTTGGAGGAACATGCTCAAAAGCAATCCAAAATTAGAGATGAAATAATTGAAAAAGTTTTGGATAAAGTTCCAGAAGCCTATCTTAATGGTGATAGGAATCAAAGATTACCTAATGTAATTAATTTCCGCTTTAAGGCTATTGAAGGTGAATCTTTAATTCTTTTATTGGATGCTAACGGTTATCAAACTTCAACAGGTTCTGCCTGTTCATCCAAAACATTGGAAGCTTCTCCAGTTCTAACTGCATTAGGGCTCGACCCTGTTGATGTGCATGGTTCTTTAAGAATATCATTATCTCCGGACACTGGTGATTTTGATGTAGATGATTTTGTTGATGTAATTGCAAAATCTGTAGAAAGATTAAGACAAATGTCTCCTTTATGGAATAATGATTTAGATTATAATAAAATTGTGGGTAGGAAATAGGAGTGATTATAATGGATTATAGTGATAAAGTAATGGATCATTTTGCAAATCCAAGAAATTGTAGGCCGATGGAAGATGCAGATGGTGTTGGACAAGTCGGAAACCCAACATGTGGGGATTTGATGACTATTTATATTAAGGTTGAAGATGACAAGATTGCAGACATTTCATTTCAGACATTCGGTTGCGGTGCAGCAATAGCAACAAGCAGTATGATTACTGAAATTGCAGTTGGAAAAACATTGGATGAAGCATTAGCTATTTCTCGTAATGATGTAGCTGAAGAGCTTGATGGACTTCCACCTATTAAAATGCACTGTTCAAATCTCGCAGCTGATGGCCTTCAAGCAGCAATTGAAAATTATTATGAAACCCATCAAAGTTAAATACTCATGCAAATAAACATAATTATAATAAATTATGGAGATGTTTATTATGGCAAAAATATTAAAATGCGATGATTGTGGAAGTATTATTCAGGTTTTAGTGGAAGACGATGGTGATGCATGTGATACTCACATGATTGATATTCCAGTACAAACCGAAGGTGATAAATCACCTAAACATAAACCAGTAGTTGAAATCGATGGTGACAAAGTAACCGTAAAAGTAGGTGAAGCAGCTCACCCAATGGATGACGATCACTACATTCAATTTTTAGTTGTTGAAGCAGGTGCTGAACAATACGCAAAATGCTTCAAACCTGGAGATGTTGCAGAAGCAACTTTCACTGTTAACTCTACAGATGATGTCGTAGCATTTGCATTCTGTAACTTACACGGACTTTGGTCCAGTGAATAAATTTTAAGATTTTTTTCTTAATTTTTTTTCTATTTTTTTATAACAAATCTTAATAATATCTTTTTCATATATATTATAATGTGTCAAATTATAATAAAGTGATAATTTTTATTGTTTTTTTAATCGTTTTTTCAGGTGCTCTAATCTATTTGCATAATACTGAAAGCAGTATGAACAAAAATATGCCTGACATTAGTGATAGCATTGTATCAGGCGATTCAGATTACAATGCAGCTGTCGATTTATTAAATAATAAAAATTATGATGAATCAAAAAATAAAGCCATTTCGGCCAATAATAATTTTAATCAAAGTTTGATTTTATTATTAAGTATAAAAGATAATCTCACATCGGATACTAATGATGTTCATAAAAAATATATCAACAGTGTAATTAGTGAACTTGAACTTAAAATGAATGCTACTGATTATTTGATGGAATCCATTGATTATTATAAAAACTATCAAAACAGTACAGGTAATGAGTATTCAAGTCATGCCAATGAAATAATGAAGGATGCATTGGAATTTCAGAATGTGAGAAATGATTTAGTTAAACAGAATCCTAATTTATTTAAATGAGGTTTTTAAATTGAAAAAGAATTGTCCAAAATGTAACGGTCTTGGATCTATTGTTGTAGATTATAAGGAATGCTCTAGTTGTGGAGGAACAGGTTATGAAGATGATGCATTTGATGTTGGAAGTCATTTTAAAGGAGTAAATAACAATGCTAGAGCAAAATTTGATTTAGGATCAGACCAAGATATTCCATGCGAAGCCTGTAACGGAAAAGGTCAGGTTGAAGTTTATGAAGATTGTGCTTACTGTAACGGAACAGGCCAGATTAATGTTTGCCGTGACTGCGGCAAGCCTTTAGATGAGAAATATGATATTTGTGCAGAATGTGGGGCTAAACGTAAGGAAGATAAAATGAAAAGAAAAGAAGCTGAAGAAAAACGTATTGCTCGTGAAAATGAAGTTAAGGATGTTTATATTTTAGATCCATTGGTTCAAATGAGGGATATGGATCGTGATAAATTATATAAAGGTAAAATCACAAGAATAGAAAAGTATGGTGCATTCGTTACATTAAATAACAATGTTTGGGGATTGATGAGAGGTGAAGTCTCCGGTTATAACGTTGGTGATGAAGTTATTGTATTTATCACTTCAATCAAGTCAAGAGAAGGGAAAATTGACTTTGCTCCTGCTTATGTTAGAAACCATAGGATTATCAAGTTAACCAAATCTATTCCACGTACTGTCATTGATGAACTGGACAGTAAGATGGGCAGGATGGTTCGCATTGATGGTGAAGTTTTGCAGGTTCAGCAGACTTCAGGCCCTACAATATTTACCATAACTGATGAAAGTGGTGTTGCTGAAGTGGCTGCCTTTGATGAAGCTGGAGTTAGGGCATATCCTGAAGTTAATGAGGGTGATGCTGTAGAAATTTTAGGTGATGTTAATCAGCATGGCGGTAAAACACAGATTGAAGCATCTTCAATGACTAAACTTGAAGGAACTAAAAAGGATGACATCTTAAAATTGATTGATGATGCATTAAATGAAAAAGCTAAACCTGAAGATGTTGAATTCTTGGTTAAAAGTGATATTTTAAACAAACTTAAACCTAAAATGCGAGAAGCTGCTCAAAAGATTAGAAGAGCGATTCTTGATGGAAGGACTATTTTACTTAGACATCATAATGATGCTGATGGTATATGTGCAGGAGTGGCTATGGAAAAGGCTGTTGTTCCTTTAATTGAAGAGATAAATCCTAGCAATGATGCACAGTATTATTATTTCAAGCGTTCACCATCCAAGGCTCCATTTTATGAGCTTGAAGATGTTGTAAAAGATTTGTCATTTGCATTGGAAGACCAAGAAAGGCATGGTCAAAAGTTGCCGCTTATCGTTTTGCTTGATAACGGTTCTACAGAAGAGGACATTGTAGCATTGATGCAGGCAAAAATCTATGATATTGAAGTTGTTGTTATAGATCATCATTCTCCAGGTGATTTATTAACAGTTGATGAAATAGACGGTGAAATTGTAGGTGCTACCGTTGCAGTTGATGAATATGTGGATACTCATGTAAATCCATATCTTGTTGGTGGAGATTCACAGTTGACTGCGGGAGCATTGGCAACTGAGGTTGCACATATCATAAATCCAAAAGTCAAGCAACTGATTCAGCATTTGCCTGCTATTGCGGCATTGGGGGATCGTGCTGAATGCGGTGAAGTATATCAGTATTTGGAGCTTGCTTATGAGAAAAACTTTACAAAAGAGCATTTGGCGAAAGTGGCTGAATGTATTGATTTTGAATCATATTTCCTAAGATTTATGAACGGTAGAGGTATTATGGATACTATTCTTGCTGTTGATAATTTTGATAAGCATTATAAAATGATTGATGCATTATACAAAGAATATGAAAAAAGAATTGATACCCAGCTTAAGGCTGTACTTCCAAACATCGAAACATCACAGTTTGAAAATGGCATTTACTTTAATATGATTGATGTTGAAAAATTTGCCCATAAGTTCACATTTCCTGCTCCTGGAAAGACCTGTGGTTTTGTTCATGACAGAATGATAAAGAAACTTGGTGAAGATAAACCTATTGTAACATTAGGTCATGGTCCTGATTTTGGAGTGTTCAGGGCAACTGATGCGGTCAATGAAAAATTCGGATTCAATGTTAATGATATTGTTTCCAATTTGGCCATTAAAGTTCCTTCCGCTGGTGTTGATGGTGGAGGCCATGAATGTGCAGGTTCTGTAAAGTATATTGAAGGTTTAGGTGAAGAAATTTTGTCCGAAATAGTAAATGAGGTAAAATCTTTATCTAAATTATAATTTTGATTTTTATGGAGTTTTGGAATTATTGCCCTAACTGTGGAAAAAGGTTAATGCCTAATGAGGAGTTTTGCCTTGGCTGTGGTGCCAAGACTATTTCTCAAGATAATGAAGGCAATTATTTTTTTACTCCACCGATTCATAATATTGGATTTTTTGATTTAAAAATTGACTTTTCACCATACATTAATATAAACACTGATTTTAAATATGATGTATGTTCATGCGGTTATTTTAATAAAATTGATAATGGATTCTGCCCTCATTGTGGTGTTAAACGTGTTGATAAAGGATTATCAAGAATCATTAAGAAATATGTAAAACCTAGATTCGATATTCATGATTTTGAGGCAAGTAATGATATAATCTGTGAATGCGGTGCAGTCAATTCAAACGATAGTGAATTCTGTGACATGTGTGGTCGCAGACTTCATGAAGAACCAAAGGGTGATGATACATACGCCAATTTTGAGTTGGAATATGAAAATCCTATCTTTTGCACATGCGGGGAGGAAAATTCTGAAGACAGTCAATTTTGTGAAAATTGTGGTCTTCCTTTAAATGGTTACAGGAATATAGATGACATAAAGATTCTGTGTGTATGTTCTATTTTAAACGATGCGACATCACAATATTGTGTTGAATGTGGTAAAAATTTGACTGAAGAGATTTCTGAAATCATTTGTGTCTGTGGTACTAGAAATCCGTTGAATACCAGATTTTGCTTATCTTGTGAAAAACCTTTGAATCCTGAAAGATTAATAAAATCCAAACTTGTATGCAGCTGCGGTAAAATAATGAATTTCAATTCGGAATTCTGTCCGAATTGTGGAAAAAATATCAAAAAAATTATTTCCCGAAAGAAAACTATTTCTAAAACTATCAAATCTGTTAAAGATGTATGGAATGGTGTATAAATGAAGGAATGTCAAATTTGCGGAACTTTGAATTTTAAAAAGAATACATATTGTACTCACTGCGGATGTATGATAGTTGAAGAAAACATTTGTCAATATTGTGGTGTAAAAAATCCGGACACAAATACTGTTTGTATTAATTGTAATCGTCCTATTGATCCTGTAGCTATTGAAGATTTTGAAGATTTGTTCAATATTTTTAATGTAAAATTATTGGTTGATTCAAAATTTACTATTGCCGATTATAATTCAATATTGAATAATATGTTTAAAAAACTGGATTATATGAATATTGATGGAAAAACTCCTAAGGATAAGGTATTGCAAATAGCTAATGTTTTTACTATTGTTGTTCCCAAATCAAGTGGTGTTGTAAACGGAGAATATGGAAGTCCTATTATCTTTTATGATGACCGTTTGGATGAAAGTTTGCAGATTTCAACCATTATTCATGAACTAGCACATTTTCTATTGTTTGATTTTAGCGTTAATATCCTATGCAATATCTTCGATGTAAAATCTTCTTCTGTTGTAAAAAGTTTTGTTGAGTACTTTTTGACATTGGATGAAATGAGAATTATCAATGAGTTTTATGCTCATACTGTTGAAAACAGATTTATTCCATTAAAGTACCAAAGTTTCAACTCTTTTAAGCATTGTGTTTTCAGTAGCGGGATGACTACAAATGACGTTTGGCAGGAAATGGAACTGGGCTTTACGATGGCTTATGATATTATTAGGCATTTGGAAAAATATATTGATGAAAATCTAAGGCAATCTATTAAATTACAGTTTAAAATGGATATGGTTGATTCTAAAAATAGTATTGATTTCGATTCTCCTAAAGTGCTGTTGGATGATGATAAAAAAATAGAGGTTTTCATTGGTTTGATGGCATATCATTTTTATGATTTATATAATAATGAAGAAGCAAGAAAAGAATTAGAACCTATAAAAAATAGGTTTGAATTTAAATAGCTATAAACTTATTCTTCTTTATCTTTTATAGTCTCCAATACCTCTTTTCCAGTGTCTGTTAAACGGTATAATCTTCCTTTACGAGCTTCTTCATTTATGCATTCAACTATTTCTTTGTTCTTTAGTTCGCTAAGTACTTTTGAAATATGATTTGTTCTGATACCACTGTCCTTTGCAATATTAGTTGGTATCTTTACTTCATCTCCAATGGATTTCAATGTTTTTTCCCTATATTTTGAGATTTGCACATATGATGTCAATTTCAAAAGCTCGTCGTTATCTTTACTCATAATATTTAATTTATATGTTCTAATATAAAAGATTTTACAATTTTTACATATTTTCTTAAAATTAATGTATTTTTTTATTCATTAATGTATCTTTTTGTACTTTTTATTTGTATTATTAATTTATTATTTTTTTGTGTTTAAAATGCTAATATAATAAACAAAATATAGTATAATGTTTATTTATTACATATTATTTATTTTTTTCTAATTTTATTATTATTTTATTCAATTATTTTTTAAACACAATAAATATATATGTTAATCATATGAATAAAACAATATTGTTATCATAATGTGTTTAAAATTACTTAAGTGATAATCATATAATTCTTAAAAATTCTAATAGAAATATATAATTTATATAACATATTAAATTAATATTATAGAATTTATTTGACTATGATATTATGAAATGTAATGAATGTGGTTTTGAAAATAAGGATACCGCTAAATTTTGTAGTAAATGTGGTAAGGCATTAAGGTTAACTCCTGAGCCTCCAAAGGAAAATAATAATTCTAAAATAATTATTGCAGCATTGGTTATTGTGATTGTTATTTTAGCTGTAACATTCGGTTACTTTGCATTGAATAATAATTCCAATAATTCTGCTCCAGCCCAATCAAATTCACAAAATTCCGGCGGTGCTGCTAACAATGGAACTACTCAGCAGACAGATTCGTCTCAGTCTTCCAGCCAACCAAAAGAATGGAAATTAATCGGAAGTTATTCTGGTTCTGGAAGTGGTAGTCAATCGATTAGTGTTCCAGCAGGACAGATAATGATTAAGATATCTGCATATCCAATTAAAAACTATGCAACTAATCATTTGTATGTAACTGGACCTAGTGGTAAAGCGGGTGTTGATTGGGGTTCAACAAGTGCTGTAGAGACAAGATCAGATTCAGTATCTTTTAACTCCTCTTCTGCAGAGACATTTACCATTGATTACTACGAAACCGTAAGTTGGAAAGTAGAGTTCTACAGGTATCAATAGTTTTTTATTTAAGTGATTATCCAATCACTTTTCTTTTTTTTAGTAAAATTAATAATGGATAAAATATTAAAAGTTTACTATGTTTGATTTAAATGTTAATGGAAGCAGTTATGAGACAAATTTGGAATTGGCTATGCAGGCTTCTAATTATGGTTGGCATCATTTAAGTTTTTCATACTCTCCTGATGAATTTGGTGATGCATTATCTTTTAAAAAGGATTTAAAAGATAAATTAAACGATTTTATAGATATTGATTATACATTAAGCATTAAATCAAATAATCCTTCTGAAATCAGAAAAATCGTACGTAAATATAGAAATAAGTCTTCATGTATTTCTGTTTTGGGTGGAAATTTGAAAGTTAATCGAAACTGTCTTGAAAATATTCAGGTTGATGTTTTATCAAAACCTTATTTTAAAAGATATGATTCCGGTTTGAATCATATATTGGCTCGTGAAGCAAAGGATAATAATGTTGCAATTGAATTGGTATTTAATGATATTTTGAAATCTTATTTGGCTCCCCGATCTAAAATCCTAGCAAACTTTAGGGATATATATAAACTGCATAGAAAGTATGAATTTCCTTTAATTTTGTCTTCAGGTGCACAATCTATTTTTGATATCCGTACAGTCATGGATTTTAAAGCCGTTTTTATGCAGACAGGATTAACTGATTTGGAAGTTGAAAACTCCTTTAAAACCGCAGAAAACATTTTGGAATTTAATAAAGATAGAAAAAACATGATTCTGTCTGGCGTGAAGGTGGTTGAATAATGAAGCTTAAAGTTCTTCCCAAATCTCAAAGAAAACATAATCATTATCTTGTATTGGATATCAAATCTGAGGAAGAGTTATCTAAAAATGATTTTACATCTATAGTATGGGATGCATGTGTTCGCTTCCAGGGAGAGAACAACACATCTAATTTTAATTTATGGACTATTAATTTAATTTTAAAAGATGAAATTTCTTTTTATAATGAGTATAAAGCAATTTTAAGATGTCAAAGGGATTTTGAAGATGAAGTCAGATCCAGTTTGGCATTGGTTAACAATTATAATAGAAAATCCATAGCGATTTCATGCGTAGGTATTTCGGGTACAATAAAAGGGTGTTCCAAATTTATTTAATTACTTTTTGTTATTTTAAAATAGAAAACTTTATAAATATATTAAATATATAAATAACAATTGGATTTATGGAAAAAAGAAAAAAATATTTTAATTATGTGTAGTGATTAAAATTAAAAGTACCGTTTCATGGAGATTTGGTTTTAATTTTGTATTTTTTAGTAGTTGAACTTAAATTATATTTATAAATATTTATTAAATGTGAGGTATTAAATATGCAACCTTTACAAAATGCTGGATATGATAGGGCTATTACTGTTTTTAGTCCAGATGGAAGACTTTTCCAAGTTGAATATGCAAGAGAAGCTGTTAAAAGAGGTACCACATCCATAGGTGTTAAATGTCCTGATGGTATTGTTTTAGCAGTAGACAAAAGAACTACTTCTACTTTAGTAGAATCATCATCTATTGAAAAATTATTTAAAATAGATGACCATATCGGTGCAGCTACTTCAGGTCTTGTTGCTGATGCAAGAGCATTAGTTGAAAGGGCAAGAGTAGAAGCTCAAATAAATAAAATCACATACAGTGAACCTATTAGAGTATATAGTTTGGCTAAAAAGTTATGTGACATGTTACAATTGTACACCCAAAATGGTGGGGTAAGACCATTCGGTTCCGCTTTGATTATTGGTGGAGTATATAATGGTGTATGTAAATTATTCGAAACTGATCCTAGTGGAGCTTTAATAGAATATAAAGCAACTGCAATCGGTTCTGGAAGATCCGCTGCAATGGATATTTTCGAAGAACAATATAAAGAAGATTTATCAATTGATGATGCTATTGCATTAGCATTAACTGCAATTAATGAAGCTACTGAACATGATACTACTTCAGATAATGTTGAAATAGCTGTTATTAAAAAAGAAGATGGCAAATATGTTAAACTTTCAAAAGATGATGTAACTTCTTATATTGAAAACGTTCTTTCTGAAGAAGAAAGTGAAGACGAAGAAATCGAAGATTCTGAAGAAAGTGAAGAATAAATTTTTTTTTAATTGATTATGGTTGAGGGATGTTTCAATGGTAAATGTAGATGATGCGATAATAGCTAAATATGAATATAGTGGTGAACATTTCGAAATTTTAGTTGACCCGGATTTGGCAGCGGAATTTAGAAATCCTGATGGACAGGACGTTGCCATTGAAGATCTTTTAGCTGTTGAAGAAATTTTCAAAGACTCCAAAAAAGGAGATAAGGCTTCTGAAGAAGCAATGAATAAAATATTTGAAACTACTGATCCTATTGAAGTTTCTAGATTTATCCTTGAAAAAGGAACAGTTCAATTAACTGCCGATCAAAAAAGACAGATGCAGTCTGATAAAAGGAAACTTGTTATTAATAAAATAGCTAAAGAAGCTATTAATCCTCAAAATGGACTTCCTCATCCTGTTCAAAGGATTGAAAATGCATGTGATGAGGCAAAAGTTAAGTTTGATCCTTTCACTTCTGTAGACCAACAAGTTCAAACAGCTCTAAAAGCAATCAAACCACTTATTCCAATCAGGTTTGAAAGAGTTAAAGTTGCTGTTCGTTTACCTGGTTCGGCTGCAGGTAGTGCATATTCTGTTATTCATGGATTTGGTGATATTATAAATGAAGAATGGCAACAGGATGGTTCTTGGATTGGTATTGTGGAAATGCCGGGTGGCCTTCAAGATTCCTTTGCTGCTAAAATGGCTGAGATTTCAAGTGGTGAAGCCGAGACAAAAACTATTAAATAATTATATTCATTTTCATAGAGTGGGATTTTTATGATATATGTGGAAGATAAAAATTTAGTAATTCCTGGTCAAATATTAGCTGACGACGACTATTACCCAGGAAGAGGAACTTTCAAGGAAGATGGTAAAATTTGTTCATCTTTGATTGGATTAGTTTCTTTGAGAAATAAGAAAATTCGTGTTATCCCTCTCAAAAGTAAATATGTTCCTAAAAAAGGAGATGTTGTTATTGGTAAAATTAATGATGTTAGATTCTCAATGTGGGATGTAGACATTAATTCTCCATATTCAGGAATTTTACCTGCTTTTGAAGTGTTTGGTAGGGATAAAAAAGAACTTAATAAAGTATATGATGTTGGTGATGTACTCTTCTTAAGAGTAATCGATGTTGATGAAATTAAGAAAGCTAAACTTGGTTTAAAAGGCCGTGGTTTAGGCAAATTCAAAGGAGGAATTATTGTAGACATTTCTCCAACAAAGGTTCCTAGATTAATTGGTAAAAAAGGTTCCATGATCAACATGATAAAAAATAAAACTAACTGTAAGATTGTTGTTGGTCAAAATGGTCTCGTTTGGGTTAAAGGAGAAGAGGACATGGAACAACTCACCCGCGAAATTATCCATACTATCGAGGCTGAGGCACATACTTCCGGTTTAACCAATAAAATTAAAAATAAATTATACTTGGCTATTGATGGCGAATTGCCTGTTGAAGAAACCGAAGAAGAATTTGTTTTGGAAAAACCTAAACTTCAAAACTTCAAAGAAGAATTAGAGCAAGAAGAAAGAGAAAAAGCTGAAGCTGAATCTCAAAAAGAAATTGCAACTGAAGTTGAAGATGACATCAAAGAAGATACAAAAGAAGATGTTGATGAAGAAACTGAAGTTGAAGATGACATCGAAAAAGATACAAAAGAAGATGTTGATGAAGAAACTGAAGTTGAAGAAGGCAGTGAAAAAAAAGATACTGGGGATAAACCTAATTTTTATGAAGTAATTAAGGAATTAAAAAAGAAAAAACAGAATAAAGATAAAAATTTATCCTACAGTGATAACTCAAATAATAATTCATTTATATTGAATAATCGATAATTTCTATTTATTGAGGTTGATAAGATGTCTGAGATGATTAGAGAGGATGGTAGGAAGTATAATGAATTACGTCCTATTAAAATTGAAGCAGGCGTTCTTGAACGTGCTGATGGTTCTGCTTATCTTGAAGTGGGTGGAAATAAAATTTTAGTTGCTGTTTATGGACCTAGAGAATCATATATTAGAAGGTTACTTGAGCCAAATACAGGTGTAATAAGATGCAGATATAATATGGCTCCATTTTCAGTTGATGACAGAAAAAGGCCAGGTCCTGACAGAAGGTCTTCCGAAATTTCAAAAATTACTGCTGATGCATTAAGACCTGCTTTAATGTTGGAAAATTACCCACGTTCAATGGTTGATATTTATATTGAAGTAATCGAAGCAGAAGGTGGAACCCGTTGTGCTGGAATCACCGCAGCTTCTGTTGCTTTAGTTGATGCAGGAATTCCTATGAAAGATATTGTTGTGGGATGTGCTGCAGGAAAAGTTAATGATGAAGTTGTACTTGACTTGTCTGAAGTGGAAGACAAAGAAGGTCAGGCTGATGTTCCTATAGCTATTATGCCAAGAACTGGCGAAATTACTTTGCTTCAAAGTGATGGTGATTTGACTGAAGAGGAATTCCAAAAAGCTATTGATTTGGCTATGGAAGGATGTATGAAAGTAAGCGAGCTTCAAAAAGAGGCATTAATGAAAAAATACTCTACAGAATAGGTGGTTAATATGGATATAGTACCGGAAATTACAAGAGAAAGTATTACAAACCTCATCATCAACGATAAAAGGGAAGATGGTAGGGCACTTGATGAATATAGGGATATTTCTATTGAAACTGATGTTATTTCTAAAGCTGAAGGTTCTGCAAGAGTAAAAATCGGTGGAACTCAAGTTCTCGTAGGTATTAAACCTCAACTTGGAAGTCCATTTCCAGACACTCCTGATTTAGGAGTATTAATGACTAATTGTGAAATGTTGCCAATGGCTGATCCAACTTTTGAACCAGGACCACCTAGTGAAGATTCCATTGAACTTGCACGTGTTGTTGATAGGGGAATTCGTGAAAGTGAATTGGTTGAATTGGATAAACTCTGTGTTGAAGAGGGTAAACATGTTTGGATGTTGTTCATTGATTTGCATGTAATTGATAACTGTGGAAATCTCTTTGATGCTGCAGAGCTTGCTGTTATGGCTGCACTTAAAAGTACAAAATTACCTACTGCATCAATTGTCGATGATGAAGTTGTTCTTGATAAGGAAAATACATTTGATTTACCAATTAACAATGAAGTAGCAATGTGTACATTTGTTAAAATTGGTGAAAAAATGGTTTTAGATCCTTCATTATCTGAAGAACGTGTTGCTAGTGCTCGTTTAAATGTTGGTGTTACTAAAGAAGGTAGAATCTGTGCTATGCAAAAAGGTGGAGCACAACCATTAACTAAAGATGAAATATTTGCTGCTGTAAATATAGCAGTTTCAAAAACAAAAGAATTAGTCGAATATCTTTAAGTCCTCTGGATGATTAAGATTTCTAAATTCTTTTTTTAATATTTTTTTATTGTCAATCAAAACAAATTTCGTATCTATTTTTTCTATTATTCCTTTTATATGTAATGAGTCATTTAAAATTAGGTTATCTATTAATGGAATAATGTTTTTATTGTATATTGAGTGCAATGGTTCTGATGTTTTTAGTTTGTTTTCAGGGTCATGGTATGGCACAACAGCCTGAATGTTGCAGGTAATTTCATTAAAAAGAGTTTGAATTGTATTTTTAGTAACAAATGGATTGTCACATGGAAATACAATTGCATATTCACTGGAAATATTTTCAAGACCGGTTAATATTCCGGAAATGGGACCTTTATTTTTAATCTTGTCCTCTACAAACTTTAATTTGTAGCTATAGTCTTCAGGATTAATAAATTCCATATATTTATCAATCCTTTTGTTATCATTTAAAACAATTATAACTTCATCTATTTCATTATTCAATGTGGAAAGTATGTATTTAATCATGGGCTTATCTTTAATAATTAAAGACCCTTTGTCCTTACCCATTCTCCTACTTTGCCCTCCACATAAAATAATAGAAGATTTCATTTTTTTATTCCTTTACATAAACGTCCGCATTTTCATCAAATGGATTGGTACGTATTATCAATGCAATCATGTATGGATAATGTTTGTTTAAGTATCTTAAATAATAAATCCATTCGTGAACTAGTTTGTTGTATATTCTTTGCATGTCTCCATTCAAATGATTGAAGTCCACATCGGTGACTTTACTTAAGTCTGGCCTGTGTTCCAGTTCTTCATCCAAATGAAGAATAGCAGTCAATAATCCTGAAAATTCTTCTTTTTCTAATAAATTAGGGTTGTTAATCAAACCAACGATAAATTCTCTTTTTTCTATTAATAAGTTTCTCATGTTTGTTAGGTATTCTTCCCTGTCTTCAGGAGCAACATTTGCCTTGAATGGAATGTCGATATTTTTAATTTCTTTTAGTTTGTTTTCGTAATCCTTATCGCTCCAGGTTTTAATTGATTCCAAATATTGGGTATCTGCTTTGTGTTGATTTACAGAGCTTAATTGTCCAATTAAATCATTTCCGATTTCAGAGAAAAATGTAGACATGATCATATCTAATTTTTCCATCATTGCTTCTTTTTCTTTTTTGCTTATAATTTCATCAAGTAAAAATGCAACAATAAGAATATCTACAGGAATGAATCCTAAATGTGTCCAAATATATGAAATAACATGTTCAGGGTCTTTTAAAATAAGTATATTTGACCCATAAATAACTATTATTGCTATAACCATTATTATTGAAAATTTAATTTTCCATTTATTATGGCTTTCCATTTTATAATCTCCAAATTTTATCTTTTTTTAGCTGATATTATTGCTATTGGATTTTCACTCATCATCATAATACCTCGATCAAGAACTCTTCCTTTAGATATATTAACTTCCATAATATTTGGATTATAGTTGAGTTCCTTTAATTTATTTATGGCTTCAACTTTTGTATCAACCAATATTGCAGTAACAATAATTCTGCCTTTGGAATTTAATTTGGAATCAATCAGCTCAAGAATGTTTTCCAATTGTTTGCCACTGCCCCCAACAATAGCAATATCAATATCTTCAATATCCTTGAGTGCTTCAGCCCCATCATTACAGATTAATGTGACATTATCTCCAAGGTCAAATTTATCGAGATTTTTTTGAGTCATTTCAATAGCTTCAGGATTTATATCAATAGAGGTCACATGTTTGGCTCTCTGTGCAAATTCACAGGTAATACCTCCTGTTCCACACCCTACATCAACAACATTTTCCGAGTCTTTAACATCGGATTTATAAAGTATAATTGCTCTAATGGCTTCTTTTGTTGGGCCTGGAACATCACATGATTTAATAAAATCCATATCTTCTAACATTTATTCCCACCTTTTAAATAAATTATTTTCTATTTTCAAGGAATCTAAAATTTTACCGACTACAAAATCGATTTGGTCATCAATGCTGTAGTGATTTGAATAAAATCCTGGCATTGCAGGTAAAATTACAGCTCCTTCTTGTGATAAGGTAAGCATATTCTGTATATGTGCGGTTCTTAATGGAGTTTCTCTTGGAACAATTACAGTAGTCCTTCTTTCCTTTAGGCTCACATCCGCAACTCTTGTAATTGTATTGTCTCCATATCCATTGGCTATTGATGATAATGTTTTCATTGAACAGGGTACAATAGCCAAGCTTTCAAATTTAAATGAACCGCTATTAACTGATGCCGTTAAATCATCAAATTCATAATAATTGTCTGCTAATTCTATTATGTCATCTATTTTCCAATCGCTTTCTGATTTGATTACGGTTTTAGCGGCATCGCTTATAATTAAACTATTTTCTATATTTAATTCTTTTAATGCTTCAAGCAGTCTTATTCCATAAATTACTCCACTTGCTCCTGTTATTGCAACGACAATCATTTTATCACTTAAAACAGTTTAATTTGGTCATAATGAATTCCATGGAATTTTTCTCTATCTACTTCAGGTAAGTCCAGATAATGTTCTAATTTTAATTTTCCAAATCTTTCCTTTTCTTCTATAGGAACATAAACACTAATATCAGGAATGTTGAATCTTGCTTTGCTTAATGCTCCTATTATATTTGATATTTCAGTTAAAGGGTACAATTTATTATCTACATTAACTTGAGTTTTCATTTCACTGAAACGAGGATATTCTGCGATATTTATGAAAACATAATTTTTATCCATGTTGTAATCTTCAGCTATTTCTTCTTCAGCTTTTCTAAGGTTTTTTTGATCAATTTTATATAACTTTTCAGGATTTTTAAAATTGTCCAGACGTATGGTTTTCACTCTTTTTGGTATTATTCTGTTATCCAGTCTGTTTATCATATCTCTTACTATTTCATCGTCACTTTGTCTGAAAAGGGATATTATATCTGAATCGTCATATTTGTACATGTCATTTTCGTTTATTTTCCCTGAATTGATTTCTCTTTTCAATGCTCTTCTAAACATCGTATTGACGATTCTTGTTGTATGGTGCTGGTAAACGCTAGGATACATAAAATATCGTGAAACTAAAGCTCCTTCTGCTGCCTGAACACCTTTGATGTCAAGCACTAAACCGTCTTCCAGTGTTAAATTGGATATTATTCTTTCATAATCAATTACTCCATAAGCTACTCCAGTATTGTGTGAGTCTCTTAAAAGATAATCCATTCTGTCCACATCTAATTCTCCAGAAATAATTGGTCCTAGCTTTCCCTTACCTTGGATTATGTCGCCAATCTCTTTTGTGTCAAACTTTTCATCAAGCAAATCATGCATTGATGTTTGTTCAATCACAAATTTTGTCAATTCTTCATGTGGGAATGATAGTACTCCTTCTGAAACATGTGAAAATGGGCCGTGTCCAATATCATGCAGAAGACCAGATATTCTGGCCAATTCTATTTCATCTTTGCTTAAGTTTAATTTGGTGGCCAGTTTTGATGCTAAGTACATTGTTCCAACACAATGTTCAAATCTGCTGTGGTTTGCTCCGGGGTAAATTAAATTTATTAATCCCAGTTGCTTGATTCTTCTTATGCGTTGGAATTGGGGCATATCCATTACTTTAACTTCAAATTCATTTAAATTTATATCTCCATAGACACTGTCTCTTATGAACTTATATTTTTTAGTCACGTGAATCACCACCCCATATGTTATTCCATGTATTATTTGCAACATCTATTACATTATTCGTAAAGTTTTCAATGCTTGATGTGTTATTATTTGTGTTGTTTTCGACTTTTGGAACGATGACCTGAACGTTTTGAATGTTATGTGGTTCAAATGAATCATCTTGTATTGCAGTGAGTTTTGTGGAGTTTGTATTATCTATAGTAACTACGCTAGCAAATACACTACTTAATACAAATGCCATTACTGACACTATCAAAAATATTAGTAAATACCCTTTGGTAGATTGTTTCATAATAACACATTTTTTTATTTGATTTGGGAAATTTTAGTTTTATTATTTTTAATTTTAAACTATACTTGTTATTTATTTTTATTTTAAGTTTTATATAATCTTTTCAATATTTTTTAAATTTTTTAAAATTTTCAAGATTATGTCAGAATTAGAATTTTAATTAATTAAATAATTTATAAAAAATATAATAAAAAAAGATGATGGGGGTGGTGAAGTTCAATGATCTATAACAACACCATATATGTCAGTAGTATTTACCCAAGTAGTTATTCCTTTAGTTTCATATAAAACACCATTTCTGTATTCCTGTGTTGTATCAGTATTATCACTGGTTAAATAGACCTGGTCTCCTTTAATCTGTGATACTCTTTTAATAATTCTACCATATTCAGGGGAATTGGCCACTACAATATTACCAACTTTAATATTTTTAGTTTTTTCTACAGTTACTGTTTGACCATCATTTAATGTAGGATACATTGAGTTTCCTTCAACATGATATACAATAGGGATTTTGTTTTCACCTATTGATGAATCTATCTTAACCTTAACGTTGTCTAATCCATATCCAAGGCAAATTCTTAAAATTCCTTGCTGTAAATCTTTTGCATTTCCAGTAGTGTTGTTCATTGACTGGAATGTGTAATCACAGATTTCTTTGTTCAATCTGTTTGTATCAACACCTGCAAAAGGTGAAACTATTGTTTGGGAAGTTACATTTTCACCATCTATATACACATTAACGGAATCTCCAATAAACAGGAAATATCCTCCAAAAATAAGTATGATTAGTACTATAATACCTATAGCTAAAGTACCTTTATTAGCCATTAAAATCACTTAATCCATGATATTTAAATCCATATTCAGTAATGCTCGCATTGTTTCAATATCAATTTGGCCAGGAGCTGTAACATCTCTGCCTGCAGCAAAAGTAATTGGTGAATCGAATTTAGAAGCCATAACTCTTGTATAACTTCCTAAATCACTCATAGAAATAGCAATTGTATTTTCACAGTGAGAAAGAATAGCTAATACTTTCAATGTATCATCCAAATCTTTTGGCATGAATGCAACTTTTGCAATATCTCCAAGTTCCTGTTCTTTATTGACAATATATGTTATTTCATCAATTTCAGGTGTTTTTTCAAAATCATGATAAGAAACAATAGTTTTTACTCCAGTGTCATGAATCATATTTATATATTCATCATCACTTTGAAGTTCAATATCCACATAATCAACTAAATCAGCACATTTGTATAGAATGTCAATTCTTTCCTTTTCAGATCCTTTAAATGATCCTCCTTCAGTTGAAATTCTATTGGTTGCAATCATAGGAAAATTAATTTCTTCAATTGTTTGCTTTATTTGTTTAAAATCAGGATTTTCAAGTGCGTCAATTCTAAATTCTAAAATATCTGCTCCTTTATTGATACAATCATTTGCAACTTCGATTACTTCATCAATTTTACTTTGAAAAATTGGTATAGCTATTTTAGTTTGTGAATACATTGATTGATATTTTTGATTGTTGTTATTAATTAATTTTTTCTTAATATTTAAATAAATTAACTAACATAATATATTACAGGTAAAATTTGATTATTTTATTATATTTTTTTAATTAAATGTTAAAGGTGTTATTTTGAAAATTACAGCTATAGGTGCCGACATTTCTAAAAATGATGTGTCCTGTAGTACTACATTGGTAGAAAATATAGAAAAAAATCTTTATAAAATTAATGAGTTAGGTGCTAGCCATGTAGCTCTAACAAATGTCACAGGTGATGACGTTGTCATATCTGCATTTGTTGAAGATGATTTGCTTGAAAATATTAATGAAGGTATCGTTAATATATTGAAAAATTGTGCAGAAAGCTTAGGGGATTTATCCGGCATATCTGATAATGCGGATGATGCAGGTGAAGGGATTTCATATGCAGAAGCTAAATTCCGTGATGGTTTTTATCCTGATGCCATTATTTTAGGCTTTGATACCTATGGTGGCGAACCTTTTGTTGCGGATGTTGCGAATTCAGCAATTAAAGCAGCTCGAGGAATGGATAATTTAACTGATGTTTCAGATTTAATAGAATCAAAAACCAGAAAAATTCCGGGTGTAGGATATGTTTCTTCTGAAACCGATGATCCAGTTGTAGTTGCTACTGTTGAAAATATTGAATCTGTTGGTGTTATAGCAAGTGCCATGATTGGTGCTGCATTAGGCAATAAAAATACATATCTGGTTGAAAGAGGAACGGCTTGTAATATATTGCCTGGTAGTGTGATTTTTTCAGCTACTGCACTTATGAACGGGAATGTTATAGATTTAGCAGTTCCATTTCAAAATAAAACAAGAATTTTACGTTAAGGATGTTATATTATGATTTTATTAGATGAAAATACAAAATGTTTAGTTCAAGGAATAACCGGTAAGCAAGGTTCTTTCCATACAGAACAAATGTTAAATTATGATACTTGCATTCAAGCAGGTGTTACTCCTGGAAAAGGAGGTCAAGACTTTTTAGGTGTACCGATTTTTAACTCTATAGAAGAGGCAACCGAAGAGACTGATGTTAATGCATCAATTATTTTTGTTCCTGCAAAATTTGCAAAAGATGCTGCTTTTGAATCTATCAGACATTTAGATTTGGTTGTAATAATATCAGAACATATTCCTGTCCATGATTCCTTGGATATTATGGCTTATGCTAACCAAATGGACACTACTGTAATCGGTCCAAATACTCCGGGTGTCATCTCTCCTGGTGTCGGTAAATTAGGTATCATGCCTACACATATCTTTAAAGAAGGTAATGTTGGTTTGATTTCAAGAAGCGGTACTTTAACTTATGAAATTGCCAGCGAGCTTACTCGTGCAGGAATCGGTCAAAGTACCTGTGTTGGAATTGGTGGAGACCCTGTAATAGGTACAAATTATATTGATATTTTAAAAAGATTTGAAGAAGATGATGGTACTGATTCCGTTGTTTTAATTGGTGAAATAGGAGGTAATGCTGAAGAAAAGGCTGCTGAATATATTAAAAATGAAATGACAAAACCTGTCGTATCATATATTGCTGGCAGAACCGCACCTCCTGGAAAAAGAATGGGGCATGCAGGTGCTATTATTCAAGGAAACACTGGTACTGTGGTAAGTAAAACTGAAGCTTTAAATGATGCTGGTGTTGAAGTAGCTAAAAAACCATCTGAAATTGTAGAATTACTTAAAAAGGTATTATAATATGAATCATAATGAAATTGTTGATAAATTATTGGCTGGTGAGTTAAAACTTTACCAGGTAGATAAGGAAGTTTCAGCAAAGGAAGCCACAGATATCAGACGTGAATTTCTTGAAAAAAAGTATTCAATTCAGTTAGATAATATTGCTAATTATTCTTTGGATATGGAAAGGGCTTCCGCTAGAAATATTGAAAATTCAATTGGTGTTTTGCAGTTGCCGATGGGTATTGCAGGTCCGTTAAAAATTAATGGTGATAAATGTAATCGTGAGGTTTTTGTTCCTCTTGCAACTTCTGAAGGGGCTCTTGTAGCTTCAATCAATAGAGGAGCATCTACAATCACTGCTTCTGGTGGTGTTAATGCACATGTATTATCTGATATTATGACTCGTGCACCTGTTATCAAAACTGAAAATGCCACACAATCTATGGAAATTAAACAATGGTTTATTGATAATTTCGATGAATTAAAAGAAATTGCTGAAAGTACAACATCTCATGGTAAACTTTTAAAAATAGATCCAATATTGATTGCCGGTTCTTATGTCTATCCTCGTTTTGTCTACTCAACCGGAGACAGTATGGGAATGAACATGGTTACAATTGCAACAGAAAAAATTTTGGATAAATTGGCTAGCGAAACCACTGCTCGCCATATTGCACTAAGTGGTAATGCATGTGTTGATAAAAAGCCTGCTGCAATCAACATGGTTGAAGGAAGAGGAAAAAGTGTTGTTGCAGATATTTTGATACCTGAAGATGTTGTAAATAAAAAACTGAAAACCACTGCTGAGGCAATTGAAGAAGTTAACGTTGCTAAAAATTTAATCGGTTCAGCAATTAGTGGAAGTTTAAGTTATAATGCTCATTATGCAAACATGGTTGCAGCCATATTTTTAGCCACAGGTCAGGATGCAGCACATGTTGTTGAAGGGTCATTAGGTATTACAACTGCTGAAGCACGTGATGGGGATTTGTATTTCTCTGTTAATTTGCCTGATTTGCCTGTTGCTACTGTGGGTGGTGGAACAAGCCTTGAGGTAGCAAATGAAGGATTGAATATTTTAGGTGTTGCTGGTTCTGGAAAAGCACATGAATTTGCAGAAATTGTAGCGAGTACTGTTCTTGCAGGAGAATTGTCTTTAGTTGGTGCATTGGCTGCGGGGCATTTGGCAAGAGCACACCAAGAACTTGGAAGGGGTTAAAGATGGAAGATATTGACAATATACTTTTGCCGGAAATTAATTTGGAAACTGATGATATTATAATGAATATTGCAGTAAAAAAAGATTATTCTACTATTGAAGACCTTGATGAAAGAAAAAAAGAATTTATCAATGATTTAAAAGCTTTTATTGAGGAATTTAGTCAGACAGAAGAGTCTTTAGAATTCATGAAGTATTATGACTAATCTTTTGAATTGATTATTTTTAATACTTCACTAACATCCACTTTTGTTTCATAACATCCTGTTTTTTTAAGTAAAATTCCTTGTGGACAAAAATCAGAAAGCAACATCATCATCTGACTTAAATCTTCATGGCATGCAACGCCAATTACGGATTTGAATCTGTTTTCCATCACAATCTTTTTAACAAAACTTGATCCAGGAACAATATATAATTTATATCCTTTAGGGTCTGCTTTATTTTTGATAACGCCTATGGAACATAATCCGCAGCAGGTACAGTTAACGCCTTCTTTTTGCAATGTTGCAGGACAGTCTCTGTGTCTTAGACAATGTGGTAAAAATATTAATGTTTCATTTGCGGGAATTTGTCTAAATTTCTTTTTGTTAATGTCATTTCTCAGTTCTATGCTTAAATCATCAATCAAATGGTCATCTAATTTTATAAGTTTAGCTATTGATTTAAATGGAGAATATAATGTATCAATTATGAATAAAAGGAATTTTGGAAATATTACAATTCCTCTTTTAATAAATATTCTTCCAAATATTATGAATATGACAAATAATATAATTATTAGAATAATTATTAAAATTATCAATCTTCCGAGCAATGAATATATTAATTCAAAATCAAATATCATTTTAAAACCTTTCAATAGTGTATGTGTCATGTTTTTTATTCAATGCGACACCGTTTTGGGTTTTAGTTATTGTTAATCCAGACAGTGAGTCGCATGAACATAATACGTCTTGTTCGGGGTGTGTTCCTGGAGTAATATTACAGTTCAGATTTACCTTTTCACCTACTGATAATACTTGTGATAATCTTTTAGTTGAAGGATGGTCTTTATTTAGAATAACTATTGGTGAGTCCTCTTCACGGGTTAAATAAGCCTGTGCTCTAATGGCTCTTTTATCTTTTTTAAAATTGGATACTGCTATAATGTCATCCTTTTCAAGGAATTGGACTATTTCTTCATTGTCTTGTGTAGCTATAAAGAGCATTTTATTATCATTAGCTACCTTTACAATACCAACAGTACCAGTTTCCCCTTCAAGAAACAATATTTCATCATAGCTAAAATCAATATTCATATTATCACAAAAATAAAAAAAGAAGAATAAATATTTATTTATTCTTTTGCTTCAACATTGTCACTTTGGCAGGAAGGACAAACAACTTTTCTTCCTAATCCTTTAAACTCATTTCCACAGTCTAAACATCTATATCTTTTAGTTTTCAATTTTTTCAAATCGATATCGGCCATTGGCCCACCGGTAGAACACATTTAAAATCACCTATATTATATTATAATATATTATATAATTAAATTTTTCTTTTGTTTCTTCTGGTTTGAAAATCCAACTGTTTTATTTTATTGAATGTCTTATCTTCTTTTTTTACACTGTATAATAGTCTATAAAAGAATAATGCCTGATTTAACAATTTGTCTTGTTCATATTCTATGGCTAACTTTTCCAAATTTTTGATTATGAACGGATGTGCTCCTAATTTGATATGTTTGTCCTGCATTAGTTCCTGACATTCTTCCTCGGTCAATATAATATTATAATTATTTTCAAGCTGTTCTATTCGCTGTACGACAAACGGATCGTTTTCAAATTTCAGGCTATGCATATAGCATGCTATTGTCAGTTCGATGTTATTTTCCTCATAATAATAGAATCCCAAATTTCTATAAATTCTTGCAAGCTCATATCCTGAATATGCATACTTCAATGCATCCATTGTATAAAAGTAAAATTTATTGAATGTGGGTGTGCGCATTTTGTAGATGTCACATAGTTCAAGGATAATTTTTGTTGATACGGGATTAATCTGCAAGGCTTTTTTTAAAGCGGATTCTGCTTCATCCAAACGTGAAGCATCCCTTAGTAAAAATCCGTATGCATAATATAAATCATCCAATGGCTGATCTTCAGGTATGAATCTAAGCTTTTTTTCACATCCTACAAATTCATTGAAAATCAGTTCCTCCAATGGGTTTGAGAAACTGTGGTATTCATTGATCTTATCATTTTCATATAACTTTGGATGTGTTTTAAAAAATGAGTCAAGCTTTTCCAGAGCGGTTTCGTAGTCATTGTTCTGTATATAAAATTCGGCTTCAATCAATGTCTCCTTAATAGGATTTTCTTCATTCACAATTCTTGCAAATTCTTTCTGCTCTTCAGGGGTTAAGCATTCCCAAATCATTCTGGATATCTCTTTAATTATTTCTGTTGAATATTCATGGGTTTTATATATTTCAATTTGGGATATCAAATATTTCCGATTCAAATCCTTATTTTCGCCGAGGTTTCTTTTTATATCTTCAATGACTTTGTGATACATATATAAAATATTATAATTCTAGACTTATTAAAGTAATCTTTTTATATTATCACAAATCAATATTATTAATGTATAAAAATATAATTTTTATATTCTATTATGAAATAATTTTAAAGGTGAAAATATATGGCAAATCAACCAATATTTATTCTTCCTGAAGGGACTGAAAGATATTCCAAAAGAGATGCTTTAAGAATGAATATTACTGCCGCTAAAGTATTGGCAGGTATTGTAAGAACAACTCTTGGTCCTAAAGGAATGGACAAAATGCTTGTTAATGGTATGGGAGATATTACCATTACAAATGACGGTGCAACTATCATGAGAGAAATGGATATTGCACAACCAGCTGCACGTATGCTTGTAGAAACAGCTAAAAAACAAGAAGAAATTGTTGGAGATGGAACTACTTCTGTTGTTGTTATTGCTGGTGAATTATTAGCTAAAGCTGAAGAATTATTAGAAGACGGTATTGCAACTTCTGTTGTTGTTAAAGGATTCAGAAATGCAACCGCAAAAGCTGTTGAAATTTTAAACGAAATTGCAATAGATGCTGATGATAAAGAAACTCTTCAAAAAGTTGCTGTAACTGCAATGAGTGGTAAAGGATCAGATTATGCAAAAGAACATTTAGCAGGATTAGTTGTTGATGCTGCTTTAAGAATTGAAGAAGATGGTGAATCTGATATTGATAATATTAACATTCAAAGAGTTTCAGGGGATTCTGTAGAAGATTCATTCTTGGCTGAAGGAATTGTTATTGATAAATCTCCTTTATCCAAAAATATGCCAGAGTCTGTTGAAGATGCTAAAATTGCAATAATGAAATATCCTATTGAATTAAAAGATATCAATACCAGCACTAAAATTGATATCACTTCTCCGGATCAATTTGCTGCATTTTTAGATAATGAAGAAGAAATGATTAAAGATTTAGTCAACCAAATTGTTGAATCCGGTGCAAATGTATTATTCTGTCAAAAAGGTATTGACGATTTAGCTGAACATTACCTTAAAAAAGCAGGAATTATGGCATTCAAAAGAGTTAAAAAATCTGACATGGAAAGGATTGAAAAAGCTACTGGTGCTAAATTAGTCACTGACATAGAAGATTTATCTGAAGACAAATTAGGTCATGCCGGTAAAGTTTATCTCAAAAAACTCTTTGATCACAAATTAACTTTCATTGAAGAGTGTGAAAATCCGAAAGCATCCTCAATTGTTTTAAGGGGAAGTACACGTTACGTAACCGAACAAATTGCAAGAGCTTTAGATGATGCTTTAGGTGTAGTAGCAGCTACTATTGAAGAAGGTAAAGTTCTCATTGGTGGAGGAGCTTGTGAAATTGATTTAATAAAAGAATTAAGAGATTATGGTGAATCTGTAAGTGGAAGAGAACAATTAGCTATTTTAAAATATGCTGAAGCTTTAGAAGTTATTCCAAGAACTTTAATTGAAAATGCAGGTTTAGACACCATCAATTTAATTGCTGATTTAAAGGCTGCTCACGAAGACTCAAATGCTATTGGTATTAATGTATTCACTGGTGAAGTTGTAGATATGAAAGATGCAGGAGTCATTGAACCTTTAAGAGTTAAAGTTCAAGCTCTTCAGTCTGCTGGTGAAGCTGCTGAAATGATATTGCGTATTGATGACATGATTGCAGCTAGAAATGCACTCAACTCTACCGGTGCAGATGAGTCTGGAAATGACAATAGTGGAATGCCTCCAATGCCTCCTGGTGGTATGGGTGGAATGGGCGGTATGCCTCCAATGATGTAAACTCCATTTACATCATTTATTTTTCTATTTTTATTCTAAAAATTTGTAATTTTAATTTAATATTCATCTATTTTTATTATTTTTATTTTTAATACTTGTTTATACATCAAATTTGATATAATACTAGTTATAGTTATTTTTTTAATTTTGATAAATTGACTTATCGTAGTTGATGAAATCATATTCTTTAAACTTTTTATAGGTTATTTTAATAATATTATTGCTTATTTCATTATTTTCACATATTTTAACTGTTTATTTTATAAATTAGTCATGTTTACTACCTTTAAATAAATAAATAACTTTATATAAGATATTCTTAATATATTATTAACATAATGGAAAATAGGATTTTTCCATAGTTGTGAAATACGTTATAAGGAGGTAAAGTATTTTGAAAAAACGAATATTTGTAGCGTTAATGATATTGATTGCATTTTTGTCAATCGGTGTTATTTCTGCAAGTGAAATAAGTGTTAATGATACCTATATTGGTCAAGATTCTTCTTCAGAATTATTGACTGTTGATAATGGAGTTATAGGATCAGATTCTTCAAATATCTTATCAACTAACAACGTTGATGCAAACTTGGATGAAAACACTATTGGTGCAAGTAATGAGTCTTCCACTAAGAAGGCCGTTTATATAGAGGCACCGGATATTAATTTATATTATAAGAATGGAACAAGATTTGTGGCTAGTTTATTCGATGTAGATAATAATAAGTTAGCTAATCAAAGTTTAATAATTAGTATTTCTGGAGTTAATTATACTAGAGTCACTGATGATAATGGTCAGGCTTCAATTGCAATAAATTTAATTCCAGGAGATTATGAT
>Ga0310695_10003583_pt1 | contig 30190 bp, 25 predicted proteins | sample RumenRJG_04DNA_FD_203882 | JGI IMG/M metagenome (GOLD analysis project Ga0310695, IMG submission 203882) | Bovine rumen microbial communities from Lethbridge, Alberta, Canada - RJG_04 (v2) (version 2) | ecosystem: Host-associated > Mammals > Digestive system > Stomach > Rumen | place: Canada...
GGTGGTATTAGACTAGGGTTAGAACAGGCTGCCAAAGAAATGGGGTATGCAACGCAATGTATGATGACTTCTGAGATAAAACCGGCAGCCATAAAAGTTTTGCGGCAGAATCATCCTGATGAGTCTATTTGTGGCGACATTACACAAATTGAAACTGCTCAAATACCTGATTTTGATATATTGTGTGCAGGTTTTCCCTGCCAGGCCTTCTCCTGCGCTGGCAAGCGAATGGGATTTGAAGATGCACGAGGTACTTTGTTTTTTGAGGTTGCTCGTATTCTGCGTGACAAACGTCCCCAAGGATTCATTCTGGAAAACGTAGAGGGATTGGTATCGCATGATGGAGGAAAAACATTGCGCATCATCCTCGAAATGTTACGCAGTCTCGGCTACAAAGTTAGTCACAGGGTGCTGGACGCCTCAGATTTCGGAGTAGCACAAGAAAGAAAGGCAGCGTAAAAGATATATACGATATGGCAAAGAAAGGTACTACAAAGAAACTATGTCCAACGACTCATTTCTTCTATGAGCCGACCTTAAAAGCATTAGATATGCTTGGAGGATCAGGCTCTACAAGCGAGATATACAAGAAGATTCTCACTATCGTCAATCTCTCCAATGAAGTAATCGACGAAATGCACAGTTTTACGATGACAGAAGTAGAATATCGGCTGATGTGGGCGAGGACGGACTTGAAAAACTACGGAGCAGTTGAGAACAGCAAGCAAGGCGTTTGGACGCTTACGGCTAAGGGTGCGAAGATGCTGAAAGCGGGAAATATCGACCCGAAGGAAATCAAGAAGACGCTAACAAACAAGAAGAAAGAATCAAAGGGAACTGAGGTTGAAGAGAACGAAGAACCAGAGAAAAAGGATTGGCGTGAGCAAATCTCAGAAATACTCCACAATCTCGACCCATACGCTTTCGAGAAACTGGCACAGAGATTACTCCGCGAGTGCGGCTTCTCTGATGTCGAAGTCACAAAGAAGTCGGGTGACGGAGGCATCGACGGCACAGGAAAACTCCGTATCAACGGCATATTCAGTTTCAACGTCGCATTCCAATGCAAGCGTTACAAAGGGCAGGTTGGAGCACCGCAGATACGAGATTTCCGTGGTTCCCTTGGCACGAACATTGAAAAGGGAGTCCTTATTACCACTGGCGCATTTACCCGAGAAGCCAAAGAAGAAGCATCGAGCGAGGGTAAACGTCTTATCGACCTCATGGACGGCGAGGAGTTGATTAACAAGCTCGCAGAATACGGCATCGGTCTCAACGAGGTGAAATCATACGAGGTAGACGAGGATTTTTTCAACACATTGAACGAAATATGAATTGTAATGAAAGCCGAAGAACTATACGAATTGCTAAAAGAAAGTGAATTGATGAATTTGCATTTCTCTGGATTCCATAAAGTGGGGTATTTCGACATCAATCTTGACAGAGCAAACGTCATTGGCAACATTATCCAAGAATGGGTATATGAATGGCTTAGAACAAACAATGTAGAGTTTGAAAGAGATGAAGGACAACTACCACCAGATTTGTTTTTAGACCCGGAAGATAAAACCTGCAATTTGGTAGAAATCAAGGCTTTTAACTACCAAGAATCTCCAGCCTTTGATATTGCTGAGCCATTGGCATATTTGGAAGAAATAGTAAAACGCCCATATATGCTTTATACTGATTATCTTATATTTGGTTACAAAATGGATGAAGAGACAGGCATAATTACCATTGAGAATATATGGCTAAAGAAGATTTGGGAGATATGCAGCCCTTCAAAGACTAAGGGACTACCCATTGGAGGACAGGCAGTAAAAATCAGACCAAGCAAGTGGTATAACAAAACAAAAAGAGCGACTCCAAACTTTGTTTCTTTGGAAGATTACTTAAGTGCCTTTGTCGATTTGTTATATCATTTGTATAATGGCTCTAAGCATTCTGAAATAGCAAAGACTGCAAAGGAGAGAATAATAACTTCTTATCAAAGACATTTCCCTGACAAGGAATTGCATATATTATGGTTTGATGCAATAAAGGAGAAATACTTCCCGCCAAGAAAATAAAGGTAATCAAGGGGTCGGTTCTACTGATCATCAAAAAAGGGAGCTGCGATAGTTTCCTGCTCCCTTATTACGTTTTGCAAAAAATGTGTCAGCGTTTGTCGGGCACGCCGTAGTCTATCCAGCGTTCTTGCGGGTAGTAGCCCTTCAGCGTCTTTTTCTTCTCAGAATAGACCTCCTTGACGCGATCCATTGCGACCTTCAGTTTGGCCACCTTTGGTGCAAGTTGTTCACGAATGCCGTCCACCTCGGCATTGACGGCCTCCAGTTCCTTGACGGCCTGTTCCATTGCGTTGATCTCGTCGTTGGTGACGCCACATATTCCCGACGTTCCGTTGCCTACCCGTTGCCTTTCACCCATCTCCCTGACATGACGACGCAGACCTTCCACGAGGGCACGACTCTTCTCAATCTGAATTTCTACTTTTTTGACATAATCTCTTTCGTTTAAGTGATACTATAAGGTTCAATTTTCCATGCAAAAATAACAAAAAAAATCGATTCGGCGAACGCTACAGCGCATCACTTTTTCGATTTTTTAAGATGGATGAACCGCCATATTTAACATTTGTTTGCCATGCACCTGCCTTACGGTAACTACTCAGTTCACCACCTGGCCCTGTCCTTTCGTGCTTCGGTGTGACAATTGGTCTATGTCCAGCTTCTTGTTCAGGCGACTCTTCGTAGAGCGCAGGGCTTGCTCCGTGCAGCAGAAACACTGTGCTTTCTGCTGGTCGGTCTTACCGTAGTAGTGCATGATGCAGTAGAAAGTCTCCTTGGGTGTCAGTTCCACGTTGTCGATGACAGCGGCTAAATCGGGTTCTACGATGTGCAGCGTCTCGCTGACGGCCAGTTGCTCGCGCTTGCCCATCTGCGAGATGTTCTCGTCGTGCAGGATGGCGTAGAGCACGTCGACACCTTGTTTCGTCTTTACAATATCGGCCCTGACAGCAGGCTGCGACACCTGTTGCATCAGCAGGTCAACTTTCTGCTGGAAGGCTGCCGTGCGTCGCCGGTTCCACCAGTAGCCGCCGCCGACAGCCAGTAGCAGGGCACCAACGAGACTGCCAAAGACGAGGCGCTCACGGCGACGCCCCTGGTCGTTGGCCTGGTCTTGCAGTCGCACGAGCTCCATCGTCTGCTCACGTGGCAGCACGGCCATCACTATCTCAGCCTGGTGCTCCTTGTCCTCCAGCATATAGACCAGCGAGAGCATGGTCAGTGCATCGGCCAGTTCGGTAGAGTCGACCGACAGGATGGCGGCGCTGTAGGCTTTCCGTTCGGCCTCGTACAAGTGGTGACGACCCATTGCATCGAGTGCCTCGCCCATCAGTTGCTCGGTGTCTGATGTTTGTGGTACTGTGGTGGTGCAAGCGGCTGCCAGTAGTAGTGATAACAGTATGACTATCGGTTTCACGGTTGCAAAGTTACACATTTATCATGGAATAACCGTCTTTCAGCGTCAATTTATTTCTGACGGGTATGTCAACAGGGGGTGGCGACGACTCTGACTGCGATTGATTATCAATGACTTACGTCGGACAACGCGTGTCAATGGCTGCCAAGGGGTTGTGGGAAACGAAAAATAGAGCTAACTTTGCAAGCAGAAACCTAAAAAGCAATGAAGACGATGGTAAAAGGAAAATCAACTTGCAAGACGCTGAAGGCCATCCGTCGGCAAATAGCCGAGGCCAACGACATTAAGTATGAACCGCGCGAGTGCCACTACGACGGGCCGTGCCTCGGCACCTGTCCCGCCTGTGAGGCCGAGGTGCGCTATCTGGAACAGCAGCTCGGGCTGCGGCGGCAGTTAGGCCGGGCGGTGTCAGTGATTGGCGTGTCGGCCGGACTACTCGCAGCATGTACTTCCGCTGGTACGAAAGCCGTCACCGAGAAACCCAACGGTGCGAAGAGCAACATAGAGGTTGAAGAACCAGCTGCCGGCTGCGACTCGATGGTGGTGGGCAAGGTCGCCGTGCCCGAAGAGCCCGACACGGCCTGTTTTGTCAAGGAGCAACAGTCAAGGCAAACCGCCCCTGCCCCGAAAGCTCCGCTTGCAGCGCAGGAGGAAGAAGACGATGACGTAGTGATAGGCGGGGTGGACACCAGCATTATGGCCGAATTGCAGAAGATGCCACCCGACACTACTAAGGTGTTTGGCGACATAGCCGAGCAGATGCCGATGTTCCCGGGTGGTGACAGGAAACTGATGGAGTATTTGGCGAGCAGCATACAGTACCCGCCGGAGTGCAAGGAGAGCTGCATTCAGGGCCGCGTCATCGTGACCTTCGTGGTGGAGCGCGACGGCAGCATCAGCCAGGCAAAGGTCGCCAAGAGTCTCGACCCGCTGCTCGATGCCGAAGCGCTGCGCGTGGTCAAGGCCATGCCCAAATGGATTCCCGGCCGACAAGCCGGCGTGACGGTGGCCGTAAAATATGTCATTCCCGTAACCTTCCGTCTGAAATGAAAGTACCGCTCATAGGCATCTGCCGCCACCGACTGACCACCGACGGCACGGGCGTCACCACGCTGGTAGCCTTCCACGGCTGTCCGCTCAACTGCCGCTATTGTCTGAACAGCCAGTGCCTGCACCCAGACGGCGTGTGGCAGCGACTCACGGCAGAGGATATCTTACAGCAGACGGTCGTCGACGACCTCTACTTCCAGGCCACGGGTGGCGGCATCTGCTTCGGCGGCGGCGAGCCGTTGCTGCGCAGCGACGTGATAGCCGACTTCTGCCGACGATGCCCGCCTGAGTGGAACATCTACATGGAAACGTCGCTCAACGTGCCGCTCAGTAGGCTGCAGCAGGTGGTACCATACGTTGACCACTATTACGTGGACGTGAAAGACCTCTCGCCCGACATCTACCGCAGCTACTGCCAGGCCGACAACGCCCAGGTCATAGCCAACCTCGGCTATCTGGCCGCTCAGGGCCTGCAGCCGAAGGTTACCATCCGCCTGCCCTTGATTCCTGGTTACAATACCGACGATGACCGCCAGCACAGTCGGCAGCAACTCAGTCAGATGGGCTTCAGCGATTTCGACGAATTCGTCTACCTGACGGTGCCCCAACCCGCATAAACACAGGGGGTGCACCCTGTGTACATAGGCATTGTGGCACCGTGGCACCCTCAAACGCAAAAAAGCCGGAAGCATTGCACTTCCGGCTTTTCTCGTTCTCTGTTGTTTTCCTATTGTTTAGCGCAGTCTGTAGTTCTTGCCGATGCTGACGACGAGGTCTACCATTTTCTGCATGTCGGCCTGGGTCGTCTCCGGCAGGCGGTTGTTGTTCTGTGCCTTGAAATCAGAGTAGGCCATGTTGAAGATATTGTCCATTTCCATCTTCACGGGGTGGGCGGCAGCCACTGCCTTCACCTGGTCGTTGTCCAGGAGGATGTTCTTCAGCTCAGTCCAGGCGCGGCCTCTCGGTGAGTACCATTCGCGGGTATAGTACGTGTAGTGATGCTTCAGGTCGCGCAGGAACTTGAACTTACCGCCGGCGTTGAAGTAACGGTCGCCGCCATGGCTGAGGATGGGATGCAGGCAGGCGTTGATGATTCTGCTGCGAGCCTCGTCCTTGCTGATTCTCTCCATCTGCGAGCGGATGTCGGCCATCTCGTCGATCATCTTCCAAAGGGAGCACTCCTTGTCGAGGGCCTGGGCGGCGTTGACGTAGGTGGCCAGACGGTTCCATGCCTGCTCCTCGGGGGTGTACTCCTTGCCTACCTGGTGCTCGTTGCCCGTCGAGGGGTACTGCCAGATGGTCCAGGGGCCGCCGAGCACGAAGGCCTTGTGGACCTCTGCCAGGTTGTATCCGAGTACTGTCAGCTTGGCGCCGAGCTCTGCGTTGATGGCCAGTTCCACCTTTGCCTTCAGGTCGAGGGCGTCCTTGTTCCAGGGTGCCACCGTCAGGTCTGCCTTGGTGTTCAGGCGGGGACCGATGCTGGCAGTGGGACCTGCCGCGCCGTAGACGAGCACGTCGAGACCCAGGTAGAGCGCGATGCCTGCCTCAGCATGTACCTTGGCCTTGGGCTGGTCGAAGGTGAAGGTGTTCTTCTCCTCCTTGAACTCGTTGATGACGCCCCAGCCGTCCTGCTGCGTGTAGCGGATGCCACCCTTGAACTTGCTCTGGTACTCGTACTTGAAGCCGGTCTTGAGGTCGGCGTCGACCTTGCCGTCGACACGGGCGTAGAGGTTGGGCGAGCACTGAACGACCACGGGGATGACGCCGATCATGAAGGTGAACGAGTAGCGGGGGAAGGTGAACAGCTCCTTCTTGAACTTGTCGGGGTCGAGCTTCCACTCCTTGTGCAGCTCAAGCTTCACCTCGGGGGCGATGCCGAACTTGCCGTCGAGGCCGGTCTCGAACTTCTTGATGTACGGGCTGAAGTTCTTCCAGCTCCAGCCGCCGTTGAGCGTCAGGAAGTAGTTCAGGTCGAACTTCAGCGGTGTCTTCACCGTCAGCTTGCCCTCGCCGTCCTTGCCGCAGGGCAGCTTCACCACCTTCTCCAGCTTCTTGTCCCAGGAGAGGATGTTGCGGTTGGCCGAGAAGCGCGAACCCGTAGCCAGCTCCTCGCCGGTGATGAACTGGTAGCTGCCGTCGGAGCGGGTGCCGGCCGTCGGCTGGTCTTCCTCGGTGTTGTAGGCGTTGTCGTAGCCGTAGGGGTCGGTCAGGTGGATGACGGCCGGGTGGATGATGTCGTTCTCGTCGATGTAGCGGGCGGCGTACTCAGGCATCTCGATGCCGGCGCGGGTCTGGCCGCCCTGGGCGTCGGGGTTGTAGAAGGCGGCGGTGTTCATCGTCACGTTCTTCTCGCCGATGAGCTCGGCCAGCGTTGCCGGCACGACGGTCAGGATGTAGCGGTCGCCGACGAGCTTTTCGGCAGTGGCCTTACGGGCGTAGGGCAGATGGTTCTGGGCGTCCCAGATACCCAGGGGGTGCCCTACGAAGGTCTTGATGCCCATCTTCTCGGCCAGGGCCTTGCTCACCGAAATCTCGGTGGTGTCGGCCTTCAGGATGGTGACGTCGTCCTTGCCGGTGAAGTTGTGGTAGGTCAGGCCGTAAGCCTCGGCCGGGCCCTGACTGGCGCCCCGGGTCACGGCGGCGCTGTTTTCTTTACTGTCCTCGATGCGGTCATCCTGGCACGAGGTGAAGGTAATGGTTGAGCTGATGCCCACGAGCAGCATGGCTGCGATGTTCTTGAAATTCTTCATTTTACTTTTTATTTTTAATGGTTATTTTTTCGTTGTTCTGTCGTCACTTTGTTGTTTTGACGGTGCAAAGGTAATGCGGTTTTTCGCCTCGTTCCAAACTTTCGGCCGACTTTCGGCAGAAGTGTATCGGACACACCATTAATTTTCGGACAAACACAGAAAAAGACCCCGATTCCTGTCCGAAAGGACGCGAAAGTGGGGACGCATCGTGTACGCGGCAAGGAAAAATAATGCTGGCAAGCGGTCGGAGTTTGCGAATTATTTCGTACCTTTGCACCGCTATTTCATTAAACACCTTATTATATATGCAGAAGAACCATTTATTGATGGCCATCATGGTCGCCTTCGTTTGCTGCCTTGGGCTGGCATCGTGCGGAACGGATGACGACGATTCGTCATCAGCCGAATACCGTGCCAAGATTGTCAACACGCGCTGGCAGCTCACAGAAGTGCAAGACCACAACAACGAGTGGCGCACCGTAGACCTGTATCAGGAGCTGAACATCCCTGAACTCAAGTTCAATGCCGACAACTCCTATCAGATGCGCATCAGCAGAGTAGACGGCTATAGCGGCACCAGCACCGCCATGGGCACCTATACGATAAGGAACCGCAACATTGAGATGACGGACTATGATTTCAGTGGCATAATTTTCTACTTCTACATCCAGCAGATTGATGACAACGCGATGGAGTGCAGGCTGAGGAGACATGTCAATCCGCTGCCAAGTGGCGTTATGGCCGGCAACGACTATATAGCGGAATACAAGGATTACGTCGTACGCATGAAACGCCTGAGATAGAATAAAGAAAAAGCGAGCCAATTGGCTCGCTTTTTACGTACGTCCGACGGTCTGTTGTGATGCCAATCAGAGCAATTCGGGCAGTTGGAAAAGCTTCGTGCTGTTAGAACCCTTGATAAGGATATAGCGGTCGTGCGGCTGCTCGGCGCTGATGGCAGCCTTCACCTCGTCTACGTCGGCAAACTTACGGTAGGGGCAGTCGATGGTCTGGAACTCGCTGCCGACGAGCCACACCTCGTCGATGCCGCACTGGCCGATGAGGTCGACAATCTTCTGGTGCTCCTTCTGGCTCGACTTGCCCAGCTCGCCCATCATGCCGAGGATGGCCATCTTCGGTGAACCTTCCATGATGCGGAAGTTCTCGAGGGCGGCCCGCATCGACGACGGGTTGGCGTTGTAGGCGTCGACCACGAGATGGTTCTTTTCGGTGACGGTCAGCTGCGAACGGTTGTTCGACGGCTTATAGCCTTCGAGGGCGCGGTTGATGTCGGCCGGCTCCACACCGAAGTTCAGACCGACGGCGATGGCTGCCATCATATTGTCGATGTTGTACGAGCCGATGAGCTGCGTCTGTACCTCGTACCACTGCAACTCCTGGCCTTTTTCCTCTAAGTTCGTGTCAGACTCGCGCCAGCGGAACTTCAGGAACGGCGCGCACGAGATGACCTCGCCGACGGTGCAGCCCTCCGCGTTCTCCGGGTTAGCTGAGTAGGGTGCCACCCAGACGGTGTCGGGCAGGATGTCCATCAGCCGCTCGTTGTCGACATTGATGAAGACGAGCGACTCGCCGCGCTGACCGAGGAAGTCGTAGAGCTCACCCTTCGTCTTCACCACATTCTTGAACGAGCCGAAGCCCTGAAGGTGGGCGCGGCCTACGTTGGTGATAAGCCCGCAGGTAGGCTCGGCGGTTTCTGCCAGTGTCTTGATGTCGCCGGGGTGGCTGGCCCCCATCTCGATGACGGCGATGTCGTGACTCTTGTTCAGACCGAAGAGCGTCTTGGGCACGCCGACATCGTTGTTGAAGTTCCCCTGCGTGTAGAGCACGTTATACCGCTGCTGCAGCACGGTGGCAATCAGTTCCTTGGTCGTCGTCTTGCCATTGGTGCCAGTGATGCCGATAACGGGAATCTGGAACTGACGGCGGTGCTCGCGTGCCAGGTCCTTATAGGTCTGGAGACAGTCGTCGACAAATATCAGTGAAGAGTGAGGCTCCTCACTCTTCGCTCTTAACTCCTCACTATCGACGATAGCATAGGAGCAGCCCTGTTCCAGCGCTTTCAGCGCAAACTTATTACCGTCAAACTTGTCGCCTTTCAGCGCCAGAAAGATACTGCCCTGCGGACAGTCACGGCTGTCGGTCGTGATGCAGGGATGCTCCTGATAGAGCTTGTAGAGTTCCTTGATAGTCATATTCGTTTTTTATATTTACCTTCTATTTAACACAGAGCATCTATTATCCATGCTTTCGTTTACGCATAGTCAGCTGCAAAGGTACGAAAAGTCGAGCGCAAAACAAAAAAACGCGTTTCTTTTTTTGCTAAGACGGGGAAGTTTCTTGAGCAAGACGAAAAACTTCGCACTATAATAGCGCAAAGTGACGAAAGAGGATTGACAATCCGACGCGGGGAGCCCAAAATGGCCAACAAGTTATAAGCTGAAAGTTTTGTGCTTTCGGCTTTTTTCTTTAACTTTGCACCGGAATTATAAGTTGAACTAAATAGTGACAGTTAATGAGTAACAATTTTCGCACTTTTATGAACGTCGGCGACATAGGACCTTTGGACAAGGCCCTGGCCGAAGCAATGGAGATTAAGAACGACCGTTACAAGTATCAGCACTTGGGCAAGAACAAAACGCTGATGATGATATTCTTCAACAACTCACTGCGTACACGCCTCTCGACACAGAAGGCTGCCATGAACTTGGGCATGAACGTCATTGTGCTTGACGTCAACGCCGGAGCGTGGAAGTTAGAGACCGAGCGCGGCGTCATCATGGACGGCGACAAGAGCGAGCACCTCTTAGAGGCCATTCCCGTCATGGGCTGCTACTGCGACATCATCGGCGTGCGTTCCTTTGCCGGACTGACCGACCGCGAGTACGACTATGCCGAGACGGTGGTGAACCAGTTCATCAAGTACAGCGGCCGCCCCGTCTTCGCGATGGAGACGGCAACGGTACACCCGCTGCAGGCCTTTGCCGACCTCATCACCATTGAGGAATACTGGAAACGCCCCGCTGGCAGCGATTCACCCGCCGCCAAACCGAAGGTCGTCCTGACCTGGGCCCCTCACTGCCGCGCCCTGCCGCAGGCCGTTCCCAACTCGTTCGCCCAATGGATGAACGCTGCCGACGTAGACTTCGTCATCACCCACCCCGAGGGCTACGAGCTCGACCCGAAGTTTGTGGGTAACGCCCGTGTGGAGTACGACCAGCGCAAGGCTTTCGAGGGTGCCGACTTCATCTACGCCAAGAACTGGTCGAACCCCGGCGTCACCAACCTGGCCGACTATGGCAAGATAACGTCGAAGGACATGTCGTGGACGGTAGACACCGAGCACATGTCGTGGACGAACAACGGCAAGTTCATGCACTGCCTGCCCGTACGCCGCGGCCTCATCGTGACCGACGACGTCATCGAGTCAGAGAACTCGATTGTCATCCCCGAAGCTGCCAACCGTGAGATCAGCTGCTCGGTCGTCCTGAAACGTATGCTCGAGGCATTATGATTTCATTTGAATGTGACTATAACAACGGGGCTCACCCCAAGGTATTGGAGAACCTCGTCAAATACAATTCGTCGAAGCCTACGCCATACGGCTTCGACGAATTCTCTGAACGTGCGAAGCAGAAGATACGCGAGGCCTGTGGACTGCCAGACGCAGAGATCTTCTTCTTGACGGGTGGCACCCAGACCAACGCCACAACCATCGACTCAATGCTCTACCAGTACGAGGGCGTCATCTGTGTCGGTTCGGGCCATATCAATGTACACGAAGCAGGTGCCGTAGAGTTTACGGAGCATAAGATTATCACCATCGCCGACAAAGACGGCAAGATGGAGGCCCGCACGCTCGACAACTATCTTGACGACTTCATGCACGACGGCAACCGCGACCATGCCGTACACCCCGGCCTCGTCTATATCACATTCCCCACGGAGTTCGGAACTCTCTATACGGCACGCGAACTGGATGACATCTACCGGGTATGCCAACGCTACGACCTGCCCCTATATATCGACGGCGCACGGTTAGGTTACGGACTGATGGGCGAAGGCTGCGACGTAACGCTGCCTTACCTGGCCCGCCACTGCGACGTCTTCTACATCGGTGGCACGAAGATTGGTGCTCTCTGCGGCGAGGCCGTGGTATTCAGCGGTCGCAAGGCTCACAAACACTTTTTCTCCATCCAGAAACAGCACGGAGCCGTTATTGCCAAAGGGGCATTGATAGGTCTGCAGATGGAGGCGCTGTTCACCGACGATCTCTATTTTGAACTGTCACGCCACGCCATCCGTCAGGCTATGCGTCTCAAGGAAATCTTTAGGGAAAAAGGTTATAAGTTTTACATCGACTCCCCCACCAACCAACAGTTCCTGGTCATCAGTAACGAAGAGGTGGAGCGGTTGGAGCGCCACGTTCTGTTCAGCCATTTCGGACAGACCGACCACCGGCATACCATCTGCCGCTTTGTCACCAGTTGGGCAACAACCGACGAAGAGTTAGATGAACTGCAACGAATACTTGTAACTACGTGATAGATGGCGGTGGAAATCCACATCCACCGCTTAATATATTTCAGCACGTGGATGCGGAAGTGCCTAATCATGCTGTTCTACCAGTGTGGTAATGCTTTTGGAGGGTAGCGTTGTGCTACCCTCTACTGTGTTGATGGGTTTCAGCGTCTCACCGTCGACGTCGCTGGTACGATAGACCTGCCAGCGGTGTGGTTGGTCGTCGTTGACGGAAAAGTCGAAGTCTGCTTGCGTATCAGCATAGTTCAAGGCCACGACCACCCACCGACCGTCCGTGTTGCGATAGGCGCTGACCATCAGGCCGTAGGGGTCTTCGGGACCGTCTACCTCGTAGCGTACGGCACCGGGACGGACGAAGCGGATGTAGTTGCCCAGTGCCCAGAGCAGGCGGGAGTCGCGGGCAAGAACCTCTCCCGGCCTCCCCGAAGGAGAGGAGGGCCTGCCGGATTGACGGTCGTAGATGCGGATGAGACCGTCCTTATAGTCGCCGCCACAGGCACGCCACCACGACCAACTCTCGGCATCGGCATAGCAGAGGTCATGATGGATGACACGGGCCACGTAGAGTGCCGTCTTCATCGAGAAGTCGTAGCCGCCGCCACCGCCTATCTCCTCGTCGTTCGACATGATGCAGAGTTCCGACTGCCAGAATCTGATGCCATAGTGGCGGCAGGTATCGCGCAGCTGCTGTCGTATGCGTTTCATATAAGGTACAGGCGTGTTGGTCCAATAGCTGTGACCAAGGATGATGCGGGGCAGGTCGCCGAGATAGGTCTGTGTGCTGTCCTTAGAGAAAAACGTGCGGATGGTATTGCCGCGCTGCCAGTCGGTCTTGTAGATGCCTAACAGACAGCGTAGGTCGCTGGACTCGTTGACCAGCAGTTGCGTCGTGAGCTGCTGCCGCCGCAGGGCGTCGCCGGTGGCCCGTGCCAAGCGTGCTATCTCGCGGTTGGTGGCCGGCGACCCCTCCTGCTTCGGACCTTGCCAGTTCCAGTGGCCGTCGGGCTCGTTGACGGGACAGAGGTAGTCGAAGTGTATGCCGTCGTGCTCCTCCAGCCCACGGAGGGCGGTGGCTATGAACTGGGCAAAGCGGTCGTAACAGTCCGGGCGCAGGTTTAACGTGCCGTCACGGCCAGTGTTGGTGGCCAGTCCATTTTGGGTGAAGTAGACGGGGGGTGAGTTGAGGAAGGCTAAGAAATAGGGTACGCCGCGTTCCTTGGCTAATTGCAGGAAGTGGCGCTGACCCTGCTGGCGCGTCCAGTCGTAGGTGCCGTCGGGCTGTAGGAAGCACTCTGTGCGGGTAGAACGGCTGATTTGCGACTCCCTGCCCTGTTCGGCACTGCCGGCACCGAGGTTGAAGCGCCACAGCGAGAGGCCGATGCCACGAGGCTGGCCCGCGGCATTTGTGTCAAGGGAAAAGAGCCAGTCGGCAATCTTTGCCTGCTCCGTGCTGTCTGGCCAGAGACCGATGGTCTGCATCGACCATGCGTCGGACGCGCCGAAGTGGCGGATGGTCTGGCGCGGAGCATCTGTACGTATGACGTAGGTTTGTGCTACGCAACATGAAAAAGGAGAGATGAGGAATGATAAGCCTATGAGTAATGTTTTCATCGTCGGTTAGTTTTTGTGTGTTTTGTGTAAAGCAGCGGACTGTCGCCGGACCATTCTGTCCGCGATAGTCCGCTGCAATTGAAATTTATTTCAGCACGTAGATGCGGAAATCCTTGATGCTGCCCGGAGCACCCTGTTCAGCGCGCGGCAGATACTCAATGCCAGAGATGGTCTCAACGGCACCGAGGTCGATGACGAGCAGGTGGGGAGTCGTGACCGACTTCTCTGTCTGCCAATAGGTTGACTCCTGCAGGTCGAAGACCTTGTCGCCGGTATGGTTGCCGTCCTCTTCCTCGGAGTTGGCATACTTCGTAGTCCACGTCTCACGGCTGATGCGGCGGCCGCCAGGATTCTGCAGGTAGAGCTCGGCGATGGCAGCGCGCTCACCCTCCTTCTGTGTGGATAGTATTTCGATGGCGAGGTAGCGGCCTTCGGCGTCGTCTTTGAAGAAGACGGTCTGCCAGCCGTTGCCGGGTTTGAAGCTGCCCGTCATGACGGGTGTGGCACTGTTCAGGTCGGGCTTGTCGCCGATGTTATTGTGCTTGTTCGACTTCTCTAACTGTAGCTTGTTCAGCTCAGGCTCAGCCTGTCCCCAGACGACGGCCTCACGCGGGCCGACGATGTCGAGGACGATGATCTCGTTTTTGCCTTTCTTCAGCCAGCAGCCGGGAACGTAGAGCGTCTGTTGCGGACCAATAGACCAGAAGCGACCCATAGCGTGGCCGTTGACGTAGACCTGACCCTTGCCCCATGTCTCGAAGTTGAGGAAGGTGTCGCCTACCTTCGAGAGGTTGAAGTAGCCGCGGTAGTAGCCGCGCTTGGTGTCGAGGTCGGTCGGGTTCTCTATGTTTATCTTCTCATAGCCAAGGGCTGTGACAGCATTCTCATAGCTGTCGGGAATCATGACGTTGTTCCAGATGCGTGGCGTCCACACCACCTCATTGTTGTCTATCTCTGCTGACAAGGTCACCTGTCCGACAATACCCTTGTAGTCCTTGATAGCACGTCCGAAGTTGATACGTCCCATACCTTCGACGAGGATGTCAATCTGGGCATTCTTCCTGACCGGCGGCAGCAGGAGCGACTTCTCGTTCTTCACACGGTCAATCTTGCCAATGTACTTGCCGTCAATAAATACCTGTGCGAAGTCGTGTACATCGGCCGTTAGCAGACTCTTTACGGGAATTTCGGGCAGGGCGGTGGAGTATATCATCATGCCCCAGCCCATATCTACCTCTTCGAAGGTCATGATGCGGCTTTCGCCTTCTCCTGCACCACCCATCAGCAGAGGCTGGAATTCCTTCAGTTCGAACTTAGGTACGGTGATAATCGGCATGGGCGCCTTGGGCACAGACGGAAGTTTCTTGCCGTCGTTATATTTCTCCATCATCTTGCGCAACTCCCAGAACTTCGGGGTGGCAAGGCCCCACTCGTTGATGGGGGCGTCGTAGTCGTAGGAGGTGACGTCGGGGGCGAAGCCGGGCGAGTTGGCACCAGCCCAGTGACCGAACGACGTGCCGCCGTGGGTCATGTAGAGCGAGAACGAGATGCCCTTCGACAGCATTTCGTCCATACCTTCGACCATATCCTTGGCGGGGCGTGTCTCGTGGCGGGCACCCCACTTGTCGAACCAGCCGCTCCAGAACTCGGAGCACATCTTAGGATCATTGGGGCGCAACTCGCCGAGGCGGCGGAACTGGTCGTCGATGTTGGCACCCGTACCGAAGTTCATCGTCCACGTCAGGTCGTCGAGGCCGTTCTTCTCGAAGTTGGAAGACCAGTCGCACTGGAACAAGAGGATAGAAGCCCCCCCTTCTGCCCCCGAGGGGGCTACATTAGACTTGCCAGCTATAGAGGCCCCCACGGGGGCGGTAGGGGGGGCTTGGTCGTAAATTTCGCGCAGACAATCGCGAATCTCAGAGACGTATGGCTTATCCTCGCCATACGAGCCGTACTCATTCTCCACCTGAATCATGATGATGGGACCACCGTTCTGGATGGTCAGCGGCTTCAGCTGCTCGCCCACCTTCTGCTCAAAGATTTTAACGCGCTCCATAAAATAAGGATCGCGCTCGCGCAGGCGTATATCCTTTTTCTTTAAGAGCCACCAGGGCAGACCACCCATTTCCCATTCGGCGCAGACGTAGGGGCCAGGGCGTACGATAACGTACATGCCGTTCTTCTGTGCCAGTCGGCAGAACTCGGCCACGTCGTTGTTGCCGGTGAAGTCGAACACACCCTCGCTCTGCTCATGGATGTTCCAGAAAACGTAGAGGCAGAGTGTGTTCATGCCTAAAGCCTTGCACATCTTGATGCGATGATCCCAGTAGGGGCGGGGAATGCGGGGATAGTGTACTTCGGCTGCCTTCACTACGAAGGGCTGGCCATTGAGTAGGAATGTCTTGTCACCAACAGTGAAGTTACCAGACTTGCCAAACACAGTATTTACCGTGCAGAAAAGGCCAAAAATTGAAATTAATAGTACAGAAATGCTTCGTTTCATCATATTTTCATTTATTTTTACTTTTCAATAACAATTTTTAAGTGTTTATTTGACGATTATTCCAAAAATAAACCGTATCTTTGCACTCGAATTTATGTTGAAAGATTATCTATAGTTTTTTTTACCTTGGATGTTTCCAAGGGTATTAGTGTTAAATGTAAATCCTCCCAATTCCCGTGAGGGAAGTAAGAGAGCCCGAAAAATTGACCATAAACCTTCGGCCGTGAGGTCCAAGGTTTTTTTGTAAACCTTGGATCCTCATTGGCTGATAAAAGCTTACTTCGTGAAGTCAAATCCCAGACGTACACCATCATAGCTCTTACTAATTTCGCCCACAGCCTGGATATTGCTGTTGCCACTCATGGCAGCTGCCGTCTGTAGGACTGTCAGTAATTTAGAAGCATCGAACAATAAGGCGATACCGTTTATGTTACGCTTGGCGTAGCAATTCAGGCTAAGCAGCAGACCCTGCAGGTTTACGCGGCTGTTGGCCTCGTCGTAGGTCCACTTGCCACTCATGGGCGTACCGCGGAAAGAGGCAGAGTAGGTGCCATCCTGATTGATGGTGATGGCGGTGTTTGAAGAACTGATGCCTATCTGCTGATAGTAGGGTAGCACCTTTGCCTTGATCTGTCCGGCAACCACCTCGCCACCAGCCTTCGCTAACAGCTGTTCGCTGGTGAAAGCGCAGCCAGGGCCGCTGTAGGTCCATGAGCCGATGAGGTCGGCAGCTGTAACCTTCTGGGCGCCGATGACGCTGGTGATGACGTTGCCGAGGGTGCCTCCCTGCAATACGTCGGTGAGGACGGCACCAAGGATGTTACCTGATGTCGAGTTGCCGCTGCCTGCCTGACCCATAGTGCCGCAGGCAGTCAACAAAGCGGTGGCTGCTGCCACCAAGAATGATTTTGTCTTTTTCATTGCTTTATGGTTATTGTTAGATATCCTCAAATGGAAGTGAGAGTTCACCGCTCCCCAGCAGGTTGTAACTCATGCGGTGGTAGGGTGTCGTGCCATACTGGCGGATAGCCTCGCGGTGCTTCTTCGTCGGGTAGCCTTTGTTCTTCTGCCAGTCGTATTGCGGGTATTCCTCAGCTAACTGGTTCATATAGTCGTCGCGGTAGGTCTTGGCTAAGATGGATGCCGCAGCGATGGCCATGTATTTGCCGTCTCCTTTAACGATGGTGGTGTGGGGAATGTTGACGGGTGAACCGTCAACCACACGGCTATAGGGTTTGAAGCGGTTGCCGTCGACGATGACGGCCTGTGGGCACACCTTGAGCTGGTCTAAGGCTCGGTGCATAGCCAATATCGAGGCGTTAAGGATGTTGATGCGGTCTATTTCTTCAGGTGTAACGATGCCTACAGCCCATGCAATGGCATCACGCTCGATGATGGTGCGCAGTTCGTAGCGCCGCTTCTCTGTCAGTTGCTTGGAGTCGTTCAACAGCGGATTGTCGTAGTCGTCAGGCAGGATGACGGCAGCGGCATAGACGCTGCCGGCTAAGCAGCCGCGCCCCGCTTCGTCGCAGCCCGCCTCTATCACTCCTTTGTGGTAGTAAGGAAGGAGGAGACCGTGACCCACCCCCGCCCCCTCCCTGTGAGGGAGGGGAGTAATTACTCTTACGCTATCTTTTGCGCTATCTTTTCTTTCATTCATCGCTTTGGTATTTACTCCCCTCCCTTTAGGGAGGGGCCGGGGGAGGGTCTTGGTCTTAAAACATCTGCATCACGCGTCGTAGACCTTCGACCAGCACATCAATCTCTTCCTTAGTATTATATAGGGCGAATGAGGCACGGACGGTTCCCTGTATGCCGAGACGTGTCATTAGCGGTTGGGCGCAGTGATGGCCGGTGCGTACGGCGATGCCGAGACGGTCGAGCAGGGTGCCGATGTCTAAGTGGTGGATGCCGTCGACATTGAATGAGACAACAGCGTCGTGGGGCTCGTCGGGGCCATAGATCGTCACACCGTCGATGGTACGCAGCTGTTCCATGCAGTAGCGCGTCAGCTCCGTCTCGTGGGCCGCGACAGCGTCGAGACCTATCTGCGACAGGTAGTCGATGGCGGTGGCCAGACCGTGGGTGGCCACGTAGTCAGGAGTGCCGGCCTCGAACTTGAAGGGCAGGTGTTCGAAGGTGGTCTTCTCCCAACTGACGCGGTCGATCATCTCGCCGCCACCTTGGTAGGGTGGCAGTTTCTCTAACCACTCCTCCTTGCCGTAGAGCACACCGATGCCCGTCGGGCCGTACATCTTATGGCCGCTGAAGGCCAGGAAGTCGCAATCCAGCTGCTGTACGTCAAGTGCCATGTGGGGTGCGCTCTGCGCAGCGTCCACCAGTACGGGGATGTTGCGCTCGTGGGCCAGACGGATGATGTCGGCCACGGGGTTGATGGTACCGAGGACGTTGCTGACATGGGCGATGCTCACCAGTCGTGTTCTCTCTGTGATGTATGTCGCGATGTCATCGCAACATACTAAACGGCCATCGTCAGTAATGGGCAGATGGCGGACGACGATGCCGCGCTGCATGGCCTGCAGTTGCCAGGGGACAATGTTGGAGTGATGCTCCATCTCGCTGACGATCACCTCGTCGCCGGGCTGCATCTGTGAAAAGCAGAACGAGGAGGCCACCAGGTTGATGGCCTCCGTCGTTCCTCGAGTAAAGATGATTTCCTCCGTCTTGCGGGCATTGATAAACTGCCGTACCTTCTCGCGAGCTGTCTCATGCAGGTCGGTGGCCTGCTGACTGAGATAGTGGACGCCGCGATGGACGTTGGCGTTGACATTGAGATATTCGTCACGCATAGCGTCGAGTACCTGTAGCGGCTTCTGTGTGGTGGCGGCATTGTCCAAATAGACTAACGGCCTACCGTACACCTCCCTCGACAGGATGGGGAAATCTTCGCGTATCTTTTTGATGTCGTACATACTGTGTTACTTAGGCTGCTTGCCGATGTAGGCCAGGATGCCACCGTCGACATAGAGCACATGGCCGTTGACAGCGTCAGAGGCGTGCGAGGCCAGGAACACGGCGGGGCCACCCAGCTCCGACGGGTCGAGCCAGCGACCGGCGGGCGTCTTGGCGCAGATGAATGAATCGAAGGGGTGACGGCTGCCGTCCGGCTGACGCTCGCGCAGGGGAGCGGTCTGCGGGGTAGCGATATAGCCCGGGCCGATGCCGTTACACTGGATGTTGTACTCGCCGTACTCTGAGCAGATGTTGCGGGTGAGCATCTTCAGACCGCCCTTGGCAGCAGCGTAGGCCGATACGGTCTCGCGGCCCAGCTCTGACATCATCGAGCAGATGTTGATAATCTTACCCTCGCGGCGCTCCATCATCTCGGGGATAACGGCGCTGGAGCAGATGAACGGACCGACGAGGTCGATGTCGATAACCTGCTGGAACTCGGCGCGCTTCATCTCGTGCATGGGGATGCGCTTGATGATGCCGGCGTTGTTCACCAGAATGTCAATCTGCCCGACCTCCTCGTGTATCTTGTTGACCAGAGCCTTCACGGCATCCTCGTTGGTGACGTCGCAGACGTAGCCCTTGACGTTGGTGATGCCTGCCTCCTTGTAGTTGGCAAGACCGCGCTGAAGCGCTTCCTCGTTGATGTCGTTGAAGATGATGGTCTTAGCGCCGGCAGCTACAAAAGCCTTGGCGATGTTGAAACCAATACCGTAACTTGCGCCTGTAATCCAGGCGTTCTTTCCTTCAAGTGAAAATAAATTTGCCATAATCTTTGTTTGTTTTAGAAGTTGTTTATTTAAGATCAGTAATCTTTGAAAAGTCTTGGTCGCCGTAGTCTAAGTTCTCGCCTGCCATACCCCAGATGAACGTGTAGTTATGCGTGGCGGCAGCACTGTGGATGCTCCATTCGGGCGACAGCACAGCCTGCTCGTTCTGCAGCCAGAGATGACGGGTCTCCTGCGGCTCGCCCATGAAGTGGCAGACGGCCTGGTCCTCGGGCAGCTCGAAGTAGAAGTAAGCCTCCATCCGACGGCTGTGGACGTGGGCGGGCATGGTGTTCCAGACGGAGCCTGTGGCCAGTTCGGTCATGCCCATCTGCAGCTGACAGGTGGGCAGCACCTGGTTGACGAGCATCTTGTTGATGTCGCGCTCATTCGACATCTCCAACGACCCCATGTGAGCCACGACAGCGTCCTGCTTCGTCACCTTGCGGCAGGGATAGGCGGCATGGGCGGTGGCTGAGTTGAAGTAGAACTTGGCGGGGTGCTCGCCGTCGGCACTGGCGAAGGCTACCTGACGGTCGCCGCGACCGATGTACAGTGCCTCCTTGTAGCCAAGGGTGAACAGCTCGTCGCCGACGCGGACGGTACCCGTACCGCCGACATTATAGATGCCGACCTCGCGGCGCTGGGTAAACCACTGGGCTTTCAGCGGGTCGACAGCCTCTAACGGCAGGGTCTCTGTGACAGGCATGGCGCCTCCCACAATCATGCGGTCGTACATAGAGTAGACCATGTTCACCTCGTCTGAGGCAAAGAGCCGCTCTATGAGAAAGTCCTGACGGAGGCGTGCCGTGTCGTAGTGACGGGCGTCGTCGGGATTGGTGGCGTAACGTATCGCGTAGTTTGTTTTCATCGGTTTTGTCTGTTTGACTGCAAAGTTACTAATTATAATACGGATGGCAAAATCTGAAGACTTAAAAAAAACAAAAGCACCCAAACAAGGTGCTTTTATGGTTGGACGACTCGGATTCGAACCGGGAATGACAGAACCAAAACCTGTAGTGTTACCATTACACCATCGTCCAATTGCGGCTGCAAAGGTAGGAAAAATTTGGCAATCTGCCAAATTTTTCCCTATTTATCTTATTTCACGATGAGCAAGTAGTAGTTTTTCTTACCCTTCTGTGCCAGCAGGTACTTGCCGTCGATGAGATCATCGGCAGTGACAGGACGCTGCGGGTCGGTCAGCTTCTCCTTGTTCAGGCTGACGCCGCCGCCCTGTACCATCTTACGCATCTCGCCTTTCGAGGGGAAGACGGGCGCAGCGGTGGTAAAGAGTTCGATGGCTGCCTGTCCTAACTGATCCTTGCTCACTTCGTAGTGCTCCACGCCTTCGAAGACATCGAGGAAGGTCTGTTCGTCCAGCTTCTCCAAAGCTTCCTTTGTTGCCTTGCCGAATAGGATGTTCGAGGCTTCGATGGCTGTGTCGAGGTCGGCCTGCGAGTGAACCATCACCGTGACCTCCTCGGCCAGACGGCGCTGCAGCACGCGGCGACCGGGATCCTGCTTGTGTTCTTCGATGAGACCGTCGATGACGTCCTTCTCTAATGAGGTGAAAATCTTGATGTAGCGCTCGGCATCCTCGTCGCTGACGTTCAGCCAGAACTGGTAGAACTTGTACGGCGTGGTGCGCTTCGGGTCGAGCCAGATGTTGCCGCTCTCGGTCTTGCCGAACTTCTTGCCGTCGCTCTTCGTGATGAGCGGACAGGTGAGGGCGAATGTCTCCACCTCGTTGCCCAAGGTGCGGCGGATCAGCTCGGTACCGGTGGTCATGTTGCCCCACTGGTCGTTGCCGCCCAACTGCAGCTTCACACCTTTGTGCTGGTAGAGATACAAGAAGTCGTAGCCCTGCAACAATTGGTAGGTGAACTCGGTGAACGACAGACCGTCGCGAGCCGTACCGTTCAGGCGCTGCTGCACGCTCTCCTTAGCCATCATGTAGTTGACGGTGATGTGCTTGCCAACCTCACGGGCAAAGTCAAGGAAAGTAAAGTCCTTCATCCAGTCGTAGTTGTTCACCATCTCGGCGGCATTGGGACCTTCGGCCTCAAAGTCGAGGAACTTAGCCACCTGAGCCTTGATGCACTCCTGGTTGTGACGCAGCGTCTCGTCGTTCAGCAGGTTGCGCTCCTGTGACTTGCCGCTGGGGTCGCCGATCATACCCGTAGCACCGCCGACGAGGATGATGGGCTTATGGCCGCAGCGCTGCAGGTGACGCAGCATCATAATGCCACAGAGGTGGCCGATATGTAGTGAATCAGCCGTCGGGTCGGTACCCAGGTAGGCCGTTACCATCTCCTTCTGCAGGAGTTCTTCCGTTCCTGGCATCATCTGTGCCAACATTCCGCGCCAGCGGAGTTCTTCAACAAAGTTCTTTCTCATTGTTTATATTGTTTTTTTCTTGATGCTTATGGTACTGGGTCGTAGCCGGAGCCGCCCCAAGGATTGCAACGCAAGATCCGCCAGATGGCAAGGCCGAGGCCTTTGATGGGACCGTGTTTTAAGATGGCTTGGCGAGCATACTCAGAACAGGTGGGAGTAAAGCGGCATGACGGTCCGAGTAGTGGTGATATATATAACTGGTAGAAGCGGATGGGCAGTACCAGTAGCCATGACAGGAAACGGACAATCGTCTTCATATCTTTTCTTTGATACGCGTGAGAAGCTTTTGAATGCGCTCGTTTACGATGTTAGACGGTGCCAATTCGTTGGAGACCCATATAAAACCTATTAGTAAACTCTCCTCTGCCGGTATGGCGTCGCAGAGCGGCTGTTTCTGCTGACGGTAGGCTTCGCGCACCTGTCGTTTCACGCGGTTGCGGTCAACGGCATGCTTGAAGTGCTTCTTGGGGACGCTGATGAGAATCTGAACAGGAACACCAGTCTGCTGACGGTCTGTCTTGTGGAAGACGGCTCTCAGCGGATAGGCGGCCATCCATTGGCTGCCGCTACCGAAGAGCTGATCTATCAGTCGAGTGCTGCAGATATGCTCCCTTTTAGGAAACCTTCCGCCGTCCACCGCTCTTAATCCATTACTTCAAAGAGGTAGTGCTGCAGGGCGCCCGTCATCGACGGGTATTTCTCAGTGGGTGCTTCAATGTCGAGACGCAGACCGGCATCCTTGGCGGCCTTGGCTGTAGCAGGACCGAAAGTGCCAATAGCAATCTCTCCCTGCTCAAAGTCAGGGAAGTTTTTCGTCAGCGACTCGATACCCGAAGGGCTGAAGAACAATAGCATGTCGTAGTCGAAGTTCTTGACCTCTTCCTCCGTGAAATCGTTGCTTACCGTGCGGTACATCACCACTTCCTTGTGGTTCAGCTTCTTGGAGTCAAGCAGCACGGTGAGGGAGTCGTTGTGGACGTCACTCATGGGAACCAGATATTTCTCTGTCTTGTGCTTCACCATCGTGGGGATGAGGTCGTCCACACGTCCGGTCGTGCCGAAGAACACCTTACGCTTACGGTACTGCACATACTTTTGAATGTAGAGTGCAATGGTCTCCGTGACACAGAAGTACTTCATATCCTCGGGGATGGTGACACGCAGTTCTTTGGCCAGCGTGAAGAAATGATCGATAGCGTGACGTGAGGTGAAAACGATGGCTGAATAGTCTAAGATGCTGACTTTCTGAGTGCGGAACTCTTTGGCCGACATGCTCTCCACCTTAATAAATGGTCGGAACACCAGCTCAACATCGAATTTGCTCGCAATATCAAAGTATGGCGACTTCTCACTCGCAGGCTTCGGCTGCGACACCAGAATCTTCTTAATCATCTCAGTTATGTCCTAAAATATTACTTTTAATTCGTTGGTTATCATCACGAGTGTACCCCAAAGGGCAAGCATCGGTACGATTTCGAGGGCACAAAGGTACAAAATTATTTGCAGAAAAATACTTTTTTGCCTGAAAAAGATACTCCAGCACTTGTAAAATGTCAGAATTTTCGCTAAAATGACGATAGAAACGAAGTAAAAAGCCACATTTTGTATGGAAGGAGTGAAATATACTTCCAACATAACGGCAGGGAACAGAGCGATGCCTTCCAGTGCTGTTATGAAGGATTGAGTCCATGTCCAATGTCCTCTTTTTTTACTATCAAAGAAAATGGTATTAACAAGATAGTAGATAAAAGTCTTTCCTAAGAAGTAGGCTAGGAAAATGGTCGAGAAAATACCAATGAGAATGTATGGTGTATCTATCAGCAGGTCGTCGGTGACATAATTAATAGTATAGAAATAATACATAATACCCATCATCAGGCAGGTTTGCAAACCGAGGAAATAGAGGAACCTGCTGGTGGTGAGTGTTATGAAGCTTTCTTTTCTTGGCGGGTAGAAGAACGCCTTCAACTGGTGGGTAATCAATTGACGGGAATAGGAGAACACAATGGTGGCCATCATAAAGCAGAAGAGAAGCATACAGGTGATGGCATCATCGTTGCGAACGGTGTAGTTCACGGGGTCGCCAGCAACACCATACCGGCCTGCTGTCAGCTCAGGATGCAGGAGTGTGTCTTTGGCAAAGAAAGTTTCACGATAGTATTGCGGCAGGTTGACGTCTCTTGGGTTACGGCCAGCATCGTGTCCGGGCAGGTGCAAGGTGTCCGGCTGATCACTGTAATGAATCTCGTTGGGCTTGAACCACGCCTGTATGGCAGAGTCCTGCTGGGCGGGAGTGGCATCCTTAGGCAACATCCGCAGGACCTGATAGGGTGTCTGAGGCCGTGTGGGTCTGTGAACAATTGTGTCGGCTATGATGGCCGACACAACTGGTTCGCTTACTATGGAGTCTTGCGGATGCATGGATTCTTTATAAACCAAAAGCCTGCTTGATGTCGTCTACGCGGTCGAGTTTCTCCCAGGTGAACAGCTCTACCTCCATCTCCTTGGTCTCGTGGTAGTGGCTTGTGAATACTTTCTTCACCACCTCTGACTTGCGGCCCATGTGGCCGTAGGCAGCTGTCTCAAGATACATGGGCTGACGGAGCTTCAGCGCGCGCTCGATGGCTTTCGGACGGAGGTCGAAGAGCGCTTCAACCTTCTTGGCAATCTCGCTGTCGCTCATGTTGACACGCGAACGACCGTAGGTGTTCACGTAGATGTTCATGGGCTTGGCCACACCGATGGCGTAGGCTACCTGCACCAGCATCTCGTCGGCCACGCCGGCAGCCACCATGTTCTTGGCGATGTGGCGGGCTGCGTAGGCGGCCGAACGGTCTACCTTCGACGAGTCCTTGCCCGAGAAGGCGCCGCCGCCGTGGGCTCCCTTGCCGCCGTAGGTGTCGACGATGATCTTACGACCCGTCAGTCCGGTGTCGCCGTGAGGACCGCCGATGACAAACTTACCCGTCGGGTTGACGTAGTACTTGATGTCGAGGCCGAAGAGGTCGAGTACCTTCTGCGAGTGTATCTGCTGCTTCACGCGCGGGATGAGGATGTTGATGACGTCGTCCTTAATCTTGGCCAGCATCGTGTCGTCGTCGGCAAACTCGTCATGCTGTGTAGAGACAACGATGGTGTCAATGCGCTCGGGGATGCCCTCGTCGCTATACTGGATGGTGACCTGACTCTTGGAGTCGGGTCGCAGGTAGGTCATCTCCTTGCCTTCCTTGCGGATGGCGGCCAGCGTGCGGACAATGAGGTGTGCTAAGTCCAGGGAGACGGGCATGTACGACTCCGTCTCATTGGTGGCATAGCCGAACATCATGCCCTGGTCGCCGGCGCCCTGCTCCTCCTCGTCGGCACGGTCGACACCTCGGTTGATGTCCTGACTCTGCTCGTGGATGGCACTGAGGATGCCGCAGGAGTTGCCGTCGAACTGGTATTCTGCTTTGGTGTAACCTATCTTGTTAATCGTGTTGCGGGCCACCGTCTGCAGGTCGATGTAGGCCGAACTGCTGACCTCGCCCATCAGCACGACCTGGCCGGTGGTGACAAACGATTCGCATGCTACGCGCGCCTGCGGGTCGTAGGCAAGGAACTGGTCGAGGATGGCGTCACTTATCTGGTCGGCAACCTTGTCGGGATGCCCTTCTGATACGGACTCTGATGAAAAGAAATAACTCATAGCTATTTGACAATTTACAATTTATAATCTACAACTTCACTCTGCGGGCAGCATCACAATTTCTGCCTCGTTGCCGGCCTTCAACACCTCCTTGACAAAGTCGCACAGACGCTCGGGGGTAATGGCCTGGACGGTCTTCTCGTAGTCGGTATGGAAGTCGAGATTCCACTTGCGCCAGTTGTTGATACATCCCTGCCAGTAGCCGTTGGTCTTCAACCGGTCGCCGTGGGCCTTGATCATGTATTCCTTCACCTTTGTCACCATGTCGGCATCGCACTTGCCGGCAGCCATGTCCTGTACGGCACGGCGCAGGATGAAGATGGCGGTGTCGGCCTTCTCGGGCTTCATCGGACAGTAGCCCAGGATGTTCGTCTCGTCGCCAAAGTCGTTGCGGCTGATGCTGGCCTGACCGGCGGCGGTGTAGGCGGCACTGGCCTCCTCGCGGATCTCCTTCAGGTAGACCATCTGCAGCACCTGACCAACAGCCTGTGCGCGGATGACGTTCTCCAGCGTGTAGGGTACCTTCTTCGAGTACCAGTGCAGCACGGCAATGGCCTTCGGCGTCTCAGCCTTGTGCTTGAAGTTGTTTACCACCTTGCCCTTGTAGTCGCTCGACACGTCCTTGCCCTTCACAATCTTCTTCTGGACGGGCAGCGAACCCAGGTACTGCTCAATCAGCGGACGGATGGTGGCGTCGTTGTAGTTGCCGATAATGGTAAAGGTGAAGGCGGCGGCGTTGGCCGTACACTCCTTGGCCATCGCGAGGATGCGGTCGTAGTCTACCTTGGCAAGGTCGGCCACGTCGAGAGACTTGTAGCGGGGGTTATGATCGGTCATCGTCAGACTCAGCGAGTCAGAGAAGACGGCCTCGGGCTGCAGCAGGCGGTTCTTCAGCTGCAGTTCGGTGGTCTTCATCAGCTGGTCGAACGACTGCTGGTCTTTCTTGACGTTGCCGGTCATGTAGAGGTACACCAGCTGCAGCATGGTCTCCACGTCGGTGGGTGTCGACGAACCGCTGATTTCGGCGCGGTATGTGCCTAACGACAGCGAGGCTCCGGCAATCTTGCCGGCCAGGGCCTTGCCCAGTTCCGTATGCGAGAAGTTGCCCAGACCGCTGGCTTCCACCACGTCGTTGAACATCTTGATGTTGACGAAGTCCTTCTCGCCGTAGAGTGCCGAACCGCCCCAGCCTTCGCCGCTGAGAATCACCTGGTCCTTCTTCAGGTCGGTATGCTTCAGCACGACTTTCACGCCGTTCGACAGTGTCAGCTCCGAGTAGCCGTTCTTGGTGCCGTCGGTGGTCTCGGTGACGAACTTGTCGGTCTTCACCTCCTTCACAATCTTGCCGGGCTTGGGCAGCGTCGTCATCAGGGGCTCGTCCTTCACGTTGTCAACCCATGTCGTCAGCTGGCCGCCTTTGGCTTCCTTGATAGCGGCTAAGAGTTCGTCCTCTTTGGGATAGGTGGCGCCTTCCTTCTCCTGGTTGAAGCTGACGAGCACGAAGTTGGAGTCGTTCTTCGGCACGAGCTGCTTCATCACCTGGTTGATGGCATCAAGGGGTATGGCGGGCACCAACTGTTTCATCACCTGATAGTAGTCGTCAATGGAGGGGATAGGCTCGTTGGCAAGGAAGTGGTTCACGTACTGGTTGACGAACTGCGAGTTGTAACGCTTGTCCTTGTTCGAGTACTGCTTGTCGAGCGAACTCAGCGTGTTGGCCTTCGAACGGCCGTACTCCGTAGCGGTGAAGCCGAACTCAGCAGCACGGAGAAGCTCCGTATAGGCGGCTTTCACGGCTTCGTTCATCATACCGTCCTTAGGCACGACGCCCAGTCCAAGTGCATCCTTGGTCCGCGACAGCAGGTAAGTGCCGTCGCTGACGCTGGCCTCCAGGAACGGGCAGTCAGCCTGCTGGACAATCTCGCCGAAACGGCTGTTCAGCATGCCGGTGGCTACGTTCTTCATATAGTTTGCCACGAGATACTCCAGCGACCCTTTCAAGGAGTCGGGAACGGCGTCGTGCTTCACCAGGACTTGCACGAAGTTGATGCGCTGCTCCTTGTCCTTGTCGATGACGACGATAGGCTCGGCATTGTCGGGCACCTCCACGCGCTCCAGCTTGGCAGCGTCGGCTCCCGGCTTGGCAATCTGCGAGAACATCGTCTTGATTTTCTGCTCCACCTTGTCAACGTCAACGTCGCCGACGACGATGATGCCCTGGTTGTCGGGACGGTACCACTTTTCGTAATAAGCCTGCAGGAACGGGCGCTCAAAGTTGTCGATAATCTCCATCAGACCGATAGGCATACGGTAGCCGTACTTCGAACCGGGATAGAGCTTCGGCAGGTCGCGCTCCAGCATACGCTGCTGCGCGCTGCTCCTCAGTCGCCACTCCTCGTGGATGACGCCGCGCTCCTTCTCAATCTCTTCCTGTTCCAGGAGCAGACCGTCGGCCCAGTCCCACAGGATCATGAGGCAGGAGTCGACGACGGTCTCACGGGTCGTGGGCACATTACTTATATTATACACCGTCTGGTCTATCGACGTGTAGGCGTTCAGGTCGGTACCGAACTTCACGCCAATCGACTCGCACCAGCGCAGCAGTTCGTTGCCCTTGAAGTGCTTCGACCCGTTAAAGGCCATGTGCTCCAGGAAGTGTGCCAGTCCGCGCTGGTTGTCGTCCTCCTGAATGGAGCCCACCTTCTGGGCAATATAAAACTCGGCACGGTTCTCCGGCCAGTTGTTGTGACGGATGTAGTAGGTCAGTCCGTTGTCCAGCTTGCCGATGCGCACATCAGGGTCTACTGGAATCGGCGGCATCTGTGTCTGCGCCAGAGTGGCTGTCAGGCTCGTCGTGCCTAACACCAGCGTCAAAAGAAGTTTTTTTAATGTCATAGAGGTACGTATTTTTAATATTTGGGTGCAAAGGTACACCTTTTTTTTTTGTTCTGAAAGAAAATACATGAAATTGTTCAACCTTTTCTTCCTTTATTCATTTCGCAGTTCTCCCTTTCTTCATATTTCGCGGATGATGCTCTATAATCTCCTTACGCAGCGTCGTCATGTCGATATGGGTGTAAATCTCTGTCGTCCCTATCGACTCGTGGCCTAACATCGCCTGGATGGCACGTAGGTCGGCGCCGCCCTCCAACAGCGCCGTAGCAAACGAGTGGCGTAGCGTATGGGGTGAGATGGTTTTCTGAATACCTGCTGTCTCAGCCTGCCGCTTAATCATAATCAGAATCATTGTGCGCGTCAGGTGTGCACCTCGGCGGTTTAGGAAGACGTAGTCCTCCTCTCCCGCTTTGATGACCATCCGTTGGCGGTCGTCAAACCAGTAGTCCAGCTCCTTGAGGGCTCGTCCAGAGATAGGCACCAACCGTTCTTTCGACCCCTTGCCGTTGATGCGTACGAAACCGTCGTCTCGGTAGAGGTTCGACAGGCGTAGTGTCACCAGCTCGCTTACCCGCAGACCGCACGAGAACAGCACCTCGATGATGGCGCGGTTGCGGTGGCCCTCCCATTTCGACAGGTCTATCGATGCCTCCAGCATATCAACCTCGGCAGTCGACAACACCTCTGGCAGGTGCTCGCCTAATGTCGGCGACTCTAACAGTTCCGTCGGGTCGTCGTCGCGGTAGCCGTCGACCATCATGAAATGGTAGAACGAGCGTATGCCACTCAGGATACGGCACTGCGACCGCGGTCCGATGCCGATGTCGTGAAGTCCGGCGGCAAACGCCTGCAGGTCTTCCAACTGTACGTCGACAACGTGCCGCTCCGTCCGCTTCAGATAGGCGAGCAGCTTCTCTAAGTCGCGTTGGTAGGCCTCCAAGGTGTTGACCGACAGTCCCCGCTCCAGTTTCAGGTAGCGCACGTATCGCTTGACAATCGTCTCTTGCTGTTCCATAATGATGGTTACTGACTCCACCCCCGGCCCCTCCTACGAGGGGAGGGGAGAGCGACGGCTTCATGTTTGCTTTCGTCTTATGACATACAAATGTGCTGCAAAGTTACGAAAAATGATTGAGAATACGACCAAAAAGGGACGACTTTTTAGCCGTCCCCTCTCTCTTTCATGTTGAAAGATGGTATTAAGATTACTTAAGTTATCGCCAAGGATTGTCGAAGCCAACGGGGCCGTTCTCTAACTTCTGGCACACCACCTCGATCTCCTCGAAGTGCTCCTGGCCGTCTTCCCACTTCTCCTTGTAGTTCACACAGTAGCAGGCCGTGCCTTTCAGCTCCTTCATCGTCGAGCCGTCAACGGTGTTGTAGTACGTCACCGTGAAGTCGCGCGGGTCGTTCGGAGCCAGCATCCACTGAAGCAGCTGGTTGTTGCCGTCGTTCATGGCCTTCACGCGGATGGTCACCTTGCCACCACGGGGAATACCTGCTATCTGTCCTT
>Ga0310695_10003585_pt1 | contig 30188 bp, 33 predicted proteins | sample RumenRJG_04DNA_FD_203882 | JGI IMG/M metagenome (GOLD analysis project Ga0310695, IMG submission 203882) | Bovine rumen microbial communities from Lethbridge, Alberta, Canada - RJG_04 (v2) (version 2) | ecosystem: Host-associated > Mammals > Digestive system > Stomach > Rumen | place: Canada...
GAAAGGTCAATGTCGATAGGACCGTCATCGCTTAAAGCTGGTGCTTCTGATACGCTAGGTGTGTCAGAAATTGTTATGTCGCTTGATTCCAAGAAATCATCAGCAGAAACGGCTTCTTCTTGTGGAGCTGTGTTTTCTTCTGATGCAGGACTTGCAACTGAAGAATTGTCATCGCCATCAAAAACTCCACCGTCAATGAACTCGTCAAGGGAGATTTCTTCTGTTTCACCCGAAGGGATGGCTTCGTCCGAAACAGAACTTGTATTTTCAAATGAACTTGTGTTCGCGATATTTGCAAGCTCATCTGCCGAAAGTGCTGTGTCATCGGCATTCATATCGATGCCGTCTGCAGAATTGTCAACTACGTCAATGTCTGCAAAATTAGGCAAGTCATTATCTATGTCAGAAACAGAGTCGATGCCTTCTTCTCCCATTTCAGATGAAACTGTGCGTGGCGGTTTTTTTACCCAAACGCCGTAATTGTCAAGTTCGTTTGTTTTATCTGAATCGCTCATATTGTTCCCCTTCAAAGTGAATTTCGGAATGCTCGTTTGGCTTTCCATTAAGAAAATATTTGATATATTATCGGCATTTTTCTTAGTAAAAATTACACTCTATTTACATATTGTATCATATAAACTAAGGAAAAGTCCAATTTTTTTTTCACGATGAAAAATATTTTAGATTTTCTGTTTTTTGACCGATATACAAAAGGCTATGATAAAAATGTTCAGACTCCTTGTGTCTGCATTGGCCGGTACTTTTATATACGTTCTTGTCTCGTTTACGTGCGGTACGGATGGAATTTGGGCTGATGGTCAGCTCCGTGAGCAAAAAAGAATACTGAGTGCCAGGGCTGATGAAATACAAAAAATTAATGATAGTCTCACGCTTGAATACACTGCTTTGGAAAAGGACCCGGATGTAATCGCTGGTTTTGCCCGTAAGATGGGCTATGTTCGGGATGGTGAGAAAGTTGTAAAAATAAACGGTCTTATAAATATCGATGAATATCACTTTGAAACAGGAATGCCTGTAAAATCCGTTGAGCCATATTCTCTGCCTGAATGGTTTTGCAAAGTTGCTGGATTGCTGATGTTTTTTGTTACCATGCTGTACTTAAAACTTGAAGATTTTAGAGGCAGTGAAAATGAAATTAAAAAAAATAAAGTAAAAATAAGGGGGATTCCAGTCTATGATTTGCCGCAAGTGTGATATTGAATCAGTTCAGATTGCAATTAATTACCTGAGAAGGGGAAAGGTCGTCGTTTTGCCAACCGATACCGTTTATGGATTTTCGGGAATCGTGGATGGAAGGCACTATTCTTTCCACACTTTTGAAAAGATTTGTGCGATTAAAAATCGGGCAGAAGGGAAGAATTTTATTCAGCTGATTGCAAAGCCGGAAGACATAAAAAAATATACCCGCGATGTGATTCCAGACTTCCTTCTTGAAAAGTGGCCCGGACCTCTTTCGATTATAGTGCATACTTTTTCAGAGGATGGAAATTTCGAGACTACTGCATTCCGCTGTCCGGGTGATGAATGGCTGAGAAAAGTGATTGAAGGTTGCGGCGCCCCGATTTATTCAACAAGCGTGAACCGGAGCGGCGACACTGTTCTTGATAATATCCAGCAGATAAAGGATGAATTTGGAAAAGAAGTTGAGCTGATTATAGATGACGGCGACAAAAAGGGGGGACTTCCATCAACAATTGTAGCAATTGAAGAAAATGGTGAGGTCAAGATTATCAGGCAGGGGGCCGTGGAAATTGGGGCATCAATGCCCTGACAAGAATTTTCTAACGGAAATTCTTGCGGATCACATCTCTTTTCGCCGCGTCCATGCGGCAGTTTATTAGATAAGGAGTAACTTCTAGCTCCCTATCTTCTGGTCCAGCTTGAATTAATCGTACCTTGTTCGATGCCGTCATTTGTTGGAATGACGGTATTTTTTATGCCCTCAAGCGTATCCGCAGAGGTGAGGGTGAAATTCCATGTTATTGGCGATGCCTTTGCCGCGCAGGCCAATGCCTGCTCACGAGAAAGCTCCGGGAAAAATGATGCGTTTGATTTTCCGACTTGCGCAATTTCCAGATTTGTATCTTTTCCGTCGATTGTAGCCTTTTTGACGGATATTTTTATGTTCATTGTGGCTCCGTTCTTGAAAATTACAAAGCCCCGTCCGCCACGGAGAATTATTATCTTGTCGGCATAAGGCTCGCCGTTCCAGGTGCCTGCAAGGGACTCAATGTCAACGCCGGTTTTGAAATCAGCTGCAAGGTTGTTTTTGTCGGCTGTCGCAAACTCCGGGGCCGGTGCCTTCAAATCAGAAAGAACCTTTTCGATTGCATTTTTTGCTCCGACCAGAATTTTGTAGTATGATTCGTAATTCTCGGTGGCGGTGTGAGTTATGCCGTCGGAAGAGGTAACTGCATTAAAGCGGCAGTTCCAGAGGGCTTGTCCGGCATCGCTTTTTTGGTCTGAGATTTCTGCATAAAAATAAATTCTTGCGTTTGTTTTGGTGAAGACCGGAATTTCAGACGAAGCCTTGCTGATGTCAGGGCGCTTGTCGTCTACGATGATGCCGTCAATTGATTTGAGCTGGGTGTAGAAAACGTCCTGAGCCATTTTGAGCATGTTCGTGTCAGAAGATGCTGAGACCACGCCATAGTAATCGACGAGAAGGTCTTCGGCGTGCAAAGCAGAAAGGGGAGAAAGAATCAAAATACTGATGGCCAAAAGCCAACTTTTTAAATGCAGATTCTTCAAATCTTGTTCCTGACTGAAATTCTGGCTGATTATGACAAATCTTTCCGGAAATCCCTTGCCATGTCCCTGTCCAGGTCCCGCTGCTTGATTGTTTCCCGCTTGTCGTAAAGTTTTTTACCCTTACAGACTCCGAGGGTGAGCTTGACCCGGCCATTCTTTAAGTAAAAATCCAGCGGAACTAAGGTGAATCCCTTTTCTTCGACTTTCCGCTGAAGCCGTTTGATTTCTTCCTTGTGGAGAAGAAGCCGCTTTTTTCTGTCCGGATCGTGATTGAAGACGGAAGAAAATTTATACTCGGAGATGTGGAAGTTACGCATCCACACTTCGCCATTTATAATTTCGGCAAAGGAATCAGCAAAGGACACATTGCCGGCTTTTACGGATTTGACCTCTGTGCCTTCAAGCTCAAGGCCGCATTCGTATGATTCTTCGATAAAATAGTTGAAGCGAGCTTTTTTATTCTGTGCAATAATTTTTACATTTTCGCCCATATCTTTACTATTATAAACATAAAAACTTTGATTTGCAACGGTCTCATAAATCTGCTATTCTATCTATATGGAAAAAAACATTTACGCAATTTCGTACAAGATGAGGCGGGAGCTTTATCATAAGATTGTTTCGGTTGCAGGAATCGTTCTGATTTTCTTTGTCCTGGTTTCTCTCTTCATGACCTTTATTATTTTCCCGGTTGCGAATAAATCTGATTCCATGTCGCCTGATATTCCCGCCGGCAGCTATGAATTTGTGTGCCCGCTTTTAAAAAATCCTGCGCGTGGGGATGTCATTCTTCTTCAGAATTACAAAGACGGTAAAATGCCCCCTTTAAAGCGTATTTTGCGTACTATTTCGCTTTTTGTAACCGTTCACAAGTGGCAGCCTTTCGAGGAAACTCCTGTTTCGGGAACTCGGCCTGTTCTTCGGCGTGTCGTTGGGCTTCCTGGTGACACGATTTATATTGACCGCTACGTTGTTTTCATCAAACCGGCTGGCGAAAGCCATTTCCTTACTGAGTTTGAGCTTACAAATTCACGATACAATGCAAAGATTTTAGTTCCGCCGGCTCTGTGGGATTCTGATTTGGGAGCGCGGGCTTCTATTGCTCAGATTACGCTTGCCAGTGACGAATATTTTGTTCTCGGCGATGACCGTCTTTCTTCGGCAGATTCACGCATTTGGGGGCCTGTAAAGCAGAGTTCAATTCTCGGAAAGGCTCTCGTGCTTTATTTTCCTTTCAATAAATTTTCTTTCCTGTAGAGTCCTGTCTATTAGGAGTGATTATTTATGAATTCTTCCCTTTATGTTCACATTCCGTTCTGCAAAAAAAAATGCGACTATTGTGATTTTTTCAGCATCGGCGAGCGGGATCGTGAAGGGAAGGCAAACAATCTTTCTGATTCATACATTTCTTCCATTATAAAAGAATCAAAACTTTACGCAGATTTCTATGGAATCAAAAAATGGCGGACTGTGTATGTCGGCGGCGGAACTCCGAGCCTTCTTGCTCCAACTCAAATTTTCAGCCTTATTTCTGGAATAAAAGAAGCTGTCGGCATTGAAAGTGATGCCGAGATAACCGTTGAGATGAATCCTGATGATGTCACGGAAGAATTCCTTGAAGCGTGTAAGAAATCTGGTGTAAACAGACTTTCGATGGGAATACAGGCTCTTGATGACAAGGCTTTGCGGGCAGTTAATCGCGGTGCGAGTGTTGAAATCATTGAAAAAGCTCTTGAAAATCTGAAAAATCACTGGAACGGAAGGCTTTCGGTGGATTTTATCGCAGGTCTTCCGTGCCATACTTATAAATCTTTTGAATATCAGTTTGAAATTCTTAAAAAATATCCCAAAATTGACCACGTTTCGCTTTATACGCTCACTATCGAAGAAAACACTCCTTTATGGAAGAAAATTGAAGATGGAAAAATCAACTTCTCCTATGAAAAGGCTGACAGAATGTGGATGAAAGGCCGGAATATCCTTGAGAAAATGTGCTTCTTTCAGTATGAAGTCTCAAATTTTGCAAGGAAAGGTCTTGAGGCTCGCCATAATTCTGCTTACTGGAAGCAGGAGAATTACGTTGGCGCGGGTGCCGGAGCGAGCGGAACTATTTATGATTTTGAAAAAAAATCCGCTCTGAGATGGACGAACACTTTTTCGATTCCGGCTTATATCAGGGGGGTTGAAGAAGAAGCAGAGTCGGCTTCAAAGAACCTTTCTTTTCTTAAACGGAAAATCGAAAATCTTGACGAAGAGACCCTTGAATTCGAATTCCTGATGCTTGGCTTCCGCCAGCTTGAAGGAGTTTCTTCCGCTGATTACGAAAAAAGATTCCAAAAATCACTTTCTGAGCGGATAGGGGCTGGTCAAGAATACGGAGTTTTTTATCAATGGAAAAAAAATCGCCTTGCTAAAGAAAAAAAATCCCCATGCGGAGGAAAAATCTATTCTTTGAACCGCCGGGGAATTCTTTTGTTAAACCGCTTTCTTGAAGAGCTCCTATAAAGGCATTTCTATAGTGAATTCCGAGCCTTTTCCAAGTTCTGATTCAACTGATATTTTCCATCCGTGAGCTTTTATGATGGTCATTACGGTTGCCAGTCCAATTCCCATTCCTTCTTCACGTCGTGAAGAGCTTGCCCTGTAGAACATATCGAAGATTTTTTCTTTATCTTCTTTTGAAATTCCGATTCCAGAATCCTTTATTTTGAACAAAATGCGTTTTTCGTCTTCTTCGGCGGTGATTTCAATCTGATCATTCTCATTTGTGTATCGCAGGGCATTTGAAAAAAGGTTTTCGAAAGTTCGTTGAACAAGAGACTTATCGAAAGCCAGTTCTGTTTCATCGCTGATTTTGACATGTGCTTTTACGTTCCGCTTGAAAATTTCGCCTGTCGTGATAGAACTCTGCACGAATTCGTTTATTACAGGTGCAATTTTTTGTTTTTTGAGCTGCTGAAGCCAGTCTGTCTGGTTGAGCTTAACGAAATTGATCAGCGTGTTTATCATTGTTTCAAGCTGTTCTGTCTTTGTGCTGATTATATCGAGTGATTTTTTTGCTTCTTCTGATGTATCACATAAACCTTCACTCATGGCCTCTGTGTAGCCTTTTATTACCGCGACCGGTGTTCTGAGGTCGTGGCTGATTCCCATAATGAATTTGGTGCGCCGTTCTGCTTCATCTTTTAAAGCAAGACGCATTTTGTCAAGATTTTCTGTTAGTGAAGTGATTTCATTGTCGGTCTTTGTGTTTTTTTCATAATTGAGCTGTACATCGAGTTCTCCGCTGGCAATTCGTTCTGTGTTTTTGTTAAGGATTGTGATGGAACTTGAGATTGTGTTTGAAATTATAACTGCCAGAACTGTACAGAAAATCTCAAAGAAAACTATGAAAGGCAAAAGCCCTTGTAGCATTCTTGAAAATCCGCTTTTTTTTGGGCGTAGAATTTCTGCTGAGTCTACTTATAAAAAGTACGTCATGTTTTTTGCTTTCAAGTGGCGGGGATGACAACTGATAAAAGTAGTTGTCACTCGTATCGTTCATATATTGGAACATTTTTGGCATTTCGATATGTTCCTGACCTTTGAAGTCAGGAATTGTTGTCTGCAAAATGTCACCATGATTTACAAGAATTATGAATTCCAAATTTGGAGGAAGCGAACTCAGAAGCTGCCTAAAGACTTTTAAATCTCTTTTGGTAAGAGATAAATTGTCTATGTTCTGAATTTGCCTGTAGCCATCGAGTAACAGCCTGTCTGGGCGGGTGAGATAATGATACAACTGGAATAACACTACCGCCAGAATCGGAACGAGAATTACGCCGATCAAAAATATTCGGAGCTGTGTTTTAATCTTCAAAAAAATACCCCATTCCGAACATGGTTTTTATGAAACGCGGGCTTGAAGGTTCATCTTCGATTTTTTTGCGGAGTCTTTGTATGTAGACTGCGACTGCTGTTACATCGCCGAATTCTGTTCCCCAGACATCTTTGTATATTCTTTCTGGTGAAAGAGTTTCTTTTTTGTGTTTTACAAGATATTCAAGGACTTTGTATTCTTTGTTTGACAGAGGAATTTTCTCATGTTGTTTTTTGAGGACACATGAATTCAGCAGAAGCTTGTAATCTCCGAAAGCGAAGGATTCTTCTGGCTCTGTTGAATTTCCGTAAGCTCCTCTTCGAAGATTTGCTTTGACTTTTGCAACCAATACCTTCGGTGAGAATGGCTTTGTAACGAATTCGTCTGCTCCTAAGCCAAGACCTTCTATAATATCTTCATCTCCGTCTCTTGCGGAAGAAATTATCACTGGAATCTTTTTGTTGTATTCTTGCCGGAACTTTTTAAGGAAATCAAATCCGCTCATTCCTGGCAGATTGAGGTCGAGAATTATGAGAGCAGGCAGCGAAGTCTTTAACAAATCAAGCGCATCTTCGGCATTAAGTGTCTGTGAAACCTCAAACTCCTCTTTTTTGAGGTACATTGAAATTAAATCTGACATTTCCGGAACGTCTTCGGCAATAAGAATCTTGGTGCTCATACTAAAAAAGTAACTAATCACAGAAAAAAACGCAATCATAAAAAGAGAATCTAATAAAAAATTATATTTTTCCGATAATTAGATGAGAGAAAAAAAAGACTTTCAATATTCCTTGTTTTGCTGTAGACTAATAAGGTATATTTAAAGTGTTTTTTCTTATGGAGTGGGGAAAATGATTCCTGTAACAAAACTTGATGGTACGACCTACTGGATTAATCCGCACATGATTGAGAGCATGGAGCAGAATCCCGATTTGACTATCGCATTCTTTTCTGGCAAAAAAATCGTGGTAAAGGACAAACCTCAGGAAGTTATTGACCGAATTGTTTCTTATCGCAGGCAGATTGGTATCAATGCCCTTGAAATATAAAACAAACTATATAAGGAAGTAATTAGGAGCAAGAATATGGATATAGCTACAATAATTGGTCTTATCGGTGGTACGGTTGCTATCGGCCTTGGTGTCGTTACATCTGGTGGTTCAATCGGTGGTATCATTGATATTCCGTCAGTCTTCGTAACGGTCGGTGGTTCGTACATGGCTTTGTTCATCGTCGCCCCGCTCAAACAGGCTCTTGGTTTGTTCAAAATCATGGGACGTGCGCTTAAAACCCACGATTACGGTGAAAAAACACTGATTCAGAACATGGTCGCGCTTTCCGAGAAGGCCCGCCGCGAAGGTATTCTTGCTCTTGAAGAAGGTCTTGATGATTTGGACAGTGCCTTTATGAAAGAAGGCCTGCGAATGGTAGTCGATGGTACGGACGGCAACGTTATCCGTACGATTATGGAAAACGAAATGAGTGCCGCCGAAGCCCGACACATGAGCTGGATCGGAGTCATCAACGCATGGGCTGGTTACGGTCCAGGTTTTGGTATGTTGGGTACGGTTATTGGTTTGATTGGTATGTTGAACAACTTGGAAGATAAAAGCTCCCTCGGTCCTAACATGGCTGTCGCGTTGATTACAACTTTGTACGGTTCTATGCTTGCTAACTGGCTTGTCGCACCTTTTGCAAACAAGCTTGCCGCACAGAACGCAGATGAAATGTCAACAATGGAAATGATTATTGAGGGCGTCCTTTCAATTCAGGCTGGTGACAACCCTCGAATCCTGGCTCTCAAACTCCTTACATATCTTGATCCTAAGACTCGTAAGATTATTGAGCCTGATGTTCTCAAAGACTAGTACTTGCAATTAAGGACTGAATAATGGCAAAGAAAGAAAAAAAAGAACCTGCCAAACCGTCAACCGCCTGGCAAGGTACTTATGGTGATATGATTACCCTCATGCTCTGCTTCTTCGTCATGTTGTATGACCCTTCTGAGGTCGATACGGCAGCTTTGGCGCAGATTCAGGAGTCTTTGCAAATCACCACTGAGTCAATCGAGGCTCCTGTCACTTCTGGTGGTCAGTCTCTTGCGGCCGGTAAACTCGCGGATTTAGGAAATAATATTTCTGCTCTTCCTTCTGCAGAAAAGGGCAAGTCGCTCTCAATCGCAAAGAAAAAGGCTGTCAGTCTCTTTGCTCCAGAGGTAAAATCAGCAAAAATCACTATTTCCAGTGATGAACGCGGCGTTGTTATATCTCTTGCGTCTGACGTATTCTTTGAGCAGGGCAGTGCGGTATTAAATATCGATGAAACTCGAGATATTCTTTTAAAATTATCGAAATTTTTTCAAGATTCGGAGCTAAAAAACCGAAGATTTAGAATAGAGGGACATACGGATTCAACGCCTGTTGAAAATGAGCTTTACCCTTCAAACTGGGAGCTTTCTTCAGCCCGCGCCGCAAATGTTCTTCACTATCTGTCAGATTTCGGCGTAAATGAGCAGCAATTCTCAATCGCAGGATATGCAGATACAAGGCCTATGTTCTCAAATGAGACAAAAGAAGGCCAGGCGTATAATCGCCGCGTGGACATCATCATTCTTGATGAAGGCCATTTTTAATGTTACCATTTTTTTGATGGTAGGATAAGGAGTTTTTTATGGCAGACGAAGATGAAGGATTAGGATTGGACGACGGCGGAGACGGCGGAGCTGCTCCTGCAAAAGGCGGTAAGGGTCTCCTTATTCCCGGACTTTTGAAATGGGTCGCAATCGGTCTCGCGGCAATTATTCTTATTGTTACGGTCGTTGTCATTACTATGAAAATTGTCGGTGGTAACAACACTGGAACAACAGCCGCTATTCCAATGACAGAAGAATATACTGCATCAAAAGAAATCCTTGACTGGTACACATCTCTTGGATTGATTCAGACACGCACAATGGAAGCAAATCCTGCTTCTGTCCGTGTTGATGTAGTTCTTGGTTACAAAAAGGAAGATAAGGCAACTTCTACTGAAATTACTCAGAGAACTGTTGAACTTAAAGACTTTTTGCGCCGATACTTTACTCAGAAGACAGCCGAGGAACTCAGACCTCAGAACGAGGAGAACCTCAAGATTGAGATTCGTAACGCTATCAACGACAGCATTTTGAGCTCTTCAAAAATTAAGGATGTTCGCTTCATGCAGATGGATGTAATTCAGCAGTAGTCTGAATCCAAAAGCATAAGGTGATTTAATAATAAAAAGGTGGAAGGATAGGCATGAACGAAGTTCTGTCACAAGATGAAATTGACCAATTGCTGCAAGCCATCAGTTCCGGTGATTCTGGAGCCGATGATTTTAAGCCGGTCAGTGACACGCGCAAAATCAAAATTTACGATTTCAAACGTCCGGATAAATTCTCAAAGGAACAAATCCGTACTGTGCAGATTATGCACGAAACTTTTGCGCGACTTACAACAACAAGTCTCTCAGCGCAGCTGCGTTCATTGGTTCATGTCCATGTAGCTTCGGTCGATCAGCTTACTTACGAAGAGTTCGTTCGATCTATACCTACGCCAACAACGCTTGCTGTAATCAACATGGATCCTCTCAAAGGAAACGCTGTCCTTGAGATTGACCCGGCAATTACATTCAGCGTAATCGACCGCCTGTTCGGTGGTACAGGTCAGGGCGCAAAAGTAAGCCGTGACCTTACCGATATCGAACAGTCTGTAATGGAAGGAATCATCGTCCGAATCCTTGCAAACATGCGCGAGGCATGGACACAGGTAATCGACTTGCGTCCTCGACTGGGTCAGATTGAAACCAACCCACAGTTCGCTTCAATCGTTCCTCCTTCAGAAATGGTCGTTCTTGTAACTTTGGAAACTAAAATCGGTGAGGAAGAGGGTATGATGAACTTCTGTATCCCATACCTCACAATCGAGCCGATTGTTTCAAAACTTTCTTCACAGTTCTGGTTCAGTTCTGTACGAAGAAGTTCTACCACACAGTACCTAGGCACCCTTAAGGAAAAACTTTCTGATGTCAACATGGATGTCGTGGCAGAAATCGGTACAATCAACCTTCCAATCCGAGAAGTTCTGGCTTTGAGGGCGGGAGACGTTGTACGGCTCTCAACGGTAAGGGTAGGCGACCCGCTCACCCTCAGCGTTGGAAACGAAAAGAAATTTTACTGTCAGCCAGGTGTCGTCGGCAAGAAGATGGCTGTTCAGGTTATTGGAAAAATAGATCAGAGTGAATCTGATGAATTCGAAGAATTATCAGTAGAAGGAGATGAATCTTATGAGTGATGGAACAATATCACAGGACGAAATTGATGCTTTGTTGTCTGGCGTCGATGTTGGAGGTCTTTCATCAGGTCCATCTTCCAATGTTAATGTCGATACGGCAACCCTCGGTAAATTCGCTGAAGGCTTAAAAGATAAATGTGCCGCAAACTTAAATACAATGACGGGAGCTACATTTGAGATTGGAGCTCCTACGGTCGAAGCAATGGACCGTGATCAGTTCTTGGCAAAATTGCCGGAAATGGTTGTCGCTGTCATGGCTGATTTTAACGCAGGCCTCAAAGGTGATCATCTTGTTCTTCTTTCGCCTGAGTTTGCACAGAAAATTACAAGCCTTGTAAATAAAGAAGAAAATGCTGAGCTTGATGATATGGCTCTTTCTGTAATCGGTGAGTTCGTTTCAACTCATTCAGGTTCGGAAATCACTGATCTGAGTGCGATTGCAGGATTGGCTTCTAATCCACCAGAGGCTGTTCACGTGCCGAAAGCTATGGTTCGTATTCCTCAGGGTACTTTCGCATTGTTCAGCTATCCATTTACACTTGAAGGTCAAAGTTATACATTATGGGAGGCTGTTTCAAGTGATGTCGCTGAAGGAATTGCAAAGGCTCTCGGTGGCGGCACTCCGGATCCAGCTCCAGCTTCAGGCGGTGCGCTTAACGCCGCTGATATGGCTTCTATGGCAAATCTTGCCGGTGGACAGCCACAGATGGGCGGAATGGGAATGGCTCAGCCACAAATGGGCGGTTTCCAGCAGCAGCCTATGATGGGAGGTATGCCTATGGGCGGAATGGGAATGCCAATGGGCGGTATGCAGATGGGTGGAATGCCAATGGGCATGTCCATGCCAAACGTTCAGGCTGTTCAGTATCCTAACCTTGCTGGCGGTCCGACTTCACAGGAGCAGGGCAATATCGGTCTTATCATGGACGTAAACATGGAAATGACCGTAGAGCTTGGTCGTACCAAAAAACAGATTAAAGATATTTTGGGTATGGGTGAAGGTACAATCATTGAGCTTGATAAGCTCGCCGGTGAGCCTGTTGATATCCTTGTAAATCACAAACCAATTGCAAAGGGGGAGGTTGTGGTCATCGATGAAAACTTCGGTGTTCGTGTAACTGAAATCCTTTCTCCAATGGAACGTGTAAGCGATTTGAGATAGTTTTTTATAAAACTTCAAAAAATATTAAAAATAATGGCATCTGTTGAAAAAAATGTTCGACAGATGCTTTTTTTTTTGATATAATATTTAAAATTAAAAATAGTTTTGTCAAAAAGTGGGTGGGGTTATGACAAAAAATTCTCGTGGAAGCATTGCGCCAAAGGCGTTTAAAGCAATTTGCATTGTCTTCGTGCTTTCCATTTCTCAAATTTCTGTGTTTGCAGATGAGATAGCGCAAAATTCTTCTTCTGAAAATCAAACCGAGCAGGCTTCGAAATTTCAGTCTGTTCCTCAAAATTCTCAAGGTCCATCAGAGTCTCAGGGGTGGAACTGGAATAGCGGTGATTACGAGCAGACTCCGCAGCCTTCTTCTACATTTGGTCTTTTTGTAAAAATGGTTTTGTCTCTTGCAGTTGTGCTTGGACTTGCTTATCTTGCTATGAGAATTTTACGGCGTGGAGCAAAAATTCGAACTTCTGCCGATCCATTCTTGCGTCATGTCTCTCATCTTCCTTTGAGTTCAAACCGTTCTGTTGATGTAGTCACAATTTTAAATCATGCCTATATTATTGGAGTTTCGGATAATTCGGTTAATTTAATCGGGCAGATTGAAGATGAAGAGCTTGTCAATTCAATGAATCTTTATGCTGACAAAACGGACAACTCAAAGCGTCCTCGGTCATTTGATGATATTCTTTCAATTTTTATGCCTGGCGGTTCAGACAAAAATCAGAATGTTTACGGTTCTAGCGCACAGAATGCTGCAGAGAGTCTGGAACGTCAGAGAAACCGCTTGAATGGGGAAGTGTAAAATGAAAAAAATGATTTCTGCTTCTTTCCATAAATGGCTCCCGCGTATCGTAATTGCAGCTTTTATTTCAATTTTCTGTCTTTTCCCAATTACGTCTCAGTCACGGCAGAACCGTAATTTTCCGCAAGGCTCAACTCAGGGACGAACGGAAATGAGCGGGCAAACTCGTGGACTTGATTTTCCGAATATCGATGTAAATATCAGCCGTCCTCAAGGCGGAGAACAGGTCGCATTCTCGGTTCAGCTTTTGCTTTTGCTTACGGTCCTTACGATTGCCCCGAGCCTTTTGATTCTTACCACTTGTTTCCTGCGTTTTTCGATTGTCCTCGACTTTATCAAACGTGCTCTTTCTTTGCAGCAGGTTCCGCCGACTTCAGTTTTGAACGGAATCGCGCTTTTTATGACGATTTTCATCATGTTTCCTACATTGCAGAATGTTTATAACAATTCGCTAAAGCCTCTTTCAAACGGAGAACTTACAATTGAGCAGGCTTACCGCGAGGCAGAAGCTCCGCTCCGTACATTCATGCTTAACCAGACTCTTACGGTTCAGAGCGACGGTGCCCTCGGTTCAAGATACATTTCTTCATTTTTAAAGATGGCAAATCTTCCTGCTCCAAAAGGACCGGAAGACATTCCTACTTACGTAATTATCCCTGCTTATATCCTTCATGAACTTACTGTTGCTTTTAAAATCGGCGTATTTTTGTACATTCCGTTCATTGTAATAGATATGGTGGTCGCTTCAATCCTTATGAGTATGGGTATGATGATGCTGCCGCCTGTTCAGATTTCGATGCCGTTCAAACTGATGCTTTTCGTAATGGTGGACGGATGGGGGCTTTTGACTCAGCAGCTTTTTCAGAGCGTTATTAAATAGGAGTGAATTATGTCAGTTGGAATGATTGTAAATCTTATGCGTGGGGCTGTTTTTCAGGTCTTTATTTTGTGTGCCCCTGTTCTTGGTGCGGCACTTATCGTCGGCCTTATCGTTGCGATTTTTCAGGCGACTACTTCGATTCAGGAGCAGACTCTTACTTTCTTGCCTAAGATGCTCGTGATTCTTGTGGTTCTTGCTCTTTTGGGCGGGTGGATGTTCAGTTTGATGGGAAATTATACTGTCAATCTGTTCTCTCAGATTAAAAATCTTGCAAGGTAGTTTTTCGGAACTAATCGATGTTGGAGAGAATTCTTGCTAACAGTCCTGTTTTTCTCTTGATTGCGGTGCGATGTTTTGCATTGATAATGACGTTGCCGCTTTTTTCAATAAGGAACGTTTCTCGGATTGCAAAGGTCGCTTTCACCGGTTATCTGGCTTACCTTGTTTTCCCGCACGTTAATTTTTCGGCTTATGCTCCTTATATCGGCTCAGATGGTAATTTTTCTATTGAGTACATAATGCTTTTGATTGGCGAGGGGGTAATAGGAATAATTACCGGATTTTATGTCACGATTATTTTTGCGGCGTTCAGTTCGGCGGGCCAGTTTTTTGCCTTTCAGATGGGATTTTCTGCTTCCGAAGTTTACGATGCGCTTTCTCAGGTCGAAAATCCTCTCATGGGGCAGTTCTTCAACCTTGTGGCGATGTTGATTTTCTTGCAGGCTGATTGGGCTTTGCGTCTTTTTTCTAAGGCTCTTCTTTCCAGTTTCGACTCTCTCAATGCTCTTTCTCTTGTTTTGCAGCGTAATAATATGATTGAATTTTTGCTCGGCGGGCTTACCAAGCTTTTTGCCGATGCTTTCATAATTTCTCTTCCCATTATGGGGACTTTGCTTCTGATTTCTGTGACGATGGGCATTCTTTCAAAGGCTGCTCCGCAGATGAACCTTATGAGCGAAGGTTTCCCGATTATGATTTTGACTTCATTCTTTATTATCACATTGATTTTTCCGCAAATCTGTGATTTTTTCACTCATTCATTCGACCGCGGATTTTCTTCTCTTGAGCGGCTTTTTACTATCGTAGGAGGCGGCTTATGAGTTTTGAAGAAATCGATTTGCAGTGGTTTGCGGCTGAGGAAGAGGGGCGTACAGAGGAGCCTTCTGAATACAAACTCCGTAAGGCGCGTGAAGAAGGACGTGTTGCAAAAAGTCAGGAACTGAATAGCGCAATCGTAATGCTAGTGACTGTGATTGTTCTGATTATTGCGGCTCCATACTTCTGGAATTTATGCGAGGAGACTCTTGTTTTTTATTTTACGCATGTGACTGAAACAGAAATGCTTCAGAAGAGATTTTTCTTCCATTTCGTGATTTCACTTGCAAAAACTGTGCTACCTCTGGCCCTTTTTGGTGCGGCGGCTGGTGTTCTGGTAAATCTTATCCAGAACCGAGGCTTTATTTTTTCGCTCAAGCCGATTGAGCCTCAGTTTTCGAAAATTACTCCGCGAATCGGACAGTACCTCAAAAAAACGCTTTTTTCTTTTGAGGGCGGATTCAATGTCGCGAAGTCATTTATAAAAGTCGGTGTTGTCGGATTTGTTTCATTCTTGCTGATTCGTCTGAATCTTCCTGTGATTCTGGAATTTATCAACGCTTCAAAAATGGATGCCGCGATTGGAAAGATTGCTTGGACCGCAGCTCAGATTCTTGCAACCTGTGCCGTTGTATTCCTTGCAATTGCGATTCCTGACTATCTCGTGCAGAAAAAGCAGTTTATCGAGAGCATGAAGATGACCAAGCAGGAAGTCAAGCAGGAATACAAGGAAATGGAAGGAGATCCTGAGGTTAAGGCTCATTTGCAGGCCGCTCAACGTGAGCTTTTGCAGCGGAATATGCCTCAGCAGGTCGCAAAGTCCGACGTGGTAATCACGAACCCGACCCATTTTGCGGTTGCACTTATGTACGATCAGGCTGTTTCTGACGCACCGCAGGTTATGGCGAAGGGAAGTGACAATGTTGCTTTCAGAATACGTACAATTGCGACTGAAAACAACGTTCCAATTGTAGAAAACCGACCTTTGGCCCGTTCTCTCTATGCAGAAACGGAAGTTGGTGATATAATACCAAGTGACTATTTTTCCGCTATTGCGACTATTTATAGTCAACTTGAAAAATTTAATAAAAAGTGAGCTATTTCGGGTGGGGATTTGAATGGCGAACCGGTTTAATTTAAAAAATGTTTTGGGGAACATTGAGAATCATACTGTTGCGGCGGCGGCAATTGCTGTCGTTCTTATGCTTTTGATTCCAGTTCCAGGAGTCCTTCTGGACTTCCTCATGATTGTAAACATCTCAATTTCTGTAATTGTTCTTCTCGTTGTACTTTATACGCCAAAATCTTCTGATTTTACATCTTTTCCCCGCGTTCTGCTTTTTGCCACTCTTTATGGACTTGCATTGAACGTTTGTTCCACCCGATTGATTCTTACAAAGGCCAGCGTTACAGGGTATCGCAATTTCCCTGGCAACATGCTCAAAGCTTTTTCTTCTATTGTAACTGGTGATAATCCGATGAATCCGTCTACAACGGGATTGGTCATCGGTATGGTTATCTTTATCATCCTTATTATCATTCAGGTAATCGTCATCACAAAAGGTGCCACACGAGTTTCTGAGGTTGCTGCACGATTCAGTTTGGACGCGATGAATCAGAAATTCTTTGCCGTTGATTCCGAGCTTAATTCCGGCTATATCACGGACGAGCAAGCTCGCGACAAAAAAGCCGCGATTCAGCGAGACATCGATTTTTACTCTAGCATGGACGGTGCTTCAAAGTTCGTTAGTGGTAACGTAAAGGCCGGTATTTTCATCACTGCGATTGACTTGATTGCAGGTATTATTGCCGGTGTCGCTATCGGCGGAATGCAGATTGGGGATGCGGCCGGCACTTATTCACGTCTCACTATTGGTGACGGTCTTCTTGGTCAGCTCCCTTCGCTTTTACTTTCGTTTGCTACAGGTCTTATTGTAACTGGCAATTCCAGCGAAGAGGTTCTGGGCGACCAGCTCAAAAAACAGTTTACAACAAGCGGTTATGTCTATATTATCACTGGAGTTACACTGGCTCTTATGAGCTTAATCCCCAACTTTCCGTGGTATCTCTTGCTTCCTGTTGGTGCTTTGTTCGCGTTCACTGGATATAATTTGATTCGAAAACAAAAGGCTTCTTTTGCTAAAAAACTCGAAGAGGAGCAGAATGCAAAGAATAAAAAAGCTTCTGGCGAGAACGGCGAGGTAAGCCCTGTTGTGCCTCTTGACCCATTGTGCTTGGAGCTTGGATATGCTCTTATTCCGCTCGTTGACAAAGAAAAAGGTGCGGAGCTTTTGGAGCGTGTCACAAGAATTCGTCGCGAAGCAGGTTTGGATTTGGGCTTGGTTGTTCCAAAGATCCGTATAATTGACAACATGACGCTTGCTCCAGATGAATACAGTTTCAAAATCAAAGGAATTGAGGCTGGGCGAAGCAAAATCAAGCTTGGCTATTATATGTGCATGAATACAGGTGCTGCCACCGAAGAAATCAAGGGTGAGCAGACTTTCGATCCTGCTTTTGGTGTTCCTGCCGTGTGGGTGAGCGAAGACCAGCGTGAGGATGCTGAACGTGCGGGCTACGCTGTTGTTGATCCACCAACAATTATCGCAACTCACATAACCGAGATTATCCGAAGTCATGCGGCAGAGATTCTTGGACGTCTTGAAACCAAGGCTATCATCGACAAAATCAAGGAAACAAACCCTGTTGTCGTCGATGAGGTTCTTACGACATATAAATACACTTATGGTGAGATTGAGCGTGTTCTGCAAGGACTTCTGCGTGAGCAGGTTTCAATCCGTAACATCGTTGCAATTCTTGAGACGCTTGCAAACTACGGTAACATGCCGCATAACAATTGGCTTCTTGTCGAAAAGGTACGAGAGGCTTTGGGATTGCAGATTTGTCTGCAATATGTAGATCCTCATGACCCGAACAAAAAACTGAGTGTCTTGCAGGTTTCTCAATCAGCTTCAGAAAAAATTATGAGCCATTGCGTTGTTCCGAATGACGGGGGGCAGCCTTTTGTTGCCTTTGACCCTGTTGACGGACGTAAATGGATAAGCGCAGTAAGCGCAGCTATAGCTTCCGCCCGAGAAAGGAATTATCTCCCGATTCTTCTCTGTGGTACTGCGGAAATCCGCCAGCTCGTGCACAATTCAATAAATCGCGAAATGCCGGGAACGGTCGTCCTTTCGCTTAATGAAGTTGTTGCTGCGGGCAATAATGTTAATTTGGAGATTCTTGGAGAAATAAATGTATAACGAAGGTTTTGGTTTGTCTGCTGATAAAACTCCGCGTTCTTCTGCTTCATATACTGTCGCTGCTCCAGTCGCGCCTGTATACGGAAGAGGCGAGGACGAAATCCAGACTATCATTGGCAAAGATTTCGAGGACTGCAAGCAGAAATTGTTCAAGACTTACGGACATAATTATGATATCCGTGGTCAGCGACCTGTTCTCAAGCCGGGCTTTTTTGGTTTTGGCCAAAAAGAGCTTTATGAAGTTCGCTTTACCATCGGTCAGAAAAAGACAGTCTCGCCTCAAGAGGCATTCCAGAAGAGCCGTGATGAGATTCTGAATAAGAATACCGCTTCTGTCACTCAGACAATTCAGATTGCGACTCTGGACAAAAAACTTGAGGAATATCAAAAAACTCTTGCAAAAAAGCTTGAGGAAATTGCTACTGCTACAAATGCAGGCGACAAGCCTCTTTCAATTCAAAAAATCGAAGAACTTCTCCAAGAAAATGAATTTACTTTCTCCTATATTAATAAAATCACAACGCGGCTTCGCTCGGAACTTTCTGTTGAGGAGCTTGAGAATTTTGAGCTTGTTCAGGACAAAGTTGTGGATTGGATCGGCGAGTCAATTAAAATTTCTCCAAAAGTAATGCATAAATATCCGCATGTAATCATTCTTGTTGGTCCAACCGGTGTCGGAAAAACCACTACAATTGCAAAACTCGCAGGAACTATGATTCTTGAAGCGCGCAATGCCGAGGAAATTCCGCCGAAGATTCGCATGATTACAATTGACCATACTCGTGTCGGTGCGGAAGAGCAGCTCAGACGTTATGGAGATTTGCTCAGTACGAATGTTGACAAGGCGGAATCTGCAGAAGATGTCAAAAAGATTTTTGAGTCATACAAAGACTCAATAGACGTTCTCTTCATCGATACTCCTGGTTACAGCCCGAATGATTCAGAGAATATCGGAAAAATGCGCAAGATGCTTGAGGTTAAGGGAATCCATCCAGACGTTTACCTCACATTTACTGCTTCTTCAAAAGCCAGGGACATGATTTCAATCATTCAGAATTATGAGCCGTTCAATTTCTCTTCTGTAATCATCACAAAATGGGATGAGACAAGTGCAATCGGAAACGTAATCAGCGTTTTGTCGGAGAAGGGGAAAGCTGTCTCATACATCACAGACGGTCAGCAAGTACCTAGAAAAATCGAGAGAGCAACGACAATTAAATTTTTAACTAATTTAAATGACTTTACAATAGATCGCGAGCATATCGACGAAAAATTTGCGGAGGAAAAATAATATGGAAGATCAGGCACAGGAACTTAAAAAAATGATGTCGAATAATAAAAAGACCAGAATTATTGCAATTACAAGCGGAAAGGGCGGTGTCGGAAAGTCAAATCTTTCAGTTAATATGGCAATCGCCTATGCTCAGCAGGGCAAAAAAGTCACTTTGATAGACGGTGACTTGGGTATGGCAAACGTCAATGTTCTTATGAATATCGTTCCTCAGTATAATCTTATGCATGTCGTCAATCATCAGAAGACAATGCAGGAAGTTATAAATGATACTGAATTCGGAATTAAATTTATTGCGGGTGCGAATGGTTTTTCGAAGATTGCAAACCTTTCTGTTGATGAGCTTGATTACTTTGCAAAGCAATTCGCAATGCTCGGAAATTCTGACATTATAATCATCGATACTGGTGCTGGTATTGCAAATAATGTCTTGCAGTTTGTTGCTGCCGCTGATGAGGTTTATGTCGTTACAACTCCAGAGCCAACTGCTATCACCGATGCATACGGCATTATCAAAATCATCACTACGGAGCTTGTTGACCGTGAAATGAATATCAAGCTTCTTGTAAATCGCGTACATTCTGCTGATGAGGGCAAGAGAATTTCTGACCGTATCATCAATATTGTCGGCCAATTTTTGAATAAAAAGGTTGATTATATCGGTTTCGTTTATGACGATCCTGTGGTTCAGGCTTCGGTTATTCGACAAAAGCCTTTCATTATCGTAAATCCGACTTCAAAGCCTGCTCAGTGCATCAAACACATTGTTGGCCGAATCGAAAAGAGCGATATTGGTTCATCTGAAGGAGTCTCAAGCTTCCTCAAAAAATTCTTGCGAAAGAATTAGTTTGTTGGTTTTCAGTTTTTCAGTCGGTAGCTGCAAAATAAAAACCTTGACCGAATGAATTTTCTGATTTAAACTTATATTTAGGGAGGAGATTATGATAAACCCGAAAAATATATGCGTCTCGGCTTGCATCGGGTTTTTTCTGTCTTTTTTAATAGGATTGTTTTCTGACGTTCATTTCTCAGTAGTCGTGTTGCGGGCACTGTTGTTTGCTGTTGTGTTCGCAGCACTTTGTGTCGGAATCTCTATCCTTTATCAAAAATTCTTGTCCGCTGATAATGGTGGTTTTATCGTTGATCCTGAGCCTTCTTCTCTCAAAAATCCAGCTGGTGGCGTCGTAAATATCGTGGTTGATGATTCAAATCTTCCCGATGAAGATATGTCTCCAAAATTCACAGTTTTAAACAATCATAGTGCGCTTGACAATGAAATCAAAAAAACTTCGGGTAGGTCTGAGCCTGCTGTAGAGTCAGTTCCTGTAAGTCCTCCCTCACCAGTAGTTAGTGCTGAGCCAGAAGAAAAACCTCCATTTAAGCCTGTGAGTCTCGGTGAGTCAGAGCCAAAAGCGGCTCCTGTTTCATCGGTTCCTTCTTCTAATGTTCCAGAAGCCGCAAGCTCAAATACAGCTGCTTCAAATGCTGCGGTTTCTGATGCTCCTGAAGAAGAACAGCAGCTTGATGAACTCCCTGATATTTCGAATATGGCGGTTGAAGCTTCTGGTGATGTTGCTTCTGATTTGGATTCTCCTACGGATGAGATTGTGAGTGATTCAGAATTTGCGACCGGCGGTGCAAAAATGAAGGAGCAGCCTATAAGCGGTGATACGGCCGTTATGGCTAAGGCAATACAGACTTTATTGGCAAAAGATAATTAAAAGGTGTGATATATGGATAATACAAAAACGCAATTTATTAATGATGAAGAAGAAGACGCACTCTGGGAAGAATTCAAAAAGACAAAGTCCGACTCATTGCGCGATAAAATTATTCGTAAATACATGCCTTTGGTAAAATATGTTGCCGGCAAGGTTTCGGTCGGTCTTCCTGCTAGCATGGAGTTTGATGATTTAGTAGGTTTCGGCCAGTTCGGCCTTCTTGATGCAATCAGTAAATATGATTTGGACAAAAAAGTAAAGTTCAAGACTTATGCTGTTACACGAATCAGAGGTGCAATTTTTGATGAGATGCGCCAGCTTGACTGGGTTCCGCGCTCTGTGCGTCAAAAGTCTCGTGAAATCGAGGATGTGATTTCAGGTCTTGAGTCAAGGCTTTCACGTCCTGCCACAGATGAAGAAATTGCGAAAGAAATGAATCTGAGCGTTGAAGAATATCAGCACACTGTCATGAAAATTTCTGGCACTTCGGTTCTTTCTCTTAATGATGTGTGGTATTCTGGTGATGATAGCGATCATCTTTCAATAGGTGATTCAATTGAATCTCCGCAGAGCCTCAATCCTGATGTTCAAGTGGAGCGGGAAGAGATCAGAAAAGTCATAATTCAGGCAATTAACGAGCTTCCCGAAAAAGAAAAAATGGTAATTGTCTTGTATTATCATGAAGATTTGACTTTTAAGGAAATTGGTCAGGTTCTTGATGTTTCAGAATCTCGAATTTCCCAGCTTCATTCAAATGCTAACTTGCATTTGCGTGCAAAACTTACCAACTTCAGAAAAGGAATTTTCTAAAAATGGTTACACTAGAAACGATTCGTAAGGACATGGCCGGTTTCCTCTCCAAAGACAAGGATATCCATTATATTGAAGTCCGTGCCGACACTCTTGACGAGGCTCTTGCCGATGCTGCCGTTCAGTTTGATACGCGGGTCGTAAATCTTGAGTATGAAGTTGTAGAGCGTGGCTTCGATGGTTTTTTGGGGATCGCAAAGAAGCCGTGGTTTTTAAAAGTTTATCAGAATCCTGATACTGTTAAAAAAGTTGTTGTCGGAAAGAATGGCGAGATTATCAGTTCCGAGGACGAAGAGTTCGAAGAACAGATTGTTTCCAAGAATGGCGAATATTACATTCATCATTTTGGCACGGAAATCATGCTTAAGGTTACAATGCCTATAGGCGATGGTCTTCCTGTTGACCCTGATATCGTTATCGAGGATTTGAATCGCCCAGATACCAAAAGTTTTGATGCTGATTTAGTTCGTTCTATCGTAAAGAACGGCTCTGATGGTGAATATAAAACTATCGGCGAATATAATCATGAACCATCCGCAGATGCTATTTTTGTTATTGATATTTCGAGCGATGAGTTAAAGGCAACTGCCACGATAAATCCGCCTTCTTTGGGCGGGGCAGATGTGACTGTGGAGCAAATTAAAAAGGCTCTCACTCAGCAGGGCGTTGTGGCCGGTATTTCCGATGAAAAGATTCAGGCACTTGTTGACAAGCCGAATTATAATGAAGCTGTCGTTGTTGCTGAGGCTGTGCTTCCTGTTGATGGAAAAGACGCTTACATTACTTATAACTTTGAGACCGATCGTTCTAAAATCCGTGCAAAACAGGCGGCAAATGGTCAGGTTGACTTCAAAGAGCTTAACCTTATCCAAAACGTTGTTGCTGGTCAGCCTTTGGCTCAGAAAATCCTTGCAGAGCAAGGCAAAGCTGGCAAAACTCTTTATGGCCGATATCTTGAGGCAAAGAATGGTCGTGATATTCAGCTTCCCTTGGGTAAAAATGTTCGTGTTGATAAGGATGGACGCACTATTCTTGCAGATGCAAATGGTCAGGTTCTTCTTATTAATGACAAGATTTGTGTTGAGCCTATCATGGAAGTTGATGGAGTCAATATTAAGACCGGTAATATCACCTTCCTTGGAACTGTCGTCGTTAAAGGTGCTGTTGAGGATGGATTTAATGTCAAAGCTTCTGGCAACATCGAAGTTTCTGGTACGGTTGGCAAATGTACGCTTGAATCCGATGGAGACATCATCGTTTCTTCTGGAATTATCGGGCGCGATGAGGGCAAAATCGTATGTGGTGGCTCTCTTTGGGCAAAATTCATTCAGAATACGACAGTTCAGGTTGAAGAGAATATTATCGTAACAGATTCAATCATGAACAGCGAGGTTTCCGCTCAAAAGAAGATTATTCTTAACGGAAAGCGAGCTCAGATTACAGGTGGAAAGCTTTTTGCTACTGAGGCTGTTATTGCGAAAAATATCGGTTCTGAAGGCGGTGGCACTGAGACTACGATTTCAGTCGGATTTGATCCGCGCGCAAAGAAACGACTCGAAGAGCTTTTGGATATGCAGAACAGCAATATCAAAACGCTTGACGATTTGGAACTGAATATTGCGACTCTCGAAAATATGAAGAAGGTTCGTAAAAGTCTTCCAAAAGAAAAGGAAGAGAGTCTTGTAAATCTTTTGGAGCAAAAAAACGAGATTATCGAAGAGAATATTCAGTATAACGAAGAAATCGAAAAAATTCAGGCCCGTTTGCGTGAGCTTAAGAATATCGGTAAAGTCTATGCACAGGGCACTGTTTATTCTGGCGTAAAAATCTTTGTCCGCGATGAAAAGGATGAGATTCGCGCTGATACAAAAAGCGTTATATTCTTCTATGAAAATGGTTTTGTTCGTCGCGGAAAGTACGAACAGCCTAATATGGATGATATTAAAGGCCCGGAGGGCTATAGTTAATGGGTGTCTCTCCTCTTGATTTGCAGACAATGTATGCCAACATGAACAATGTGGCTCGCACGGTTTCTCATCAGCAGCAGGGGGCTGTCCTTGCACAGCAGCTTCAAGAATCTAAAATTATCCAGCAAAATGCGGAGAAAGCTGCTCAAGTTCGCAAGGCGGCGGATAACGAGGCAAAATCAACAGGAATAAATGACGAAGGACACCAGAATTCTTCGGCTTACGGTCAGAACAAACGGAAAAAACAGGAAAGTCAAGAAACTCCGCCAGAAAAACACGAAACTGAAATCCGTGAATCATATCTTGGCATTCATATCAACATAGAAAGGTGAGCAAATGATTGTTATTTTTATAGCCGCTTTTTTTTGTGTACTGAATATTTGTCTTTGGTGCACTTTTTTTATAAAATTTCGAAAACTTTTTTCAACTGATGACATAATTGCTTCTACAAGGGAGCAGATGGACAAGATGATTGCCGACATAAATCACAATGCTGGCAGAAATATTGAGCTTATCGAAGACAGAATCAAGCAGCTTAAAGCTGTCGTTGTCGAAGCTGACAGACATATCGAGGTTGCTAAGCGCGAGCTTGAGTCTCAAAAGGCAGCTGCTTCTTACCAGCAAAAAATTGATTCAGCTTTGAATGCTTCTCGCAGACAGCCTATGCAATCTTTTGGCGGTGGTAACAGCGGAAGGGTTGCTCAGCAGTATCTTAGAAATCAGAACATGAATATTTCGGCAGGCTTACAGTCTGGAACTCGTTATGAGCTTACCGATGAAGGAAGCCGGCATATTCATACTCCGCAAGGGGATTTGTTTGAGCAGGCAGATGCGGAAGACTCAAGACGAATTGTTTCTGATGTGGGCACCACATTCACAGTTGAGAGTGACGGTTCTTCCTATGCTTCTGTTCCTGTGATTGGTGGTAATGTGAGCTATGCAGATGAACCGATTCAGCCTCAACAAGGAATCAGGGAATGGGTTCGTAATTTGTATGCTGCAGGACATTCAATCGAAGAAATTGCGCGTGAAGTTAATCGCTCAACTACCGAAGTTCAGATGGTTCTTGATATGGACATGGGCTTGTAAATTTTATTGCCCGCTGTACCATTTTTCGATAATTTCCCATTCTCTTAAAAGTCTCGCTGTTTTTTCTTTTGCTACTTTTTGTAAAACAGGATTGTCATTTCTGCGATCTGGATGGTAATACATTAATTTTTCGCGGTAGACTTTTTTTGCACTTTCAAAATCTGATTCTTCTGGAATCTTTATGAAATCCATTGCTGATTTTACATCTGCTGGAAGTTGTCGTAATTGACGCTCTGGTGCTTTTTTCGTTTCGGTAGGCTTATTCTTTGCTTGCATGAAAGAAAAATCTGAGAAAGTTTGCTGGATAGTTTCGTTTTTTTGTGAAGAAGGGAAAGACTCTTCGGACTGAATAGTCTTTGGAATCTCCCCCTTTTCAAGTGCTTCGCTGAGCAGATCGCCCAGCTTATCAAACATTGATGGCAATTAGATTACAGTTCCGTCTGGGATTACAGATCCTTTTCGGATTACGATGATTCCGTCTGAACTGTAGAAGTAAACTCCGTTCGGAAGCTTGTTCTCGCCGTCCGGATATTTGTTGCCGTCTACGTTGATTCGGCAGTTTTCGCCGATTGAAGCGTTTTTGTCGATGATTGTCTTGGCGATTTTGCTGTTCTTGCCGATTCCGACATTCGGGCGTTTAGAAGTTTTGTTTTCTGCCTTGCGCTCGTCATTCTCGTAGTAGTCAGCACCCATTGAGATTACACCGTCAAGTTCTACGCCAGCATTGATAATTGTTCGGACACCGATAACGGACTTTTTAATTGATTTTCCGTTGATAATACAACCTTCTGAAAGGAGACTGTTCTCAATGTGCGGTGCACCGTTGACTTTTGGTGGCGGAAGGTTTCGCATGTGTGTGTAAATCGGAGCGTCTGCATCGTAGAAATTGAATGCAGGAACGTCAGCGGTGAGGTCGAGAGTTGCGTTGTAGAAGCTTGAGATTGTACCGATGTCTTCCCAATAACCGTTGAATACGTAAGAATTTACTTTTTTGTTCTTGATTGCGCGCGGAATGATTTCCTTGCCGAAGTCGGTGAGGTCGTTGTCCAAAGTTTCTTCCATTGTATTTGCGTTAAAGATGTAAATACCCATAGATGCGAGGTATTTCTTGTCTTTTGGAAGGTCACCGCGTGCATTTGCCGGAATTTCCCAATTGCCGCTCTTGAGAACATCTACAGAAGGTTTTTCGATGAATTCTGTGATAGCCTGCTTGTTGTCAATCTTCATGATACCGAAACCTGTCGCGTCGTGCTCGTTTACGGCTGTGGTTGCGATTGTGATGTCGGCTCCGCTCTTGATGTGGCTGTCCATGAAAGCCTTGAGATCCATGCGATAGAGCTGGTCACCAGAAAGGATGATGTAATGGGTCGGGTTCTGAGTTTTGAAGTGTATGAAGTTTTTGCGGACAGCATCGGCGGTGCCTTCAAACCAGCCTGAGTGCTCCAACGTCTGCTCTGCTGCCAAAATCTCTACGAAGCCCTTAGAGAAGCGGTCGAAGCTGTATGAGTTTGTGATATGATGATGCAAAGAGGCCGAGTTGAACTGTGTCAAAAGGTAAATCTTGCGATAACCTGAGTTGATACAGTTTGAGATTGGAATATCGACGATTCGGTATTTTCCTCCGAAAGGAACTGCTGGTTTAGATCGTTCTTTTGTGAGCGGGTAAAGACGAGTTCCTTTACCACCACCCAAAATAATTGCCAGTACACGTGGTTCTGTTGAATTTGTCATAGATTTTTGCTCCTAGTGTGTTTGTTTTTAGCTTATTTAAACATCATAACCCCAAAAAAAATAGATTGCAAACTTTTTCTATAAAAAATAATCGATATTGTTCAGTTGCACGAAACTGATTTTAAGGTTAAGATTAATGAAGTGAATTCTGAATATACCATCGTGCTTGCAGACGGAGACATTCTTTCACGTGTTTGCGGCACCAATGACAGCAATTTAAAACTCATCGAAAAGCATATCGGGGTGCCTGTTTTTACTCGTGGAAACGAAATTTCCATTGATGAAGAGGATCCTCATGTACAGCAAGAATTTAAATTCATCATCGACCGTATTGTCGATGAAATCTCGGATTCAGGTGATTCTTCTTCTGATTTAATTCATTCGATTTTAAATACTGGGTTTATAAGTGGGAACGCGGATTCTGAGTTTAATGCTGGGCGTTATGCTGTTTCAATTCCTGGAAGCACTCGCAAAATCTATCCCAAAACAAAAAATCAGGCAGAGCTTATCAAGGCTTTCAGGACCAACGATCTTGTTTTTGCCGAAGGTCCTGCCGGAAGCGGAAAAACTTTTCTTGCCATCGCCGAGGCCCTCAACCTCGTGCTTTCCAAAAAATTAAATTCAATAGTGCTTACCCGTCCTATAGTTGAGGCTGGGGAAAGCCTTGGTTTCTTGCCTGGTGATTTAGAAGACAAAATAAGTCCCTATCTGCGTCCTCTTTATGATTCCATGAACGCATGTTTGCCCCGGGAAATAGTGCATAAGCTAACAGAAAATGGTATAATCGAAGTCGCGCCTTTGGCTTATATGCGTGGCCGCACTTTGAATAACTGTGTCGTCATTTTGGATGAGGCCCAGAATACAACAACGGAACAGATGAAAATGTTCCTTACCCGCATGGGAGAGAATTCAAAAGTTTTTATTACAGGTGATATAACACAAATTGACCTTCCGAGGCGTTTTACATCTGGATTGGTTCATGCCATGAGGATTCTTTCGAAAATCCCGGAAATCAGCATGATCCGTCTTACTGGAGATGATGTAGTCCGCTCTTCTTTGGTCAGAAAAATTGTTCAGGCTTATCATGAACAAGAGGTAAAAAATGAGTAAAAAAGAAAAAAATGATAAAAACGGAATTTCGATTTTTTTTAATTCTATAGTGCATTTTATTTCAAAGAATTGGGGATTTATCCTTGCGTTCTTCCTCACATTTGTTGTTGCGACGGCAATTGTTTGGTATGATGCCAACACCACGGAAACTTTGGCTTCATTTGCGATTGAGGAATATGAAGTTGGGCAGGTCGCTGACAAAACGATTTATGCCACAAAGTCGCTTCCAGAAGACATTCAGTACCCTGTTGCGATTGAGAAGGGCGAGAAGGTTATTCGTAAGGGCTTCCCGATTACCGAGGAAGAATATTTCAAGCTGCAGAAGATGGCTGATTCACCGCTTTATGTGGATTATCGTGCATTCTGCGACAAAATCCTCTATTTAATACTTCTTTCCGTGCTTTGGGTTGTGCTTTTTAATCCGATTTTTCTTCGTAAACGAGTTGAAATAAAAGAAGTTGTGCTTGAATGCGTGCTTTTTGTTATTGTATTTTTTGCCACATCATTCGGCATGAAGAACGCGATTTTCCAGAACCCCTACACATTGCCTGTCATGATTCCATCCGTGTTTTCTGCTTTCCTTGTTGCCATTCTTTTCGGGCAGACATCAGCTATCTTTTTTTCGGCATTGCTTGCTTTGGGCGTTCTTGGCGCGTCTTCTTTCCAGATTGTGCCCACCTTGTATACGCTTGCAGTTTGCGTTTCTTCTTCAAGAATTGTAATGAAAATTGAGCGACGAATTGACATGGTATTTGCTTCGATTATGCAGGCCGTTCTCAGCGTTGTTTTCATTGTCTTCTTCAAGGTCATGTTCAATTCTGATTTCAATGATTCGGTCTTCATTTTCCCAGGCCTTGCATTCAATTCCTTCCTTTCCGGGATCCTAGTTCTTGGCTTCCTCACACCGCTTGAGTCAATCATGAATACGGCTTCAGTTTTCCGGCTCATGGATTTGAGTGACCAGAATACGCCTGTCCTTCGAAAGCTTCTCCTTGCTGCCAGCGGAACTCACCAGCACTGCATGATGGTCGCGCAGCTGGCCGAAAATGCCTGCAAGGAGATTGGCGCAAACGCACTTTTGGCGCGGGTCGGAGCTTATTATCATGACATCGGCAAAATGGAGCATCCTGAGTATTTCACTGAGAACAACATTGACACTGTAAACAAGCATACGGATTTGAATCCTTCGCTTTCTGTTTCTGTAATCAAAAGCCATATAAAGCTCGGAGTGGAGAAGGCCCACCAGCTCAGGCTCCCTCAGCAGATTATCGACATCATTGCTGAGCACCACGGAAATTCGCTTATAACTTACTTCTATAATAAAGCAAAGGAAAAGGACGAGAACGTAAGTCCAGATGATTATTCTTACCCAGGAAATCCTCCTGCCTCAAAAGAAAGTGCCGTCGTCATGCTGGCGGATGTCTGTGAGGCTGCCTGCAAATCCCTTGAAAAACCTACGGCTCAGCGTCTTGAAAAATTCATTCAGGAACTTATAAATTCAAAAATCGAGAGCGGTCAGCTTGATAATTCTGCACTCACTTTCGGAGAACTTACAAAAATCCGTGATACATTCGTGCGCATCCTTGCGGCATATTATCATGGCAGAATCAAATATCAGAATCAAAAAGATCCTGATGCTACTGGAGATTCTGAAGCTGGCGAAAAAGACAAGTCATTCACGACTGATAAAGATAAGTCTTCATCTTCAGAAGTGAAAAACGAGGGAAAATAATGGCGAACCGAATTATGATTTCAGTTCAGGAAGATATCGATGTTCCTTCTTGGCTGGATGATACAAAAATTGACAGCTTTGTGATTGAAATCCTTAAAAAACTCAATATTGACTGCGAAGAAATTTCAGTTTTGTTCTGTAATGATGAATATATTCAGGAACTTAATAAAAATTACCGCGACATCGATTCACCAACGGACATTCTTTCATTCGAGAACGGTGAAAAATATAGCGATGATGAAGGTGAGTGGCTTCAGGCTGGAGACATCGCGATTTCTTTGGAGACGCTGCCGAAAAATGCAGAATATTTTGATGTGAGCCAGAACGAGGAATTTAAGCGACTTTTGATTCATGGTGTCCTGCATTTGAACGGCTATGATCACGGAGAAGAGCATATCGAACCAGGCGTTGCACCCACGGATGAAATGCTTGTTTTGCAAGAAAAAATCCTGCGAGAGTTCGGGGATGTTGTTCTAATAGCAGATAAATAAAAATAAACCGCAGATTTCACGGATTAAGAATTTTTTATTTGTAATCTGTATAATCAGTGGTTAAAAAATAAAGGAAATTTTATGGGACTATTTA
>Ga0310695_10003586_pt1 | contig 30178 bp, 23 predicted proteins | sample RumenRJG_04DNA_FD_203882 | JGI IMG/M metagenome (GOLD analysis project Ga0310695, IMG submission 203882) | Bovine rumen microbial communities from Lethbridge, Alberta, Canada - RJG_04 (v2) (version 2) | ecosystem: Host-associated > Mammals > Digestive system > Stomach > Rumen | place: Canada...
CAGACGCTCCAAAGAGTGGTCGCAAGAGTGAACTTATCGGCAAGGTTTTCTCTCATATCCAACATAAGAGCATCCTCGGCTACAAATGTCTGACGCTGCTTCTGTGCGATGGCATGAGCCAATTGTTTCTCGATTTCTCGCTTCATGGTGAAGAAGGCAGTAATCCTGACAAGAAGCAAGGGTTGACGGACAAGCAACGCAGTGAGCGTTTCTCTGCCGACTATACGGGGCAATGTGTTGAGGAGCGCGTAAAAGAATACACCATGAAGAAGACTGACAAGGCAATCGAGATGGTGAAGTACGCTATCAAGCGTGGAATACGTTTCGACTATCTGCTGGTTGACAGTTGGTTTACCAGTGCAGACTTCGTTCGCCTGATTACCAGCCGCCACATCAAGTGTCATCTGATAGGCATGATCAAGCTGGGCAAGACCAAGTACCACACCCAGTGGGGTGATTTGACTGCTAAGCAGATTATCAAGAAGCTCCAGAAGCAGGGCCTCACCAAACATAACAGGACACTCAGATGTACCTACTGCACCATCGATGTGAAGTTTGCAGGTACCACCGTGCGTTTGTTCTTCTCGAAACGAGGCAGGAATGGGCTTTGGAATGGATTGCTCACTACGGACCTCTCGCTTAGTTTTCTCAAAGCATACAGGACGTACGCTATCCGCTGGACTACCGAGGTGGCTTATCACGACCAGAAGCAACTGCTCGACTTCGGCAGATGTCAGAGCGTACACTTCTCTGCACAGATTGCCAGCTTTACGCTGATCATGATGCAGTACAACATACTTTGCACGGTGAAGCGGTTTGAAGCCTACGAAACCGTCGGGGCGCTCTTCCGTGATACCACTGGCAACACTCTCGAGCTGTCCGCTTCGGACAGGATATGGGAACTTATATTGGACACCATCCTGGAAATCGCAGAGATGATCTCTGCCGATGTCAGTGAACTGCTTTCTGCGGTTATTGATGCCAATCCTAAGTTCCATAAGCTATATCAAATGTATAAATTAGTCGCTTGATGAATGAATATTCACTTGCGAAAGTTCAGTATATTATTCTTCATGGCTACACTACGCGTATTAGAAAGAACGTGGGTACTAGTCCACTTTTGGCTGTCCCAAGAAGACTGAGCCATCCAGTTTACAGCGCCATCAGGATAATCAGAAGCTGTCATCTGATCTTTAGAAGCACGAAGCGGAGCATTGCCGAAATAGCAGAGTTCTGCGGGATACACATAGTTGTCCGGATTGAACCCTGAGTTCGTCTCACCCATAGCGTAAGTAGGAACGGTACCCTGATAGCGATAAGTCAATTTTCCATCTTTGCTCTTGATTTCAAGCACTGTAGCACCCCAAGGAAGATGGAATATCCCTGAAGGAAAATCATTCATGGATTCAGTATCTGCAATATAATTAACCGCCAAACTATTGTCAGTTACAATTTGACTTGTCTTAATCTGGCTCATAGGCGCCCATCCACAACTCGTAACAACATCTGAAGATTTTCCGATGTCAAATATTGTTTGGAGCTTGTTGAAGATTGTCTGAGCCAATTGCTTTGCCACAGCTTCTTCCAGATTAATAGGAGTTGAAGAAGCGACCTTCCAAATCACAGAACTCAAGTCTCTTGCCATTCGAAGAATAGCTGGACCAGAACCTGCACGCAGTTCATTTGGATAGATGGTGTTGCTAGTTACAAAAGCATTTGCCAAGATTTTGCCAAGATTACTCATGTTGTTGGAAGTATTGACAGGATCCTTTTCTTTTGCCGTAATACCTGCTGTAGTACCATCAGTTGGTACAAGATCATAAGTGCCGTCACCATTAACTGTAGTACTAATATTAATCTGTACATAGTCTGACCATTTAATAGTGCCATACCACGATTCATCTCCATACACAACAGGACTGCCGGACGAAATTGACAATGAAGTATTAATAGTCTCTGTCAACACAGCTGCCAACAATCGCTGATACTGTTGCAATTTGTCCTTTTGAGTTGTAGTTGGATCCACAACCTTTTGCAGCGAGATCCTTGTATTGGCAACATTCGCATTTTTATCGATATGAAACTGTACCTTTCCGAATTTTGCATCCTCCGAACCATCAGAAGTGGTACCCTTGATGGCTTTACCATAGAACATCAGGGCGTTCGTTTCAACAGGAAGCGAAAGTTCAAGGATACGTTTTGACTTTGTACCACTCGACGATGCAGGCTGAAAATACTCTGATCCTGCCACAGTTCCTAGATCAAAATATTCATGAGGAGGGATGTCAGCCTCTGCTACAGCATGGGTAATGTTACGATCATCCAGATACGTACTTCCATTCTTCAAAGTAAAGGCAAACAGACTTGCATTATCAATACCACGGAACTTGATATTGCTATTCGTCATAATGTCTGCCTGAACAGCTTCGTTCGTCATTCGAGTAGTATTGTTGTTAAGAGAAACATTGAAAACAAAATCAACGTTTACTTTGTTCGTTGCCGGATCATAGTTAGATCCTGGCGTTACAACCTCTTCCTTCGCAAGGTTATCGTCCGAACAGGCGGTGAACCCTGTGCTTAGCAGTGCTATCGCTCCTGCATAGGCTAGTAATTGTAGCTTTTTCATTGTTCTTAAAGAATTAGTTAATATTTATGTTAATTTATTTTCGTATTACACATATTTTGGTTAGGAAGTTTATTGTTTCTTCGGTTAGGTCATTTTTACTCTTTAGTTAAGGAAATATTTTTTCTTAGTTAAGGAGTTTTTCTTTCTAAGTAAATACGCATATATCCAGAGTTACGCTGATCGGCCAAAACGTGCTCCTTGATATAGTTCCAGGTACGTCCGCCGTTGAGAACACGCAGGCGCTGTTCACGATGGTCGGCAGCGGGTTCATTATCTATGATACTGATGGCACGCTTCAGTTCGGCAACCGTAGTTCCCGACTTATCATCGTGCTTCTCTATCAGTTCGGCAATCTGGTCACGGAACTCAGCCCATGCCTCACCGCCATTATTCAGTTCAAACATGGAGTCAGGCACTTCCACAGCATTCTGGATGTAGCGCTTCAGAGCAATAGCACGCTGTTCACCCAGCATCTCGTTGTGCCTGATTCGACCCTCGATAGAGGCGAAACCGATAATCTGAATCAGACGAACCTCTGCAGTAGAGTCGGCCACAATCTGACGCGTCAGACTGATAACACGATCCAGTGTTGCGGCATTCTGGCGGAAGTCACGCTTCAAGTCGTATTTATCCAATTCGAAGTGTACCAGCAAAGCAGCTGAGTCACGACGCATAGGTTTCGTGGGGTCGTAAGGTCGGTAATCCGAGATATCGCAAAGCACAGGATTCTCCGCCATCAACTGCTTGATGATATCAGGCTTCACTACAGGGATTGGCTCGGGCTTTAGGGTATCCACTGGTATCACGATGACTGGTTCTGGCTCAGGTACAGGTTTCTTTCTGGGGTCAAACACCAAATTAAGCGCCAGCTTCGGCATCAGGAATGCCTTGTCATTACGTCCCTCGTACGTACCGCAATGTCCGCAGGCATACTGCTTACTCCATGCATAGCCACCACTCATGCCAGCCTCAGCCTCCATACGGAACAGTCGGCTCAGACGCCATGTATAGCCAAACGACACGCCCAGCGCGCCCAGGTCACCCTGCAAACGCTTGTCGCGCACGTCGCGATACATGCCAAAGGGGAATTTTACATCGGCTACATTGTAATGGCTATATATCAGATTAAGTGCCCAGTAGGTAGAACGGTCCTCGAAGACCCCCTTTGTCCAATAACGCAACTGGGGAGCAATCAGCAAATGACGCCATTTCTTGCTAACATCATCGCTAGTTGGCCAAGGGTTGAAACCGGCACTCAGGCCTCCCGACCATTGGTCGCCTAATTTCACGTCAATACCGAGGTTTGGTGTCAGCGTTAAGTCATAAAGCAGATTATTACGCACAGCTACCTTCTGAGCACCGGCCGTTTCCGAAAAAATTACAGAAAACAGCAGCACTACTAATAGGGCAACGCGTTGCTTTATTCTACTATTTATGGCTCTACGCGTATACATAATTTAGCACTTTTACATTTTTAAAATACAAATGTAGTCTTTTTTGACTACAAAAATACCAAAACAGAAGATTATCCCGTTAAAATTTAATTATTTTAACGGGATTAACAAAAATTAATCAGGTAAAACGGGTCTTCTCTCTATTTTCACCAAATTACTTTACATCAGTAATTGCGTCAATTCGCGCATCCCCTCACTGGCTCCTTTTTGAATCTGCTTCACCTCACTTCCAGCACTCACAGGATTGGGGTCTATAAGGTAAATAGGTACACCCGGGCGCACGTAATGCAGCAGTCCGGCGGCAGGGTAAACATTCAAGCTGGTGCCTATCACGATGAAGATATCAGCAGTCTGAGCTTCTTCGGCGGCCACAGATATCAAGGGTACGGCCTCACCAAAGAATACAATAAAAGGACGCAGAAGAGAGCCGTCACCAGCTTTTGTACCAGGCACAATCTCACAGTTGTCAGGCGTCAGCGTCTGCTGGAAGCGCGGATTGTCCACATCACGACTGGAGCACACCTTCATCAGTTCACCATGCAGATGTATCACCTTGGTCGAACCGGCCTGTTCATGCAGGTTATCCACGTTTTGCGTGACCACCGTGACATCATATTTATCCTCCAGGGCAGCCACCAGCTTGTGTCCCTCATTAGGTTTTACGCCCCAGCATTTCTTACGCAGCATGTTATAGAAATTTGTCACCAACGTCGGATCGGCCTCCCATCCCTCATGAGTAGCCACCTGCTGAACGGGATATTCCTCCCACAAGCCGTCAGCATCACGAAATGTACGCAAGCCGCTTTCCACAGACATGCCAGCACCTGTCAACACAACAATTTTCTTCTTCATAACACACAGTCTTAATTGTTTATTCGAGTGCAAAGATAATTAATAAATCGTAAACTGAAACACTTTGTTGCAGTTTTATGCGGAAAAGATTGTAACTTTGCACACGAAAAACCAACATACTAATAATGGAGTTAATAAAGAATCAGCATTTTGAGGGCGAACGCCCACTATTTGAGTCGCACCATCTGCGACTCGAGAATGTCACTATTGGCGATGGCGAGAGCGCCATCAAGGAATGTTCAGACATTGAAGCCCAGAACTGCCGTTTCTGGGGAAAATACCCCTTCTGGCATGTAGATAAATTCATCATACAAGACTGTCAGTTTGATGCCGGTGCCCGCTCTGCCCTTTGGTATAGCAGCTACCTGCTGATGCGCGACACACGTATCGATGCCCCAAAGATGTTCCGCGAGATGCACCATCTCCACCTGGACAACGTTGTTATCAATGATGCTGACGAGACATTCTGGCGATGCCAGTTCGTTGAGGCAAAGAATCTTGAGCTGCATGAAGGCACCTATCCGTTCATGTTCTGTGACTTCGTACGAATCGATGGTCTGAAATGCGACTCAAAATACGTGTTTCAGTATTGCAGGAACGTGGAACTGAGAAATGCGAACATCGTTACAAAAGACTCTTTCTGGGAATGCGAGAACGTCAACATCTACGACTCCGTGCTCGACGGTGAATACCTGGCCTGGCACTCTAAGAATGTACGCCTGGTGAATTGTCACCTCGTTGGCGAACAGCTCCTGTGCTATGCCGACAATCTGGTGCTCGAGAACTGCACCTTTGACAAATCGTGCGACCGCGTGTTTGAATACAGTCATGTCAAGGCAGATATCCGCGGACATATTGAGAACATCAAGAACCCCTCAAGCGGACATATCGTGGCAGACAGCATCGGCAGCATCACCATCGACAAGAACGTGAAACAGCCCAACGACTGTGTCATAGAAACCAGACAATGAAATACAATTTCGATGAAATAGTAGACCGTCGCGGCACAGGCTGTGTGAAGTGGGATGAGATGCCAAATGGGTCCGTCATCCCCCTCTGGGTGGCCGATATGGAATTCAAGGCAGCACCAGCCATTCAGGCTGCCTTGCGTAAACGGATGGAGCATGGCATCTTTGGCTATACTATTGTAGAAGAGCCGTACTACGATTCTATTATCTCCTGGTTCCAGCGTCGCCACCAGTGGACCATCCGCCGTGAAGAGATTCTCTACACCACCGGTGTGGTGCCTGCCATGTCGGTTGCCATCAAGGCGCTGACAATGCCAGGAGAGAAAGTACTTATCCTATCGCCCGACTACAACTGTTTCTTCTCCAGCATCCGTAATAACGGCTGTGAGGTATCAGAGAGCATACTGCAATTCAGCAGCAGCACCAACCGCTTCGAGGTTGACTGGCAGGATTTCGAGTCGAGATGCGCCGACGAGAAGACCACCGTGTTCCTGCTTTGTAATCCTCACAACCCCACGGGGCGTGTATGGACAAAGGAAGAACTGGAGCGCATGAACACCATCTGCATGGCGCATGGCGTCAAGGTGGTGAGCGATGAGATTCATTGTGAACTCATCATGCCAGGTCATCGTTTCCAGCCCTTTGCAGCTGTGAGCGAGGCCTGCCGACAGAACAGCGTTATTCTGAACTCGCCCACGAAATCATTCAACATAGCCGGTCTGCAGATTGCCAATATCATCTGCAGTCAGCCTGAATGGCGCCGCCGACTGGACCGTGCCATCAATATTAATGAGGTGTGCGACGTGAACCCCTTTGGTCCCGTAGCCCTGATGGCTGCCTATAACGAGAGCGAGGACTGGCTAGACGAACTCAACGCTTATCTCTGGGATAACTACACTGTTCTTTGCGATTTCGTCGCAAAGAACCTCCCCCAATGGAAAATGACGCCTCTTGAAGGCACCTACCTGCCATGGGTAGATATCACCGCCACCGGTCGCTCTTCTCAGGAATATGCCGACCACCTGCTGCAGAATGCTAAGGTGTGGGTGAACCCAGGCACCATGTATGGTCCACAAAGCGGCGAAGGCTATATCCGCCTGAACATAGCGTGTCCCAAAGCATTATTACTTGAAGCATTAAACAGAATTGCATCATGCAAATAGACAGAGAACAACGTATCCGCAAGGCGGAGGAACTCTTTATGCAGGGTTTCAACTGCTCACAGTCAGTGGTGGCTGCCTTTGCCGACATCTATGGTTATACAGAAGAACAGGCCCTGCGCATGAGCGCCGGCTTTGGCGGTGGCATCGGACGCCTACGCCTGTCGTGTGGCGCCTTCAACGCTTTAGCTTTACTAGCAGGACTGGATTGCGGTTCGGTGACCCCTGGCGATCGCGAGGGGAAGTCCTATAATTATAAAGTGGTACAGGAACTGGCAGCACGCTTCAAGGAAGAGCACGGCAGTCTGATTTGTGCCGAACTCTTGAAACTCAAGAAGGGGGCTCCCCTAACCTACGAAGCCTCAGAGCGCACCGCAGAATACTACAAGCAGCGTCCTTGCGTCAACCAGATTATCTCCGCTGCACGCATCTACTGCGACTACCTAGAGCAGAAATCATAGTTCGAAACCGACAGCAAGTTGGATACCGAAGAAATTCTTCGCATCAAACTTCTGTGGATCCCATAAGTTCTCATAGTTTAGCGGACTATTGGTATAATGACGCCAATACAAAGCTAAACTGAGACTTATCTCATCCACATCGCCCTCGATACCTAGCATCGGGTAAATAGACAAACTGCTGGGATTCAGCATGTGGTCACCATAATAGCGGGCATAACGCTGTGACTGATACAGGCGAACGCCATACTCAGCACCACAGCCCACCGTCAGAAACACATCATCACCCAGGGGCACGATGCGGAGCGAAGCCTCTACAGGTACCACCACCTGTCCACCCACAGGGCGCACTTCATTCGACTCACCATAATCACTACTATACAGCAGATAGTCTGATACCGACGCATTTCTCACAAACTCGTGTGGCGGGGTACGATCAAAGAAGCCACGATAGCCTGCACCGAAACTCAGATTCAGGAAATCGGACGGTTTGCCTATCTCCATAAAGGCACGCAAACTACCAGTAAACAGCGGATGATTGGTATCTGCATCGAAACTGATACCCAGATTAGTTACGGGCGACAAGAAATGACGCTGTGCACTTACGGGCACTGCCATCAGCAATGCCATGAAAACCATCACGAAATATCTTCTCATCATCAAGCCTCCCTCTGTCTGGTACCCATACGGGCCTCAACGACGTTGACCACATAGTCGCCCAACTTCTCACACTCGTTCACCAAGTCGATATAAATGGTACCCTCAGCATAGGTGTAAACCTGGTTGTTCACATCGATGATATTCTGAGCCTTCAACTGGTTGCGGTAGTTGTTGATCTCGTTCTCAATATTAAACGTGCGGTTCACGTCGTAAGCCTCCTTGCGACCCAGCATCAGCTTGTTCATCTGCGTAAGAGCCTGGTCGGTGAGCCCCATCATCTGATGCAGGTGATTATACTGCTTCTCGATGAAGTGATCGGACTTGGCCGCATATTTTCTGTTGATGGTACGTGCCATATTGAAGCAGGCATCACCGATAGACTCCAGCTCGCTGACCTCACGCAGCATGGCACGGATCTTACCCTTCGTCTCATCAGAGAGGTGAGCATCACTCACATTCTCCAGATACTTGGCAATCTCAAGTTCCATATTATCGCTGATGCCCTCATATTTCTCAATACGGGTGTAGAGCTTGTTGAAGTCCTGCTCGTTGTTCTTCTCCTTGCGACGCTCACTTGACGAGAGGTCAAGCAGCTCCTGCACCATGCCAAACATACGCTGCATACGGTTGGAGAAAGCCTGAATCTCCTTCTGAGCCTCCAGCACAGAGAGTTCCGGTGTCTTCATGATACCAGCCGTAATGAAGTGCAGACGGAAGTCTTCCTCCTCGTCCACCTTCTTCGACTTGATAACCCAGCAAACAAACTTCTCAATCTGCGGGATAAACCAAATCAGGATACCAGCGTTAATTACGTTGAAGCCTGAGTGGAAGGCAGCCAGCACGAAGGTGAGGTATTTCTCCTTTGGCAGACTGGTCATATCCTGGTTAAACAGTTCGCCACCAATATACTGCACAGCCAACTCAACACCCTCTACGAACCAGTAGAACACACAGAGAATCCATATCACACCGAAGATATTGAAGAACATGTGTGCCAAGGCAGCACGACGAGCCTGTGTATTGGCTGAAAGGGCTGCCAGATTAGAGGTGATTGTCGTACCGATATTCTCACCCAGCACCAGGGCGATACCCATGGAGATAGGCATGGCACCACTACCGCAGAGCAGCATGGTGATTGCCATCACGGCTGCACTCGACTGCACGCAGAACGTCAGCACGCCACCCATCACCAGGAAGGCAAAGATAGTCCAATAAGAGTGCATGTCGAACGAGTTGAAGAAGTTCAATACAGCCTCATTGTGTCCTAAGTCCATCTTCTGACCCGTCAGTCGCAAAGTGGTCAGTCCCAGGAGCAGCAGGCCCAGTCCGAAGAGGAAATCACCGATATAGCGGTGCTTCTTCATATAGATGAGGATGATACCCAGGAAGAATCCGATGTAGGACACGATACTGATATCGAACGACGCACCCAGGGCGATGATCCATGCCGTGAACGTGGTACCGATATTGGCACCCATAATCACGGAGATAGCCTGCGTCAGGGTGAGCAGTCCGGCATTAACAAACGAAACAGTCATCACGGTTGTAGCCGTTGATGACTGCACAGAGGCGGTAACTACCGAACCAGTTAAAAGACCTGTAAAACGATTGGATGTCATGGCTCCAAGGGCATGACGTAGCTGCGGACCAGCCATCTTCTGTAAGGCTTCACTCATGGACTTCATACCAAACATGAGAAGTGCCAGCGAGCCGAGCATGGTGAATAGTGTGAGCATCATAAGCTTATGAATGTTCTTTTTTAGTTTGCTTTTGCGTGCAAAGATACGAATTTTTTTCATACAATTGCATGTTTGAATAAAAAACTTTTCGTATATTTGCACTCTCATGCCCTAAAACGAATAAAAAAAATGCAGATAAAACAATATAAGATATGGAAAAAACAGTAAAAGTAACCTGTCTGAACAATGGGCAGGACTATGATATCCCCATGGGAAGTAACCTCAGTGAGGCTTTGCAGTTGATGAATCTCACCATGGAGCACGAGCCTATCCTCGCACATGTAAATAATAAGGTGGAAGGAATGCACTATCGCATCTACAAACCCAAACGCGTGGAATTCCTCGATATCACCTCGGCATCGGGCCAGCGTGCCTACACGCGCACCCTGTTTTTCATCCTTTGTAAGGCCGTACGCGACCTGTACACGCCTTGCAAGGTGGCTATCGATATCCCTGTGAGCAATGGTTACTATGTGGACCTGAACATCGGACATCCCGTGACATTGGAGGATGCCGGCCGTATCCGTAAGCGCATGCAGGAGATTATTGACGCAGCGATGCCCATCCATCGTCATGAGACGACCACCAAGGAGGCCATCGAGATGTTCAACGCCTTGCACACCTTCTCAAAGGTAAAACTCCTGAAGAGCACCGGTTCGCTCTACACCACCTTCTACGACATCGGCGAATACTACGACTATTTCTATGGTTCCATCCTCACCAATACGAAACAGATCTATCTCTTCGGACTGGAGAAATACTATGATGGACTGCTGTTGCGCATCCCTTCGCGCGAGCACCCCGACGAGTTGGGCGAGATTGTGATGCAGGACAAGATGTTTGGCATCTTCAAGGAGCACCACCGCTGGCAGGACATCCTGGGCATGCGCACCATTGGCGACCTGAACGAATGTATCGACAAGGGCTTCAGCTCGCACCTCATCCAGATCAGTGAGGCGCTGCAGGAGAAGAAGATTGCGCGTATTGCCGACGAGATAGCCAACCGCAAAGGCATCAAACTGGTACTCATCGCCGGTCCGTCGTCGAGTGGCAAGACCACAACCTGCAAGCGTCTGTCCGTGCAACTGGCAGTGAACAGCATCAAGCCAATCGGCATCTCTCTGGATGATTACTTCCTGGATCGTGAACTGACACCACGCGATGAGAGCGGCGACTACGACTTCGAGAACTTGCACGCACTCAACCTGCCCCTGCTCAACGAGCAGATGAATGCCCTGTTCCGTGGCGAGGAGGTAGAACTGCCCCGTTACGACTTCCCCACAGGCAAGAGCGTGAAGAGCGGCCGCAAACTGAAGTTGGAGGATGACCAGATTCTGGTGGTTGAGGGTATCCACGCCCTGAACCCCGAACTCATGGCCACCGTGCCTCAGGAACAGATATACCGTGTGTATGCCTCGGCACTGACCACGCTGCTGCTCGATAATCACAACTATATCCCCACGACCGACAACCGACTGCTGCGACGCATCATTCGCGACTACAAATATCGCGGGGTATCCGCACAGGAGACCATCCGTCGCTGGCCATCGGTACGTAAGGGCGAGAACAAATGGATATTCCCCTTCCAGGAGAACTGCGACCAGATGTTCAATTCTGCCATGCTCTTCGAACTGGCAGTAATCAAGAGTCAGGCAGAACCTCTGTTGGAACAGGTTCCCGAGGACTGTCCAGAGTATGCCGAGGCTTACCGTCTGCGCAAGTTCCTGAAGTATATCCGTCCTATTCCCGAGGACCAGATTCCACCTACCTCTCTGTTGCGTGAGTTCCTGGGTGGTTCATCATTTGAATACTAAATTGCATATTTATCGCAATAAAAATGCATATTTGCGGCTTTTTTGCTACAAATATGCATTTTTTACGTATTTTCTTTGGTATTCCCGTTAAAAATGAATAATTTTGCGGTCGATTTTTTAGTAGTACAATACGTTATTAAACCAATATATATTATGGCTGAACAATTGGAAGTGAAAGAGCTCGACCAAGTGGTCGTTCGTTTTTCAGGTGACTCCGGCGACGGTATGCAGCTTGCCGGCAACATTTTCTCTACGGTCTCAGCTACCGTAGGTAACGGTATTTCAACATTCCCAGACTACCCTGCTGACATCCGCGCCCCGCAAGGTTCACTGACAGGTGTGTCTGGATTCCAGGTGCACATCGGTGCAGGAAAGGTTTACACCCCTGGCGACAAGTGCGACGTGCTGGTAGCAATGAACGCTGCTGCCCTGAAAACACAGTATCGCTATGCCAAACCAGGTGCCACCATCATCATCGACACCGACTCCTTCGGTCCTAAGGATCTGGAGAAGGCTCAGTTCAAGACTGAGGACTATCTGGGCGAGATGGGTATCGACCCCGATCGCGTGATTCAGTGCCCGCTGACCACGATGGTGAAAGACTGTCTGGCAGACTCAGGCATGGACAACAAGGCCATGTTGAAGTGCCGTAACATGTTTGCGCTGGGTCTTGTATGCTGGTTGTTCGACCGCGACCTGAACCTGGTAGGCAACTTCCTGAAGGAGAAATTCGCCAAGAAGCCCGCTATCGCCGAGGCTAACATCAAGGTGATTCAGGCTGGTTGGGACTATGGTCACAACACCCATTCTAACGCTATCAACGTATATCGCGTAGAAACCAAGGAGAAGACTCCTGGACGCTATATGGATATCACCGGTAACAAAGCTACTGCCTACGGTTTCATCGCAGCTGCCGAGAAGGCTGGTCTGCGCCTCTACCTGGGTTCTTATCCTATCACCCCTGCTACCGACGTGCTCCACGAGCTCTCGAAGCACAAGTCTTGCGGCGTTATCACCGTGCAGTGCGAGGACGAGATCTCTGGTTGTGCTTCGGCTCTCGGCGCTTCATTCGCTGGTGCACTGGGTGTTACCTCAACCTCAGGTCCTGGTGTCTGTCTGAAGAGCGAGGCCATGAACCTGGCTGTCATCATGGAGTTGCCTCTGGTGGTACTCGACGTACAGCGTGGCGGTCCTGCTACAGGTCTGCCTACGAAGTCTGAGCAGACCGACCTGCTGCAGGCTCTCTTCGGCCGTAATGGTGAGAGCCCCATGCCTGTGATGGCTGCTACCAGTCCTGCCGACTGCTTCGATGCTGCCTACCAGGCTTGTAAGATTGCACTTGAGCACATGACGCCTGTGGTACTGCTCACCGATGCTTATATCGCTAATGGTTCTGGCGCCTTCAAACTGCCTCAGATGGCCCAGCTCGACGCTATCAATCCTCCTTATGTTCCTGAGGAACTGAAGGGTAAGTGGACACCATACATGCGTGCTGAGAACGGTACCCGCTACTGGGCTGTTCCTGGTCGTGAGGGCTTCACTCATATCCTTGGCGGACTTGAGAAGGACTCAGAGACAGGTGCTATCTCAACTAACCCTGAGAACCACGATCTGATGACTCGTCTGCGCCAGCAGAAGATTGACAATATCCAGGTGCCCGACCTCGAAGTTGACGGCGACGTCAACGATGCCGACCTGCTGATTGTAGGCTTCGGTTCTACCTACGGCCACCTGCACTCTGCCATGGACGAGCTGAAGGCTAAGGGATACAAGGTAGCTCAGGCACAGTTCAAGTACCTGAACCCACTGCCCAAGAACACCGCCGAGGTACTGAAGAAGTACAAGAAGGTGGTTGTAGCCGAACAGAACATGGGTCAGCTGGCAGCCTACCTCCGCATGAAGGTCGACGGCTTCGTGCCCTACCAGTTCAACCAGGTAAAGGGTCAACCCTTCGTAGTCGAGGAACTCGTCAATGCCTTCGAAGAAATAATTAACAAGAAGTAATAACAACAACCACATATTTTTTGAAAACAACGAATTAAAACGGATTACACGAATTATACGAATTTATAATTAAAAGATAATATTAAAACGAAATATTAAGATGATATATCCAAACGAGAGTTATGAAATAATTGGTGCTGCCATGAAAGTGCACAGCATCATGGGACCTGGATTCACCGAAAAGGTGTATCAGGAGGCTCTTGCTTTGGAATTTCAGGAACGTTGCATACCATTCAAACGCGAGGTAGAGATTCATGCTTCATATAAAGGCATTACTCTCGCTGGTACATTTATTCCCGACTTTATTTGTTACGACAAAATCATTGTTGAGCTAAAAGCTGTCAGGGAACTGGATGATGTTCATCGTTCACAGGCTATTAACTATGCTAAGATTGCAGGTTTTCAGCTTGCTCTTCTAATCAATTTCGGAAATTCATCCCTTGAATACGAACGTTTCCCCGTAGGCTAAATTCGTAAAATACAGAATAATCTGAATAATAAAATAATTCGTCAAATTCGTGAAATTCGTCTTAATTCGTTGTTAGAAAAAAAGTGGTAAAAAATATTAGTAGTATGAGTTATACAGCACAAGATTTCAAAAAAGGTCAGCCCCGTTGGTGCCCTGGTTGTGGCGACCACTTCTTCCTGGCTTCACTCCATAAGGCTATGGCCGAGATTGGCGTAGCTCCCGAGAACGTAGCAGTTATCTCTGGTATCGGCTGTTCAAGCCGTCTGCCTCACTACATGGCAACCTATGGCATGAACACCATTCATGGTCGTGCCGCTGCCATCGCTACTGGTGCCAAGGTGGCTAACCCCAACCTGACCGTATGGCAGGTATCAGGTGATGGTGACGGACTGGCTATCGGTGGTAACCACTTCATCCACGCCAACCGTCGTAACATCGACCTGAACATGATTCTCTTGAACAATCGTATCTACGGTTTGACCAAGGGTCAGTACTCACCTACCTCACCCCGTGGCTTCGTGTCTAAGTCAAGCCCTTACGGCACCGTTGAGGATCCCTTCCGCCCTGCAGAGCTCTGCTTCGGTGCCCGCGGACACTTCTTCGCCCGTTGTGTGGCTACCGATGCCAAGGGTACTGTAGAGGTACTGAAGGCTGCTTACGAGCACAAGGGTGCCAGCGTTACTGAGGTACTGCAGAACTGTGTCATCTTCAACGACCACTGCCACGATGTGGTTTACAACAACGAAGGTCGTAAGAAGAACGCCATCTACGTACGTCACGGCGAGAAACTCGTGTTCGGTGAGAACAATGAGTTCGGACTGGTACAGCAGGGCTTCGGCTTGAAGGTGGTAGAGATCGGTAAGGACGGCTACACCATCGACGACGTACTCGTTCACGATGCTCACTGCGAGGACAACACCCTGCAGCTGAAGCTCGCCATGATGACGCCTGAGGATGGATTCCCCATCGCCCTCGGTGTGATTCGCGACGTCGATGCTCCTACCTACAACGATGCCGTTCACGCACAGCTCGCTGAGGTCAGCGCTCAGAAGAAGTATCACAACTTCGAGGAGCTGCTCGAGACCAATGATATCTGGGAGGTAAAGTAAGTATTAACTCCATAAATAAAAAAGCGGATGCGCAGATTTGCGTATCCGCTTTTTTTTCTGTAACTTTGCATGCGATGAAACACCTAAGAACCTATTTCATACTAACCATTATAGCATTTGTTATCACATCGTGTACCGATGGCGAGCAGATGCGTCAGAGGCTGGCCGATGTCCAGGCCTGCAATCAGGCCGACACCGTTTTCTCTTCACGCTGGCTACCCACAGTCGATTCCCTGGTAGACTATTTCGACAGTCACGGCACGCCCAACGAGCGCCTCATGGCTCACTACCTGCATGGCCGCGTCTATCATGATATGGGCGAGGCGCCACAGGCTATTGAAGAATACCATCGTGCCGTTGAATGCGCAGACACCACGTCCACAGATTGCGATTACGACTTATTGGCAAAAGTACATGGTCAGGCAGCCTCTCTCTTCATGGAACAGTTAATGCCCAACGAGATGTTGGAAGAGCTACAAAAGGAGGCATATTATGCCCAAATGGCAAACGATACCCTTCATCAACTTGTAGCGATAGCATGGCAACATAGCGCATATGATATGCTGAACCAACCTGACAGCTCTGTTTCTGTATTGCAATATGTGTTAGGTAAATATCAGGAGTATGGCTATAGGGAAGATGTTGCCAGCACTGCCTCAACATTATGTATTTATATGGTAGAACGAAAAGACTTCGATTCTGCTCGAAAATACATTGAGCTGTGGAATGAATCTATGGGACATCAGATGGTTGTTGAGGACAGCATCATCGTCTATTACTTGGGGATGTACCATCTCGAAGTTGGCAATTTGGATTCAGCTGAACAGCATTTCAGAGGTTTGCTTCATTCACAGAATCTTAATAACAGAGAAGCTGCGTGCAAAGGTTTAACGTCTTTGTATCAGGCAAAAGCAGTCTGCGATTCTGTAGCAAAATACTCCATGCTATCTTATCAGATAGCTGATAAACGGTTCCAAATATCAAATAAGGAAGAACTTCAGAATATACAAGCCCTTTACAACTATAACCGCAATCAACGCCTTGCACAAGAAAGGGCTTTGGAGGCCAGTCGCAATAAGGCAGGAATGATGCTGTTCGCTTTTCTGTCAATACTTCTTTTCCTGAGTATCCTAACCTATTGGCATCGAAAGAAAAGACAGATTAATCAGATGGAGACAGAATACTACCATTTGATGGAATTGCAGGAGCAAGCAAGATTTGACCTTGTTAAGATGAAAGATGAAGAAAAGGAGGAACTTCTTCGCCAAAAGGAAAAAGAGATTCAAGGATATCAGCAAGCCATTGATGAAATCCAAAAGGTTTTGAAAAAAGAACAGACTATTGAGCCGACCTTAGCTGATTCTGACGTCTACAAGCATTTTGTATCCTTAACCAGACATACCAATGAAAAGGTATGTAAAAAGGACTGGGCTGAGCTGTCAAAGTTGGTGGACGGTTGTTTACCACATTTCCGTTCTACATTATATTCAAAGTATCATCTGAACGAACTAGATTATCATCTTTGCCTGCTCATCCGCCTTCATTTCTCCTTATCTGAAATTGGAATCCTATTAGAAGAGTCTCCCCAGTATATTTCAAAACGTCGCAGATTCTTGTTGAAATGTATCTTCCATCAAGAAGGCAAGCCCGAAATCTTTGACCGTCTGTTGATGAGGATGTCTTAGTAAACAACTGTATAATAACGTAATACACTTATTTCGGGAAAATATTTGGAAAAAATCTCTCCGTTTGGGAGTAGGATTGGCCCAAATTATAAAGCTAAATTTGCAGCTGGAAAAACCCAAATCAAAAGTGTATTATGAAAAAAATCATTTTAATCATTGCATTCTTATGCAGTATGTCTTTGTTTGCCAATGAGCAAGGTGTATCTAATCTAAATTTCTCTGTCGGCTATGTAGTAAAGACAGGAACCCGCCCGCATCCAAAAGCGCCAGCCTTACCTCCTGATGTCCCAGATGTAACACTTGAAGGTAATATACTTACGTTTACCTCTGAACATGATGATTACACTCTAACCATGATTAACGAGGATGAAGAGGTTGCCTATGAGGTTATTGTCCCCAGCACAGTATGTGTTGTCGTACTTCCTTCAAGTCTGACTGGTGACTATGAACTCCAGTTGGACTATGGTGGCAACTTCTATTTTTATTGTGGTATAACATTATAAAAGTCCTTTGTATATGAAAAAGTTTATATTCCTTATTTCGATGGCATTATTTACCATCAGTTCCTCTGCTCAGCTCAAAGTCAATAATTCTGGAAAAGTGGCAATTGCCGCCACGAACTCAGACTTCTTATCAAGACTTTCTGTAGGAAATAACTGTCATCCCGGGGGTGACTATAGTTTAGGCATTGCTGCAACACCATTGCTGCAAGAAAACAAAAGGAATGTTGGTGTTGAAGGATATATCAATTCATGGTCATCATCTTTTACCTCAGACACAAACATAGGTGTATTGGGCTATGCGAAAGTAAATAAAAACCATGGACGTAATTTTGGCGTCTTGGGAACGATAGACTACGACTACCTTCCTATATGTGTTGGTGGAGCTGGCGTTTATGCCACATGTCATGGCTCCTATTCGTATTTTCCTACAAGTGTACAAGGTATGTATGCGCTTTATGTTGCCGGCCCTTCCCAATTAAACGGATCCACTACAGCCCAGTCTGTCTATATCTCCGCTGACGAAAGACTCAACGATAACGTGTCATCCATAGAGACAAGAAAAGGAGAGACAACACTCGATAATCTGCTAAAAATGGACGTGTTGGAGTTCAATATGAAGAGTTTGGAAAAGGCCGTAGAGCCAAAAGCTGGTGAAGAAATGACAGAGGAGGCAAAAAGGTCATATGAAAGCCTGAAGAAAGAGGAAAAAGAGTTATATTCCCGTCGACATTTTGGTCTGTCTGCCAAGGAACTTGAGAAGGTCTATCCCAATTTGGTTCTTAAGGGGCAGGACGGCTATCAATACATTAACTACACCGAGTTGGTGCCTATCCTTATCCGCTCTATTCAAGAGTTGAAAGCTGAATTAGATGAGGTAAAGAGCAAGGACACTGAAGTTAAGAGGGCTCGTGCTGCAAGTTTTGAGGAAGACGAAGATATCGATCTTAAGGATGCGACTTCTATTCCTGCTATGGCAACATTGGCACAGAATACACCAAATCCATTCTCTGAGCGTACAACTATTCGCTTCACGCTTCCTGAAAACGCACAGAATGCCTTCATCTATATCTTCGATATGTCTGGTAAGATGCAGAAGCAGATACCCGTGGACAGCTCGATGGAGAGTGTCATCATTGAGGGATATGAGCTCCGTGCTGGTATGTACATCTACTCATTGGTCATTGGTGGCAAGGAAATACAGACACGCAGAATGATTTTGTCGAAATAGAAAAATAGTATGAAAAAATATAGGAAGACAATTGTAGTATTGTTACTCTTGTCGTTTACTGGGGCATCTTACGCGTCGATAACTTCTGATACGCTTTATGTAAATCAATCTGTCAGTGGACGTGCTACAGTAAGTACCGATGGAACTATCATTGCCCATTCAGATACAGTAAAGACTACAGGTGACCTACTGATGGTAGGTCAGGGAGTAACAATACAAAATAACTTTGAAGTACAGCTAGGTGGCACTTTGTTTATTAGGACCGGAACGCCTCCCCGAATCAGATTTACCTATGATGCCAGTGGTAACAGAGTAAGACGAGAAAAAGTATCACAGTAGTTAACCAGAAATGATTTTCACACCCATGCGTACAATCCTTTGCAGGGCAGCATTGATGATAATGCTTTTTGCTGTCCATATAGTGATGGTGGCTCAAAACAATAACGAATTCGGCTATCCGATAGTACCCAACCTTAACAGTAGTATCAATGCTCCAGTAGGAAAAATCTCAGACGAGATCTCTGTGTCTCAATCTGGTGCTGCCTCTTATTCTATTGGCATTAAGACACCCTCTGGCGTATCAGGTATGGCACCGTCTATAGGTCTGAACTATAACAGTCAATCTGGCAATGGTATAGCAGGCTGGGGATGCAACCTGACAGGAGTTTCTGTAATCACCCGTACGCCTAGTGATATCTATCATGAGGGCATGGCCGGTGGTATTACCTATAATATGGATGGACCTTTCTGCCTAGACGGTCAGCGCCTTATTATATGCGGCGGGATTCAAGACGGTGACTCCATTACTTATAACGTGGAATTTTCTCCATTAACACAAGTTGTCCTTCACGGAATATCCTCTACTGCACAAGAACAGACATGGTTCAGTGTTCATACCCCAGATGGAAATTATTATGAGTATGGACACACGACCGACTCCCAGCAACGATACACTTTGCAGGGAACCACCAAAGTAAACGCATGGTATGTGTGCAGTGTAAGGAACCCAGTAGGTGGCCAGTGCAACTATTCTTATTCAGAGTCGTACAATAGTATATATCCTCATAACATTACCTATGGCAATAATGTTATCCGTTTTGCATATGAGACCAGACCAGATACTGTATGTACAGCTGTAGAGGGCATACCTGTGAAGATTGTCAAGCGTTTGGCATCTATATCAACTGCGACAACTGTTAACGGTATAGAAAATCTGTTTCGCAGGTATACTCTTTCCTATAATTGTAATGACGGAACTACGACTTCCTATTCACGTCTCGTTTCTATTGATGAAACAAATGGAAATGGTGAGAGCCTGCGTCCTACCATCCTAACATGGAATACTCCCCAGTCCTTTTCTTGCCAGAAAGATTCTTCTGTTTTTGAAACAAGCTTTAATTATCTGGGGACACAAAGGAACAGTATCTCCATTTTCTCCGCAGACATGAATGGAGACGGCCTTTCTGATATAGTCCAATACGGATATACAAACCAACCAGGAGGATATAGTAATAACTTTTCTTATATTCGCGCCCATTATGCCTACCTCGATACATCCGGAAAAGTAAACTTTCGAACAGGCGACACCTACAGACCTGGCGGTGGTTTCAATATAGGCACGGGCTGGAACCTGCAGCAGTCAGCTCCCGTCGCAGCCGATATGGATGGTGATGGTATCATGGAACTGTTAGTGCCAGAGTTCTATCGTTCTGTTGATGGTAGTCATTTTGGGGTTCATGTTTATAAAAAGGGGGTTGAGAGTGAAGTAGGTGGCGTGAAGTTCCCTGATATACATGTTGATAGTATAACCAAAATTCTATGGACTATTGCTGATTTCAACAATGATGGAATTGCTGAGATTGTCGCTATTGAACAGCATACGGATGGTTCAAACTATTATGGTGTACTTATGGGAGGCTACGAGAATGTTGGCGCTCCTCATGAAGCTTATAATAAGTTCTTCCGTTTTAATCTTTCTGCCAAACCCCAACATCTGTTTTCGGCTGACATGGACTGTGACGGACTTACAGACTTGGTCGTATTTTATAATCATGGTTATTCTGTTATTCGCAATACTGGTAATTGGCTCAGTGACAGTCTTCCTTCTCCATATATTCCACAACATACAGATTATGCTTTAAACTTGGATCCATTCCGCACATGGCAGGGTGATTTCAATGGAGACAACATCTCTGATTTCCTTGTATGCAAGCCCGACAACGGAACATTCTATTTTGAATTAGGCAATGGCAATGGAAGCCTGATTGAGAAAATCGCCTGTACACTTGATATTCACGAACAATCATACACCCATGATGATAACGATTCCTTCTTCTGTCAGATTCTCGATTTTGACGGAGATGGAAAGACCGATGTCGTAGTACATAAGTCCATGTATGATTCCACTTATGTTAACACGTTCATGATGGATTCTGTATTAATGGTGAATTATAATAGGTCTGAAGTTTATTGGCTCCGATCGGATGGCAATCATCTTATAGTCCAGAGTCATGCGTCTACAAATAGAAAAACTGAGGAAGAGGCTCGTTTCTATGCCCAAGGTGATTTTAATGGCGATGGATTGCCTGAGGTGGCATCATACTCTTTCGACTGCTATGATGGTACAGGGGCAGCTGGTGATGCCGTGTTCCGTATCTACAGGAATGCATCCTTCAACGCCTCAACAGGAAAGCTGGTGAGAGTGACTGATGGTATGGGTATACAGACTAATATCGCATATACTACTATAGCTGATGCAAATGTACGTATTCAAGAGACAGGAAACAACATTCCTGGTTTCCCTGTCATTCGCATATCGGCTCCACTAAATGTCGTATCGTCTGTCACAAGCAATAATGGTGCCGCAGGACAAAGTACAAAGAATTATCGCTATGGCACACTTCTTGGACATGTGCAAGGCCGAGGTATACTAGGCATGACCAGTGGTAGGACTGAGGATGAGTCAACAGGCCTCGTATCTGATTACTGTGTCACCCAATGGGATACCCAGGCATTCGTCCCCCGTTCGACAAGAGAAACAAACACATTGGGCAGCCATACCTCAACCTGTAACACAAATTACTATATCATTGTATATACTTCAAATAACCATCGGAAATACTTATGTTATCCCAAAAGGATTGATAATTATGATTTTGACGGAAACCATACTTGGGAAGAAAACATGTATCAGCCCTCCTGGGGTATGTTAATTCATAATAGTCGATGTTACACACCCAATGATTTGGAAGTAACAGAGGTCTTTGACTGCGTCTATAAAGGTGGTCGCTATCAACCTGTAGATGTGGGTCATTACAGATATCATTCTGAAGATCCGAATGTGTTTATGGAGTTCACACATTATGCCTATAATGACAAAGGACTTGTTGATACGCTCATAACCAATTATGATACAGAGCTGGCCATAACAACTAAATATACCTATGATAATTATGGCAACCGACTTTCTGAATCTGTCTCTGCCAATGGCGTATCACCGATTGTAAGTACGTGGCAGTATGATGATACTCATCGTTTCGTAACACGTCATGTAGAGAATGGACTGACGGAGACACTCTACACTCACGACCTTTGGGGCAACGTCCTTACTGAGACAGACAATACCCGTACAGCTCATCCTCTGACTCGTACCAATACTTATGATAACTGGGGCAATCTGACGGAATCTGAATCACCCTTGGGAATCAGGACAACATATACGAGAGGATGGGGCAACTCGCAGAGTATGCGCTACTTTGAAGTAGTGCAAGGCCAGAAACAGCCTTGGAAAAAGACGTGGTACGATGCAATGGGTAGAGAGGTCAAGACGGAAGGTATCAACGACCAAGGACTGCTAGCCACAACGACAACGACCTATGACAACAAGGGACAGGCTACAACCGTTGTGAGTCAGGCTGGAGATGTTTCTATTACGCAGACATCGGATTATGACAATCGGGGACGATGCACGTCATCTTCTATATCCGACGCACAGGGCACACTCAACCAGACGCGCACCTATGCCTATGGAAGTAACTGGAAGAGCGAGACCTTCAATGGACGTGAGACCAAACAAACCCTTAACCGTTGGGGCGATGTCGCCTATGTAACTACACCTCAGGATACGGTGACATACCATTATTACTCGTCAAGACAGCCGTCGTCTGTTACCTCATGCGGTCATACAGTCACTATGACATACGACGAGGCTGGTAATCGTACCAGCATGACCGACCCTGATGCCGGCACGATGACCTATACCTACGATGGCATGGGGCGTATCATTTCTCAGACAGATGCTCGTAATCAGACATTGAACTATACATATGACAGCTACGGACGTGTGAAGACAGGGCCAGTAGGATCTACTCCTCTTGTAACTAACTATTATGGATCTAATTCCTCCAATAAGAACCTACTGACATCTGCTAAGGTAAACATAGCAAACAAGGTCATTTATACCTACGATGACTATGGTCGTATTTTGTCAAAGAAATACCGTATCTTGAACGAGGGTTATCACACACTTTCCTATACCTATGATTCCGATGGTCTGCTGGCAACCAAGACCTACCCTGACGGTACTACTACAGCCTTCCATTATGATGCCTATGGAAACCATGTATCTACAACCATCGGAGATACCGTTGTGTGGCAGATGGCGCAGGCAACAGGCAGCACCACCCGTTACCTGCTGGCCAATGTATTTCAGATGGAGGAAACCTGTAATGGCTCTGGTTTGCAGACTGCAAAGACTCTACGGAGGAACAATACGCAGCTCCACAACATGACTTATGCCTATGATCCTGTTACGGGAAACCTGACACAGCGTACTGGAATGCGTTCTGCTGCAGAGACATTTACCTATGATGCGTTGGAGCGTCTGACTCAGGCTGATAATCTTGCCATGACCTATTCTGCAGACGGTAATATGTTGTCTAAAACAGATATTGGCCGATACTACTATGAAGATGTCAAACCTCATGCTGTGACAAGTATAGACAATAGCTGTTTCCTTGCGTCAGACTCTTTGCAGACGGCGGAATATAACGCATGTGGAAAAGTGAGATGGATTCAGCAAGCAGAGAATTTGAAAGTCTTATTTGACTATAGTGCAGAGGGTGAGCGACAGGAATGTATCTTTATTCTGAATGGACAAGAATTCAGAAGATTCTATTTTGGGGACTACGAGGAGGTTAGGTCTTCTCAGGGGACTAAGTCCATTTGTTATCTGGATGGCGGTGTTATTGCAATACGCGACACAAATGGAAATCTATCCCTGAATGTATCCTTTACCGATAACCTCGGAAGTGTAACACGTATCTATGGCAGCTCTGGAAATGAAGTCTTTAATGCTTCCTACGATGTATGGGGTAATCAAACAGTCAATCGTAACGATATAGACTTCTATCGTGGCTATACAGGTCATGAGATGCTGACAGATTTTGGTCTCATCAATATGAACGGCCGTCTTTATGACCCATTACTAGGACGTTTCCTCTCAACAGATAATTTCGTACAGGAACCATTCGACAGCCAGAATTTCAACCGCTATTCATACTGTCTGAATAATCCGCTGAAATATACGGATCCGAGCGGAGATTTCTTCTGGATTCCAATCCTGGTCGGAGCAGCAATCGGAGGTGTGGTGAACCTTGGAATAAAGGCATATAATGGACAAATAAATAGTTTCTTAGATGGCTTAGCGGCTTTTGGCTTTGGTGCTGTTGCTGGAGGCATTGGTGGGCATTTTGGTGGAGCTGCATTTGTTGCAGCTGGCGGGGGTATAGGAGGTCTTGGCGGTTTCTTTGCAGGTGCAGCCTCTGGCGCAGTTGCTTCTGCAACTTCTATGCCCGTACTCAGTATATGCAATTCCCTGTATTTTGGAGATCCTTTAATGACAGGAAAAGAATATCTTTATGGCATTGCTTTTTCCGCTGCCTTAGGAGGCACTCTTAATGGTGTATCAGCAAAAATGAATGGACGCTCATTTTGGAACGGATCCCCCCAAATAAAAGTACCAACACAGCCGATAGAGCCAGTCCCTATTGGTCGATCAGAATCTAAAGTCGTTCAGTTTGATTCAGAGATAAAGAATACTTCCATGAAGATGACTCCATATGAAAAGGGGCAATTAGGTGTAAAATGGGCAATGGAAGATTTTGAGGCAAGTGGTGGAACTGTGTTAGGAAAAGAGGTTTCGGTTGAGGTTGACGGTATATGCAATCGTTTTGATTTTGTGGGTAAAAAAAATGGCGTTCTACATCTATTTGAAGTAAAGAATGGTCCTTATGCTCGTATGACACCACATCAAAAAGTCAATATTCCTAAGTTAAAACAGGGGGCTTCTTTTATTCCCGTTGGTAAAAATGCTAAAGAAATCATTAATCTGAAGCCTTTTGTTCTAACGAAAAGCCCATATAATGGAGATTTTGTTATTCATTATATACATTATTAATAATAATATTGGTATCTTTGCAAGGAAAATAAAAACTGTCTATGGCAAGAATAAATTTAGAATCGGAACCACGTTTCAAAGAGATTATGAAACTATTTGGTTTCAAAAAGACAAAATATGGCTTCGTCAGACATGATAGGGAATCTATTATGAAGTTAAGTTTTGGCTATGGAACATATGGACAAAAATTTGTTAGGTACTATGACTGCATGTATTCCATCGTTTATCCAAAGATAGAAGCGTTGGCCGATAGTATCGGAGAATATGTATGTGGACCACATGGTCAGATTGGTTATTTGACTCCAGAGAACCGCTTTCGAGAATGGAGATTAGCTGATTCTGATTCAGACGAGTATTATCTTCATATGATAAATGATATAAAAGAGATCATGGGTCAATATGTTATTCCATATATGGAGAAATATTCTACTATTGAGGCTTTTGTAAAAGGTGTGGAATCAGGGAATATCTCTCCTAACTTTTTTGATAACAAGGCTGTTGCAATAGCTTATGTGCTTTTGGGTCGGAAGGATGATGCATTGCACTATCTTGACCAATGTATAGAAGAGCAAAAAAACATGGACATCTATGGTAAAGGAGTTGAAGTTGTAGAAACAAAAGAGTATAGAGAAGAGATCTATTATCCTCAAGAAAATAGGAATCTTAAAGGGCTCTTACTCTTTTCTCAGAAATTAAAAGACAGAGAAATCAGCGGGACAAGCGTGAAGTGACCCTTTGAAGTTGGACAAAAAGCTTTCTGTGATTTATTTGTCTCTTTTAGTGTTAAAACATAGTTTATTATGTATTTATTTAGTGATTTTAGAACTCGTCTGGTGGTTATCATTATTGTTTTTTTCACGATTTTGTCATGTATACCACCAATATGCAGCTCAAGACATGCTGCTATTTTTCAGAATAAAACAAATGATACGTTGTTAATTTGCGTTTCCCGTTATGATTGTATTGACAGCATGCTTTTTATTCTGTCGCCACTCTACAGACATGCTGATAACAACCTTGGTTCTGCCGGCATTGCACAATGGGAGGGAATAACCATTAAAGACAATGATTATGTTTCTCCTGACTCTTCATGTGTGACAGACGCAGATGCTTTGTTTGTAAGTCAAGACACCTGCTATTTCTTCTTAGTCAAATGGAAGGATGCAAAACAGTATTCTTGGGATGAGATCCGTGCGAAGAAACTGTATCGCAGATGGGTGACAGTAAAGAATAAGGATGGTGATTGTGATAGGAATATAAGATACTAATTCAGATTAGAATGAAGAAAGCGATTATTTTATTTCTTGCTCTTTCTAGTGCGATAGCGTATGTTACAGATATGCAGGCGCAGACAACAGAGCGACAGGATGCAGTAGGAAAATTCAGGATTGTTCCTGCAGTGATGCTTACCTTTAATCCTTATAGCGTAGATGACGGGCGTAACAATAGCGTGATTACCAGCCATAATGTTCAACTCGGTCTGGGCGTTGAGGCTGAGTATAGAATGAACGAAGTTCTGGGTGTAGCGTCTGGCGTCGACTATATTGTACAGGGCATCAAGATTTCTAAGCATCGTGGAGGTCCGTTTATAGGGCTTACCAATGGAAATGATGAGAGCGAAGACAAACTAAAGTCCTTGCGTGTTCCATTGATGTTATGTATGCATCCTATGGATAACGACCGTCTGACGATAAAGACTGGCGTTCAGGCTGAGTTCCTGCTGGGTATGGGCGAGAGATACAAGAATATGAGCTGGGGAATGCACTTGGGTATTGACTATAGCGTGGATGACAAGTTTCAGTTTGAACTCCGCTTTTGCGCGGGAATCACAGACGTCGTGAAGGACAAATGCTCTGTCTCAAGAAACTGTATCATCCTTTCGGCTGGTATTCGTTTGTAAAGATGTAGAAGATTTTCTGTATCCCAAAAGAAGCCATAGGTTAAGGCATCGTAAGTCCTATAGAACGTCTCAGTAATATCTGCACGACAAGAATGAAGTGAACCCGTGGCATTTATGAACGATTGACTCTTTTATGTAAATTTGCAACAGTAATTAAAAACCAAAACAGCAACGATTAAAAATGTAACTCAATTTAGTGTTCACAGATTAAACAAATATGACTATGAACAAAATTTTTGCAATACTTGTATGTATATTTTGTATACAAACAATGAGTGCACAGGCAACATTGAATATCAGTCTTCTAAAAAGCAACAAGTGGATGCTTATTGAAGACGGGACAAAGGATACTGTACATGTCTCTTTTGATAATAAGAAAATATACGCGTCAGAACACCTTCATTACATTCATCCTAAAAGTAGGAAAGTTATAGACAAGACTTTAAAGATAGACTACACGTATTATCTCTCCAATGCTGTTTCTGACAGTTATGATGCTGGAAAAGTTGGGAAGGCTACTACTGGGAAATTTATTACGGTGCATAATGTGTCTTCAACGTATGTGGATTCTGATGATTATACAACTTTCGAGATTACAAAAAAGAGTAACTACGAAATAGTTTTAACTTTATGTGGTTTTCCGTCAGATCGTTTTAATAAAATAGGTAGGAAATTTTTATTAATAAAGAAACAATAATGAGATTATGGGGAAGTGAACCCTTGAAGTTGGACAGAAAACTTTCTGGGTTCACTTCACTTTGGAGTTATGACAGAGACCAGTCCCTGTGGCATGGTTAGATCCTCACGTGGTAAAGGTGTTAAAAGAAAATAATTGCTTACATATTGAATATAAATTAGATTAAGATGAAAAATAGTGCGTTATCTATTCTAAGTTTCTTCATTTGTGTATCATGCTTCGCAGAATTGCCAAATGATACGACTTATTATTACAATAGTGAGGGTAACTGCCCTTCCATTGATGATGAAGTGTTAATGATTGTCTCAGAAGGAAGTGAAAAAGTTTGTTTCTTTTATGGTACCTCTGATGAGTTTACTGATGATCCGCGTGAGGGTTTTTTACCAGGCTTCATAGTTCTGAAAGCCACTTCTTTGTCAATGGAGAATGGTAAGTTTACCTGTGTATTAAACTCTACGAATCATAAATATGCCAATAGTCCAATAAACATTGGAATTACCGAGGAAATACCCAATGGGTATAAACCGTGGACACAAATAAATGAGTATTTTTGGAATCAAATAGAATTTATAGGAACGTATGATAATGAGAAAATAGAATTAGCTAATAAAACATTCTATCCAGAAGAAAAGAGGGTTTTCTATAAGAAAAGTTTACCTTCTATCAAAACGCTCTACAATAAGAGTCTTCTTTCTGATTCTGAAGCTGAATCGAATGCGCTGGGCTATGTGAATTATGAGGATTCCGATGCGTATATGAGTATTGACGAAATGGTTCCAACAATCAACGTATCTGGTCATGAATGTGTGGATTTGGGGCTTCCTTCTGGTATCTTATGGTCGAAATGTGATATAGGTGCCTCTTCTCCAGAAATTGTTGGTGACAAATATGCTTGGGGAGAATTAGAAGTACACGAATGCGATTCCACACTTTGTAATCATTACAAATTCTTTAAGGAAGGATCCTCTGCGAACATTACAAAGTATAATTTTAAAAGCAGCCGAGGACATGTTGATAATAAAAAGGAATTGGATCCGTGTGATGATGTCGCTTATGTTAGGTATGGCAAAAGATGGAGAATTCCTTCATGTAAAGAATGGAATGAATTGCGGCAATTGTGTATTTGGAAACCAGGAACGTATAAGGGTGTCGAAGGATTCTGGGTCTTTGGCTTAAATGACAATTTTATTTTTGTTAATAACAGATACCATTGGACTCGCGATTTGGATGATAACGATTGCATCGAAGCCAAGAGAACATACCATGTTAAGGATGCATTTGATTTAAGTTTTGATACGCATTACAGACCTGATGCCTATCCTATTCGTCCTATTTGTTACCCTCAATGAACTAATTTACTGAAAGATGATCAAAAACATATCTTTGACTCATCAATCAGATCAATAGCAAAAATGAATACCAATAGTTGAACACAACTAAAAGGGTTCATTTCAATATCCAGACCAAAAAGCAGGTCCTCATGGACATATAGATTGGTATGACGGTAAAAATTGGATTTCCGATTTCACTCAACCCGGTAATGGATTCTGGGCGCCAGGCAAAGGTTATAGAAAATATAATACAAGTTATAAAATATATCGTTAATTATGAAAAAAGTTATTTTATTAGTAGTGTTTATCTCACAATTTTTAAGCATTTCAGCTCAAAAAATAACTTGTGCGGATAGTTTGAAAGTGTTCTACACCAATTATTTTACATATGATGTAAAATTAGAAGATGTAAATCGGCTAAATTCATTGGTTTCTTTATATTGTACTAAAGGTTTTTATAATGCTTGGTTTGAAGATGTATACGATATTGGATTATATGATCCCTTGACACAAGGCTCAGGTTCAACTTCAGAGGATCTTGAGTTTATAAAGAAAAGTCTTTCAGTGAAAAAGGAAAAAGATTATTACTTGGTATCATTTAAATTTCATGGATGGCAAGGGGATATAAATATGATTACTGTGTATGTATATGTTAACGCAGATGGGAAGATTAGTCACACTAAGCGCCCATCTGATGGCTATATGACCCCAGGACAATTATAGATCATGGGGACAGATTATGAAGTGACCCCCAAAGTTTGGACAGAAAACTTTCTGGGTTCACTTCACTTTGGAGTTATGACAGAGGCCAGTCCCTGTGGCATCTTCGGTACAATCGGTCATTTTGGAATATATTATTATAAATAAGAAGTTATGAAACAATTTTTTTTATTTGCGGTGTGTCTCATGGGTTTTATGAATTCAATACCCGCAGTTTGTAGAGTTAATTCCTCTGTAATTTGTGAAACTGACTCATCGTTGATTATGCCCTTTTATTTTAATGGAGAAAGAAATCATGCATACAGGATTGCGAACACCCAAACAATCCCGGATTTTGGAAATAA
>Ga0310695_10003588_pt1 | contig 30155 bp, 20 predicted proteins | sample RumenRJG_04DNA_FD_203882 | JGI IMG/M metagenome (GOLD analysis project Ga0310695, IMG submission 203882) | Bovine rumen microbial communities from Lethbridge, Alberta, Canada - RJG_04 (v2) (version 2) | ecosystem: Host-associated > Mammals > Digestive system > Stomach > Rumen | place: Canada...
ATGAGCGAGGTGGCAAACTTGCTCAGTGATGCCTTGGCATCTTCGCTCAACTTAGAACTGTTGAAACCGAAGAGGATACCGCTGTCGAAGGTCACCCTAATGGCCTCAAAGCCGTTAACGTCGGTGCAGGTGTCAACCTGAGCGCCCGAGATACGGGCGAGTTCCTCGCGCTGCTTGTCCATCTTCTTGCCGATGAGCGTGCCGGCAACACCGCCAGCCACTGCACCAATAGCACCACCGATGGCAGCACCCTTGCCCTTACCGATGAGGGCACCGATGCCAGCACCGATAGCAGCGCCACCGCCACCACCGATGAGACCGCCCTTAGCGGCATTGTTCAATGAACCACAGCCCGAGAATCCGAGCACGAGCATTGCACTCAATAATACGCATAAATACTTTTTCATTTTCTGTGATATTTAAGTGAATAATGTGAATTGTCTACACTTTACAACGTGCAAATATAGTAAAAATTTAAATCCACCCTGTTTTTTTATCAAAAAAATCAATGTAGGGCATGGCCCAAGTGAGCCATACCCTACATAAAATGATATGTTTGACCGTTAGGTCAGGATTATCGTTTGTTGGTGATAGGACGCAGGTTGCGCTCCTTGAGGTCGCCTGAACGGTAAGCGTCGAGCAGTTCCTTCAAGTCGGCGATTTGCGACTGGAGTTCGATGCCGATGTCAGTATCCTTGACATGCATGCGGTGGTTGGTCAGTTCGACGAGGCTGCGGGTGGACTTGATGTCCTGTCCCAGGCTGACTGCCTCCTCAATCGACGAGAACGGCTCGTGCTGCACGAGTTCGAATCCGCGTGAATGGTAAACCAGCGTGTAGCCGGCAATACCGGTTTCAGGCTGATAAGCCTTGGAGAAGCCACCGTCGATTACCATGAGTTTTCCGCCCGCCTTGATGGGGTTCTCGCCCTTGATGGTCTTGACGGGCACATGTCCGTTGATGATGTGGCGGTGCTCGCCCTCAACGCCAAACTCGTCGAGAATCATGTCCACCACCTCGGGATTGTCACGCATGGTGTAGTAGGCACCCTTGACCTCCTTGTGGGTCTCCTTGTCGGCAATGAAGTAGCGCTCAAAGGTTGCCATCTTGCTCTTGTCGAACGCGGGAGAATCCTTACCGCACCACAGGTACCACAGATAGTCGAGTGCGAAAGCCTGCTCCTCGGGGTCGTCGCAGCCGAAGTAGGCCGAGCGGATGAGGTTGCCGGCGCGCTTGAGCAGGGCCTTGCCATGGAACTTCTCGCCACGGATCACGACATCCTTCAATGAACCGTCCTCGTTCAGGGGGATGGAAGCATGATAGAGCAGGTTGCCGTTGGCGATGGTATAGAGGCAGCCGTTGCGGAAGAGGCACTTCATGTGCTTGCGCAACTTCTCGCTCTCGGTGAACGACTGGTGGAGTTTCTTGACGATGGATTCCTCCTCAGGTGTGAGTTTATAGGGGTGTTTCGGGTCTACCGTCGGGAAATTGGTGTCAAGCAGTTCATACTCCTTGCCCTTGATTTTGATGATTCCCTTCTTGAGGTCCATCTTGTCCATCAACAGACGGTCCTTCATCTCAAACTCGGGACGACGCTTGATGGCAGCGGCCTCGAGTTTGAACTGGATGATGCTGATGGCCTTGTGCATCTGTGCTACGAGTTGGGCTGTGCGTGCACGCTCGGGATCCTTGGCGCTGCCGTCCTTAGGCAGGAAACGCTCGCAGGGGTCGTCGGCGTAGGTGTCCATAGCGAAGGTTGCCAGCGGCAGCAGGTTGATGCCGTAGCCATCCTCGAGGACGCCATGGTTGCCGTAGCGCAGGGCGATGCGCAGCACGTTGGCAATGCTGCAGTCGTTGCCTGCGGCGGCACCCATCCACAGGATGTCGTGGTTACCCCATTGGATATCGAAGTTGTGGAATCCGCACAGGATGTCCATGATTTTGTCGGGGCTGGGACCGCGGTCATAGACGTCGCCCAGCAGGTGCAGCATATCGATGGTGAGTTGCTGAATGAGGTTGCACATCGCAATGATGAACTCGTCGGCACGGTGGGTCGAGATGATGGTCTTGATGATCACATCGACATAGGCCTGCTTGTTCTGGTCGCTGCTACGCTCATGCAGCAACTCCTGGATGATGTAGGAGAAATCCTCGGGCAGAGCCTTCTGTACCTTGGAACGGCTGTACTTTGACGACACGTTGCGTCCCACCTTGACCAGACGGTTGATGGTGATAAAATACCAGTCATTCAGTTCATCCTGATCGGTAATCGCATCCTTGACGAGTTCAAGTTTCTCGGCAGGATAATAGATGAGGGTGCACAGGTCCTTCTGCTCTTTGGAACCGAGCGAATCGTTGAAGATCTCACCCACCTTGCGCTTGATGGTACCGCTGGCATTGCGCAGCACGTGCTGGAAAGCCAGGAACTCGCCGTGAAGGTCGGCCAGGAAATGTTCAGTTCCCTTGGGCAGGTTCAGGATTGCCTCAAGGTTGATGATCTCAGTGCTTGCAGTCGCCACGTTAGGGAAACTGCGCGAGAGCAACTTAAGGAAATACAGGTCACGTTTTCTTTTTTTGGGTTTCATAGTTGTTGCTTAAGCCTTGATTTAAGTTAGTTTTGAAGGTTTTAATATATTAATAACGTAGAAAATCGGTGGATATTACTTGAGCAGTGAAATTCTCACTTTGCGGCCCTTGATTTTAGCCGACTGGAGCAGTCGCAGCACCTGTGTGGCATGCTGCCGCGGTACTGCCGCCAGCGCATAATGGTCGCGCACGTCGATGCGTCCGATGTTGCCCGCGGGAATGCCGCCGTTGTTGGCAATAAAGCCCATGATGTCGCCACGGGACAGTTTTTCCTTCTTGCCTGCCTGGAAATAGAGCGTTGCCATGGCCGGAGCAGGCATCCGCCGTGCAGGCTCAGGCTGCATCGTGCCGTTGGTTTCAATCCACTGGGGTAAATCCTCGCCAGGTGCCGTGATGACATAGGCCTGGCCTGTGGCATCAACGCGAGCGGTGCGACCATTGCGGTGGATATAGACCTGTTCGGTCAACGGCAGGTGGTAATGCACGATGTGCTCCACGGTGTCGATATCCAGCCCTCGCGAGGCCAGGTCAGTAGCAACCAGCACATTGATGCTGCCGTTGTTGAGCATAGCGACAGCACGCTCACGGTCCTGTTGTTCCAATGCCCCGTGATAGATACCCGAAACCATACCACATCCAGTCAATGCCTGGTGGATGCGTTCCACACTCTCGCGGAAACCCACAAACACAATAGTCTTGCCGCCGCCCAGGCTGAGCAGCAGTCGCTTTAAGGTCTCGAGTTTGTCCTTGCCGTCGGCCATCACTTGCCAAACGCTGATGCGCTCGACAGGTTGTTCGACCTCTTCCAGGACATTGAGTGTGAAGGGATTGTGAAGCCGCACATAGTCAGGTACCGCCTCGAGGACAGTGGCCGAAGCCAAGATGCGCCGTTTCAGGCGAGGCATCTGTTTGAGCAGTTGCCTCATCTCCTCCTCAAAGCCCAATTCCAGGGATTTATCCATCTCATCGAGTACCAGCAGCCGCGTGCCGCCAAGGTCGATGTGACCACGCTTGTGGTGGTCCAGCAAGCGGCCCGGGGTCGCGACGATGATATCGGGCGTGACTGCCAGCGAAGCCTTCTCGTCGGCAACGGCGTGTCCGCCATAGCAGGGCGTCACCTTGTAGCCATCGGCAAGTCGGCGCAGGATTTCGGCCGTCTGCATCACCAATTCGCGTGACGGTGCCACGACCACAGCCTGCAGCAGCCCCATGGGCGGCTTGAGGGATTGCAGGACGCACAAGGCAAAGGCCAGCGTCTTGCCTGTGCCCGTGGGCGAATAGAGCACCAGGTCTCCCCCGCCCGACTTCCACTTTTCCAGCGCCTTACGTTGCATGTCGTTGAGCGTGTCGATGCCCATGCGCTCCTTGACAATCTGCAATAGTTCTTTCTCCTTCATCGGTTACGGCGATTTATGCTACAAAATTAGTTAATAATCCCGCATCAACCACCAATTGTGCGTTTTTTTAGTATTTTTGCGCTCAAAAAAGAGAAAACATGGCAAAATTCATTGTTGTGGCGCTGACCGTGATGTTGGTCATGCAGGGTTATGTGTCCTGGCATGTGTGGCGCGTGTTGCCGCTGTCCACGCCGCTCAAGATCGTGACAATCGTGCTCATGCTGCTCGCCTTGGCTTGCATGGTGTTGCAGTTCACGAGCGACAAGTTGCCGTTGGGCATGGCAACAGCGATGTATGAAATCGGCAATTCATGGCTGATCATCATGTTCTATCTGCTGATGGCCTTCCTGCTGCTTGACATCGGCCGACTGGTTCACCTTGTTCCTGCCTCATGGCTGCGTGACAATGCCGTCACCACCGTCGTGTTGGCCGGGGTGATGCTCACCGTCTTCGTCGCTGGTAACATCCATTACCGTGACAAGCAGCGACAGGAAATCCATCTCACGACCAATAAGCCCCTCGAACGTCCCATGAAGATCGTCATGCTGAGTGACCTGCATGCCGGATTCCACAACCCGCGTGCCGAGGTGGGCCGTTGGGTGGATATGGTCAATGCCGAGCAGCCCGACCTGGTCCTCATTGCTGGCGACATCATCGACGGCAACGTGCGACCGCTGCGTGAGCAAGGCACAGCCGAGGAGTTAAAGCGCCTGAACTGCCCTGTCGTTGCATGTCTGGGCAACCACGAATACATTACCGGCATCGATGAGGCACTCAGTCTGCTGCAGCAGACGGGGATACAAGTGCTGCGTGATGGCACCTTCGATTACGAAGGCTTGACCATTATGGGGCGTGACGACCGGAGCAACCGCAAGCGCAAGAGCGTCGGACAACTGATGCAAGGCATCGACTCCACACGCTATATCATTCTGCTTGACCATCAGCCCTATCACCTCGAGGAGGCTGAACAAAGCGGTGTGGACCTGCAGTTGAGCGGCCACACCCACCGGGGGCAAGTCTGGCCCCTGAACTGGGTGACCAGGGCGATGTATGAGTGTGACTACGGTGCCTACAAACGCGGCAAGACCGACTATTACGTGAGTTCAGGCATAGGAATCTGGGGCGGCAAGTTCCGTATCGGCACCGACTCGGAGTATGCTGTCATCACCCTCACGCCTGGCGCACAGTGACGCATGGCCGTAGCAAAACTACGGCACAGGTGATCCTGTCACCTGTCATCTTGTTTGATCCATTTCTTGGGCGAAATGCCTACTGCTTCCTTGAAGTACTTGCCAAAGAAAGACTGGTTGGGGAAATTCAGTTCCTCGGCGACTTGCTGCACGCTATACCGCCCGCTGCGCAGCATCGTCTTGGCATCCAGAATGACGTAATCCTTAATCCACTGTGAGGGATGCCGCCTCGTCTGACCATACACGACATGGGACATATACTTGAGTGACAAGCCAAGTTGGACGGCATAGAAACCGAGTTCGCGGTGGCTGCGGTAGTTATCGGCCACACACTGCACAAAACGCGCAACGATTTCGTCTTGACGTGAAACCTTGGTCAATGACTCAGAGCGGTTGTCGGACGCCTGCATGATGATGCCCTCTATCAGGCCCAGGCAAGCGCCGGCTGTCGCCTTGCGGTTGGACTCAAAGGACGGGTCGCCCAAGATGGTGAACAGCATGTGGTAGGCTGTCTTTATCATTGCCATGTATTGCGGTTGCAACTGCAGCATAGCGGCATGCATAGTCTCAAGGCAATTTAAGTCATGCTGTTCGAGGGACCCGAAAATCGCATCTCGGGAGAACATCATCAAGATGAATCGGGATCCCTGTTCAAGGGTCACGCCTTCGATAATCGTCCCATCGCGGGCAATGACACAAGAGCCGCCGGATACCACCAGTTCCCGGAAGTTTGCATTGAGCCTGACGGCCCCCTCGACGACGACGATGATACAGGTCGATGACAGGCGCATGGGATAACGCACACGGTCATTAACTATTGAGTCTACTTGAGCGCCTACAGTTGTCACATCAAGGTTATCGGTCACCAGCAGGTCGCAGCCCATTGCTGCCGTCCTTCCATTCGGGCAGATAACGGGTGAATCCATTTTTTGCTTTGCGTCCATATTCATCTTGTTGAATGTTGTTTATGATGCAAAGATAGCATTTATTGACCAAAAATTCAATGGATATCACCTAAAAATGACAGAAAAAGTGATGTTTACACCAATACCGTGTCGATGCGCCTTTTCATGGGTTTAATATCGGTTGCAGCACAATTTTGGAGAAAAACGGCCTGTCATGCTTGTACTGCACAGGGATTTGCAGTACTTTTGCAGGCTCGATAATGATAACGGTTGACAGAATATGAAACTTTTTTACACGATAGGGCTGCTGATTGTGTCCAACATCTTTATGACATTTGCATGGTATGGCCACCTGAAACTGCAGCAACTCAAGATATTTTCGGACCACACGCCGCTCTATGTCATCATCTTCCTCTCGTGGATGTTGGCACTGCCAGAATATACCTGTCAGGTGCCTGCCAACCGTATCGGTTATGACGGCAACGGGGGACCTTTCAACATCATGCAGTTGAAAGTGATTCAGGAAGTGATTTCGCTTACCGTGTTCACGGTCTTTGTGACCGTTTTCTTCAACGGCGAGACGCTCAGGTGGAACCATCTGGCGGCAGCCGTATGCCTTGTCTTGGCCGTTTATTTCGTCTTCTATAAATAATCCCGGCTCAGTCTATCGGCTCCTCCTCTATTATCGCCTCTTCGCTGTCTGGTGGAAAAAGCGTTGAATAAATCCGGTCTGACTCCTCCACTGTCATTTTGCGTTCATCGAAACCGGCTCCGGCACGGCAGCCGTCAATGAAATCCGCTTCAACAAAATGAAATGGCAAGGGCTGCATGATAGATAAACTGATATCGACTCCCTTCTCATAGGTACTAAGTTCAGATTCTTCCGTAGGGGTGAGCGACATGTTTTTCATCATCATTGCGAAATCTGCAGCATAGGACTCATAATCGGCAGGTGCTTCATCTTGGCTCTTGTCTGTCATCTCATGGATGTATTCCTGTAATCCAGGCTGGAGTCCTTTTATGACACCATAACCAGTGAAAAACCTGCATTTTTCCGCTTCTGGCAGTTCGAAAGGATCCGTATCCACGGGCAGATTTTTCATGTATTCCATAATGCTGACAGTGTCTTGGGGTAGAGTCAACTGATGGTTTACGATTTTCATCAGGCCGTCATAGATACAATCATATGGAACAAGTTTTTCAAGTGAATGGGTCCCATCAATGAAGAATACTCCTTCCATCGCCCCTAGGCTAAAAGAAATATTCTTTATGGAATCCTGAGTATACTTCAAGAAAGGCAGATTCTCTTCAAATCCACGGATGAACTCTGCCAACTCGGTCTCGGTTAACTCATATCCCGGATAAACGGAGTCAGTGCTTTCCTTCATCGAACGGATAGTAACATCCCCTAAAGCATAAGAGGCCGAGTCAAATTCTGCCACTTGGGCATCTGCAATCATGCCGAAGAATAGAAGAAAAAAGATTGAAAAGATGTGTCTCATATAGTTAACCTTTTATATCGCAAAGATACGACTAATTACTAATTATCGCATTAAAAATGCAACAAAACTTATAGTGATTATCCTGGGTCACTGACCTTGACAAATCTCTTTATGGGTAGAAAACGGCTGTGAGCAGGGTGATGGTCTTACTCAAGGAACCATCGGCACTCCAGTCGAGGTTGATGTCGAGCAAGTCGCGCGCTGCCGCTGTAATGTCGAAGCCGACGGACTCCAGCGAGTGGCGCATCTTGTCGGGCTGTCGGCAAGGCTTACCCTCGGGACGGGTGCATCCCTCGGGACACAACGAGCATCGGAAGGTGAAGCAGCGGCTCCCCGGTACTTGACTTTCCATCTCATACAAGCGTGGCAAGAGCGTTTGCCACACCTCTTCCATCGCTTGGCGCCCGACGCTGACAGCCTCCTCGGGTGACTTGCAGGCCTGTCGCGTGGGCTCATCGAACTCGATGACGGTGCCCATAAACCTCACAGTCTTGAAGCCGTCGCTGCAATCGCGCGGGTCAAAGTCAAAGGGCGGACAACTCCACACTTTGCCATAACCGGGACATTGCAGGCAAAACTGCCTGATGCGCTCCACGTCACGAAAGCGGCTGATGAACTCGTCGGCAGCAACGGTCACCTCTCTACTGGTCACAGTGTAACTCATGTCACTCAAGTATTTAAAAGACGAATTACGCGAATTATACTCATCGTGCATAAGCAAATCAGTGTAACTCGCGTAATTCGTCGTTAGGTTAGCAGGTTATTTCTTCTCGGTCGCAGGGGCCGCAGGTGCTGCGGCAGCCTTGGCGGCGTTGATGGAGTCCTGCTCGGCCTTGTAAGCCTTGGCAGCCTCGCTGTCGGGCTTCAGCCAAGTGTCGAGCCACCTAAAGAACTCGCGCTGCCACAGGATGCTGTTCTGGGGCTTGAGAATCCAGTGGTTCTCATCGGGGAAGAGCAGCAGTCGGGCGGGCAGACCCTTGATCTTGGCGGCATTAAATGCCTGGCAAGCCTGGGTGAAGACGATGCGGTAATCGAGTTCACCGGCAGTGCACATGATGGGAGTATCCCAGTTCTGCACGTAGTTCTTGGGGTTGGCCTGAGTATAGGAGCGCTGTGCGGTAGCATTGCTCTTGTCCCAGAACGGGCCGCCCAGATCCCACTGTACGAACCACATCTCCTCGGTCTCGAGATATTGTGCCTCGAGGTTGAAGATACCGGCATGGGCCAGGAAGCAAGCGAAGCGCTTGTTGTGGTTGCCAGCGAGGAAGTAAACCGAATAGCCACCATAACTTGCACCCACGGCGCCGATGTGTTCACCATCGATGTAAGGTTCCTTCTTCATGTAATCGACAGCACTGAGGTAGTCACGCATGTTCTGGCCGCCATAATCGCCGCTGATCTGTGCATTCCACTCAGTACCGAAGCCGGGCAGACCACGGCGGTTGGGCAGAATCACGATGTAACCGTTGCTGGCCATGATGCGCATGTTCCAGCGATAACTCCAGAACTGGCTCACAGGCGACTGGGGACCACCCTCACAGAAGAGGATAGCGGGATACTTCTTGTTGGGGTCGAAGTTGGGCGGGTAGCATACCCAAGTGGTCATCAGTTTGCCGTCGGTAGTGGGAATCATCTTCTTCTCGATACCGATGGGATCTACCTGTGCGAGCATCTCGTCGTTGACGTGGGTCAGTTGCACGGGCTCCTTGCCCATCTGCACGCTGAAGATCTCGTTAGGCGTCTGATAACTGTGGCGGCAGGTGATGACGGTGTCGTTGCCGGCAAATGCCAAGCCATCGAAGTCGCACACGCCCATGGCGATGGTGTCAACCTTCATCGTGGCAACATCCATACGGAAGATGGGCTGCACGCCCTGGAACGGGCAGATGAAATAGATGGCCTTCTCGTCGGGCGACCAAGCGATAGCATCAACGCTGTAGTCCCATTCGGCAGTGAGGTCCACCTTGTTGCCGTCGGCACCCATAAAGAAGATGCGGTTCTTGTCGGCCTCATAGCCATCGTGCTCCATCGAGAGCCAAGCCATCTCGCCCTTGCTGTTGATGATGGGATAGGTGTCATAACCCATCATGCCCTGCGTCAGGTTCTCGGTCTTTCCGGTCTCGAGGTTGTACATATACAGGTCACTGTTGGTCGAGAAAGCATAGTCCTTGCCGGTCTTCTTGCGGCAGACGTATACGAGGTTCTTGCTGTCGGGCGTCCAAGCCAGCGACTCGATGCCACCCCAGGGCTTCATGGGCGACTCGTAGGGCTGTCCTTCGAGAACGTCCTTGAGGTTACCGGCCTTGCTGCCATCGAAGTCAGCAACGATGGGATGAGGAACGGTCGTTACCCATTCGTCCCAATGCTTGTACATCATGTCGTCATAAAGTTTGCCGGTCGTCTTGTCGAGATCAGGATAGACATCCTGGACCGTCTTGCCATACTTCACCTGGGTAATCATGACCACACGCTTCTCGTCGGGCGAGAATACAAAGCCCTCGATGCCGTTCTCCACGTTGCTCACGCAGTTGCGGCCACCGCCATCGGCGTTCATGGTCCACAACTGGGGCGTCTTGGCCTCGCCGTCCTCGGTATAGATGAAGGCAATCTTCTTGCCGCCATCGATCCATACATAGTTGCTTTCGCTCTTGGGCGTGTTGGTGATCTGACGGGCATTCTGTCCGTCAATGTCCATTACCCAGAGGTCGCAGTTGCCCTTGTTGGTGGCGATGTCATAATAGGTCACGCCATAGAGGATTTTCTTGCCGTCGGGCGATACTTGCGGACCGCCCACGCGTCCCAACTGATTCAGGAATTCGGGGGTGAATTGTTGCTTTTCCATCTTCCCGTCGGTTTTCTCGGAAGTGGACTTTTGCCCTGGAGTGGAGCCGGAGTCCTGATTACCACAGGACGAAACGCACAGCAGAGCCAATGCCACAACCGACATTGCTGTAAACTTGAATAATTTCATAATAATAGAACTGTTAATGTATTATAGTTAAAATTTGGTTTTCGCGATGTTTCAACCCGCAAATTTAATCAATTATTGACAACAAGTGGCAAACAATGCAAGTTTTTTAGCAAGAAAACACTATATTTGCAACCACAAACCAATATAGACAAATAAAATGAGAAGATTATTTTCTGTCCTCATCACTCTGTGTGCAGTATTGGCTGTACTGGCAGGTGACAACGCCACCACGTTTTATGTGAACCCGCGCATCGGCACCGGTGGGCACGGACATGTCTTTCTTGGCGCCAATGTGCCTTTTGGCTACGTGCAACTGGGACCGACTGAGCCCACACGAGGCTGGGACTGGTGTTCGGGCTACCATGACAGCGACAGTGTGCTCATCGGCTTTGGCCACCAGCACCTAAGCGGCACGGGCATCGGCGACCTGGGTGACATCGCACTGCTGCCTGTTATTCATCGGAATCAGCAGGAAGTCATCTTCAGCCACGATGATGAATCCTACAGGCCCGGGTATTACGAGGCGACCTTGCGAAACGGCGGCAGCCCTTATGTCACCGTAGAACTGACGGCTACCCAGCGAACGGGAATGCACCGTTATACCTTTGACCCCCAACAAGCAACCTGCCTGTTGCGGCTCGACCTGGGTCAGGGCATCGGTTGGGATACGCCTAAACAGATGATGATGCAACAGAGGTCACCGCGGCAGATTGTCGGTTACCGTTATTCATCGGGTTGGGCAAGAGACCAGAAGGTCTTTTTTGTCATGGATTTCCAGCAGGATGTCACTCTGGAGAAACTGAATGGTGATACCACAGGACTCATCACTACACCCAATACCGGCGAACCGCTGTTGGTCAAGACAGGCCTTTCGGCGGTGAGCATCGAGAATGCCATTGCCAATTTGCAGGCCGAGAACCCCGACTGGGACTTTGACGCTATCTCCAAGAATGCTGATGATGCATGGTGTGACGAATTGGGAAAAATCAAGATTAGCACCTATCGTCCAGATGATGCCACGGTGTTCTATACCGCTTTATATCACACGATGGTTGCCCCGTCGGTCTTCTGTGACGTGAACGGGCAGTACCGAGGCGCTGACGGCACAGTGCATCAGGGTGATTTCACCAACTACACTACCCTATCGCTTTGGGATACCTACCGTGCCGCCCACCCGTTGCAGACGCTCATCCACCGCGAGAAACAGCAGGATATCGCTCAGACATTCCTGCACATCTTTGAGCAGCAAGGCAAACTGCCCGTTTGGCATTTGATGGGCAACGAGACCGACTGTATGGTGGGCAATCCCGGTGTGCCCGTGCTGGCCGACCTGGTGCTGAAAGGCTTTGATGTAGACCCACAGGCTGCTCTCAAAGCAATGACCACAAGCGCAATGCTCGATGAACGGTCGATGGGCCTGTTGAAGCAGTACGGATACATCCCCTATGATCTGGAGCCCGACAAAGAAACCGTGGCTCGTGGCCTCGAATATGCCCTAGCCGACTGGTGCATCGCCCGTGTGGCACAAACTGTCGGCGACAAGGAAAACTACAATTATTTCAATGAGCGCAGCAAGTCCTATCGCCACTATTTTGATAAACAGACACACTTCATGCGGGGCAAGGACTCGAAAGGAAATTTCCGTGACCTGGCAGAGTTTGATCCGCTGTCGACCAAGCACCGCAACGATGACTACTGCGAGGGCAACGCCTGGCAATATACCTGGCTTGTGCCTCACGACGTTCACGGACTTGTCGACCTGTTCGGTAGTGAGAAGGCTTTTATCGCAAAACTTGACTCGTTGTTCATTGTCGAGGGAGACCTGGGTGAAGAAGCATCGCCCGATGTGTCAGGCCTCATCGGCCAGTATGCCCACGGCAATGAACCCAGCCACCACATCATTTATATGTACAACTATGTTGGACAGCCGTGGAAAACCGCACAACTCGTCCGTCGTGTGCTGCGAGAGCAGTACCGCAACGGTCTGGACGGACTGAGCGGTAACGAGGATGTTGGCCAGATGTCGGCATGGTATGTCTTGTCGGCCATCGGTCTCTATCAGGAGGAACCCGCCGGTGGCAAATACATCATCGGTTCCCCGTTGTTCGACGAGGCCACCCTTACCGTAGGTGACGGCAAGACATTTACCGTCAAGACTGTGAACAACAGCGACGAGAACATCTATGTACAGAGCGCCACACTCAACGGCAAGCGCTACGACAAGAGTTACATCGACTACCGCGACATCATCGCCGGTGGCACCCTTGAACTCGTCATGGGTCCCAAACCCAGCAAATGGGGTACAGCGAAGAAAAACAGGCCCTAAACGCCTACCGTTCAACCCACTGCAAGCCATAGGCTTGCAATACACTGACACTCAACAACTGAGAAAAATGAAGAAAATAACAATCACAATAGCGGCTATGATGGCATGGTGGAGCATTGCTGCTCTTGCAGCCAATGCGGAGCCGGTGGATTATGTCAACCCGCTGGTGGGGACCCAGTCGAGTTTCCAACTGTCGACGGGCAATACCTACCCCGCTATCGCCATGCCGTGGGGCATGAACTTTTGGGTACCCCAAACGGGCAAAAATGGCGACGGCTGGCAATATACCTACAATGCCACAAAAATCCGAGGCTTCAAGCAGACGCATCAACCCAGCCCCTGGATCAACGATTACGGCCAGTTCTCGCTGATGCCTACCGTGGGCGAGCCTGTGTGGGACGAGAATGAGCGTGCCAGTTGGTTCTCGCACAAAGCCGAGACAACCACACCTTATTATTATAAAGTCTATCTAGCCGACTATGATGTGACAGCCGAGGTGGCACCCACCGAACGGGCCGCCATCCTGCGGTTTACCTTCCCCGAGACCGATCAGGCCAACGTCGTGATAGACGCTTTTGACAAGGGTTCGGAAATAACAATTCTGCCTGACAAGCATCGCATCATTGGCTACACCACCCGCAACAGCGGCGGTGTGCCCGAGAACTTCAAGAACTGGTTTGTTATCGAGTTTGACAAGCCGTTCACCGCCTATTACACGGTTGAAGACAGCACGCTGCATCAAGGGCAGGCCAGAGTAACCTGCAACCATGCGGGGGCTATTTTAACCTTTAACACACACCGTGGCGAGCAGGTCAACGCACGCGTCGCTTCGTCGTTCATCAGTCCCGAGCAGGCAATGCTCAACTTTGAAGAACTTGGTAAGGACGACCTTGAAACCGTCAAGGAGAAAGGGCGCCAACGCTGGAACGAAGTGCTTGGGCGCATCGAGGTAGAAGACAGTAATGTGGACCACCTGCGCACATTCTACTCGTGCCTGTACCGCTCAGTGTTGTTTCCCCGCAGTTTCTATGAAATCGACGCTCAAGGCAAGCCCCATCACTACAGCCCCTACAACGGCCAAGTGCTGCCTGGACGACTGTTTACCGACACCGGGTTCTGGGACACCTTCCGCGCCCTGATGCCTTTTGTCGACCTGATGTATCCCACAATGGGAAGTTGGATGCAGGAAGGTCTGGTAAACACCTGGCTTGAGAGCGGTTTCCTGCCCGAATGGGCCAGTCCAGGTCACCGCAACTGCATGATCGGCAACAACAGTGCCTCGGTCGTCGCCGATGCCTACCTCAAAGGCCTGCGCGGCTATGACATAGAACAATTGTGGGCCGCGCTCATGCATGGCATCGGAGCAGTCCACCCTGATATCCAGTCTACAGGGCGTTTGGGATATGAATATTACGATGACATGGGTTATATCCCTTACGATGTCGGTATCAATGAGAGCGTGGCCAGAACGCTGGAGTATGCCTACGATGACTGGTGCATCTACCATCTGGGCCAAGCATTAGGCAAGCCCCAAGACGAGATTGAGGTTTTCGCTGACCGTGCGATGTACTACCGCAACGTGTTCGACCCCGAGACCAAACTGATGCGTGGCCGCCTGTATGACGGACACTTTCAGGAGCCCTTCAGCCCGCTCAAGTGGGGTGACGCCTTCACCGAGGGCAACAGTTGGCACTACACGTGGAGCGTGTTCCATGACCCACAGGGCCTCATTGACCTGATGGGCGGCAAGAATGTGTTCTGCCAGATGCTGGACTCGGTATTTGCTGTGCCGCCGGTGTTTGACGACAGTTACTATGGCTTCACCATCCACGAGATACGCGAGATGCAGATCATGAACATGGGCAACTACGCCCACGGCAACCAGCCTATCCAGCACATGATCTACCTGTACAACTATGGCGGACAGCCGTGGAAGGCACAGTACTGGGTGCACCAAGTGATGGACCGCCTCTATAGCGCCACACCCGACGGTTACTGCGGTGACGAGGACAACGGGCAGACCTCGGCCTGGTATGTGTTCTCGGGCCTGGGATTCTATCCCGTGTGCCCCGGCAGCAACCAGTATGTCATCGGATCTCCCTATTTTGACAAGGTGACGCTCAACCTCGAGAACGGCAAGAAGGTGACTATCGGCCGTAAGGGCCAAGGTTGCTACATCCAACGAATGGCCATCAATGGCCGTGAATACACCCGCAACTACCTGGAACACGAGCAGTTGACACAGGGATGCGACATCAGGTTTGACGTAGGTCAAAGCCCCAACCACAAACGTGGGACCAGGCAGGATGATGCCCCCTACTCCTTCACACACTAAACAACCATCCATATCAACAAAAAAAGAGTCGCTGCGCTCACGCGTGGCGGCTCTCGTTGCAAATAACATTTCTCCAAATTTATTAACTTTTAACTTGAATAGAATTGATGTAAGTTGGAATTATGATAATTATGAAAAGAGTTCACACATACCTTAATACTATGAAACATACCACTCTTGATATGTGACCTGCAAAATTAGGTATTTTTTTTATTCAGCAAAAATTTTTGGGGGTTTATTTCAATGAAATAGTGAGAAATTATTCTAAAGAGTGTTAATTATCGGGTTAAAACAGCCGAAATGGGCCTTAAATGCCATTTTTATGTCATACTTGAGCCCTATTGATGGACAACATTGCACCGAGGGTAACATTCATGATATCAGCCCCACATTCTGATTCTCAACCAATTGATGACCAGCCCCATAATTATTTTAGAAAACTGCAAAGCAACATTGGTGATAATGCGTCCTTTTGATTATTTTTTTCAAAAAACAATGATGTTATTAAAAAATATTACTAATTTTGGCACCAAAGTGTCAACGATGAGATCACCGACGGCACCAGAACATTAATTCAACCATCAACTTATAACTTAAAAACTACGCTAATGAACATCAAAAAATCTCTGAGTTCAATCGTGCTGGCAGCATTTGCGATGCTATCGCTCAATGCCAGCGCAGGCAACATTGATGCCAATGCAGCACGCGCTGCTGCTAACAACTTCATCAAACAACAGGCTACTGTCATGCCGGGCACCTTCCGCGCTACCGCAATGACTGACCTGAAACTGACCCATGCCGAGCAGTCGAGTGCCGTGCAAGGTGCAGTAGACTACTACGTGTTCAACATCAAGGGCGGCGGCTTTGTCATTGTTTCCGGCGAAGACCGTGCTGCCCAGGTCATTGGCTACAGCGACAAGGGCCATCTTGATGTCAACAATCTGCCCTATGGTCTCCAGGGCCTGCTGAATTGCTACAAGGAGGAAATCGAGTTCCTGCAGACCTACAAGGGCGACGACCTTGTAACTGTCACCCCCACCTTCAACGCCACATCGGGTGTAGAGCCTCTCATCAAGACCACTTGGGGCCAGGAGATGCCCTATTACCTGCAGTGCCCCTTGGAGAATGGCGAATACTGCGTTGTGGGCTGTGTTGCCACTGCCATGGCTCAGGTGATGTATTACTGGAAATTCCCGACCAGCAGTGCTGCCATTAGCGGATACGGCGGCGGATGGTGGGGCGGCGTGACTGTGCCGGCCTTGCCTGCCACCACATTTGACTACAGCCTGATGCTCCCCTCCTACTGCCACTGGGATTACGACCTCGGTGAACTCATCCAGGACACTTACACCGATGAGCAGGCTCAAGAGGTAGCAAAATTGGGCCGTTACTGCGGCCAGGCCGTGGAGATGGACTACAGCCCGGAAGGCAGCGGCGCCTATACCTCCGATCAATTAGCAGCCATGAAGAGTTTCGGCTACAGCAGCAGTGCCCAACTTAAATCAAAATATGGCAATACCACACAGTGGGAAACCATGATCAGGACCGAACTCGATGCCGGCAGGCCTATCCTTTACTCGGCCAGCGACCCGAGCGCCGGCGGCCACGCCTTCATCTGCGATGGCTATAACAGCAGTAATTACTACCACTTCAACTACGGCTGGTATGGCACCTGCGATGGCTGGTATCTCACCACTGCGTTGAACATGATACACCGCGATGGCGAAGAACTGCACTTCAATTCTAACCATCAGATGCTTACCGGCGTTGAGCCTCCCACCTATTGCTTGATTGATGCCGAAAGCCTGAGCGCATCTTCTGGACTGATGGTACTCGGCCAGGACATCAATACCGAAGCCCAGGGTGTCACTTTCAAGACCACCTATAGCACCGTCAACCTGATGTTCTCGTTCGTTGACCAGGATGGCACCCGTGTATGCACTAGCAGCACCATCCCCCTCAGCAAGTCAACTTTCACTCAAGGCAGCAACGTGGAAGGAGCCATCACCCTGCCCACTACCCTGGCCGAAGGCAAATATGACCTGCAACTCCTCTACTCTGTTACAGGCAATACCAGGCCCAACACGATTGACTGTGAAGGTGGCCAACTGACCGTTGTCGGCAGGCTTGCCAAGTATGGAGAGCCCTTCGACATCAATGATATTACCTTCGTCATCGAAGATGTCCTCAAAACGGGTACACTCGGACTGAACATCAACGACATCACCCATCTGATTGACTACGTTCTGCGTCATTGATATGACGTGATGACCACGGTTTTTTGAGTCTTCAAACTAGTGTAGACTCAATCCATAAACCAGAGCGCACGCATGGGAATCGATCCCGTGACGTGCGCTCTGGTTTTTATGTTTCCCGTTTTGTTCTTCACTCGGCTTGCACTTCGTTGGCTTTGCCGAAGATAGGCTGCGCCTCAACAATGCTCAAGAAAAAACCTATTTTTCTTGGCATTGTGTTCGGCTTGCACTTCGTTGGCTTCGCCGAAGATAGGCTGCGCCTCGGAATAAAAAACAAAAAACTACGTTTTTCGTTTTGTTCTTCACTCGGCTTGCACTATCTTTGCAGATTGAACCAAACAATTTTGAAGATGACTGCCGGTAACCTCATACGGTTTGTGTGCATACTGTTGTTGTGGCTCTTTTTGTGCTACATCCTGATTACCCGTGCTGCACGCATTGATTTCATGGTGATATTTACCATCGTGGCATCAGGCATCATCGTGTTTGTCCCTCTCTATAAGAAATATGTGAGAAAGAAGAATTGACAATGACGACAAAGCCATATATACAAGAACACTGTCCGCTGCTCTCCCAGATAGACTGCCCAGCCGACCTGCGCCATCTGCCCCTCGACGAATTGCCGCAGGTGTGTGACGAGTTGCGACAATATATGATCCATGAACTCTCGAGCAACCCCGGGCATTTTGCCTCCAGTATGGGTGCCGTGGAAATCATTGTGGCTCTGCACTACGTGTTCAACACTCCCGACGACCGTCTCGTGTGGGATGTTGGCCACCAGGCCTATGCCCACAAGATTCTTACCGGCAGGCGGGACCAGTTCGATGATAACCGCAAACTTGACGGCTTGAGCGGATTTCCCAATCCCGATGAGAGCCCTTACGATACCTTTACCGCTGGCCATGCTTCCAACTCCATCTCGGCAGCACTCGGCATGGCCATTGCCGCCGAACTCCAGGACAACAAGGACCGCAAGGTGGTTGCCGTCATCGGTGACGCGAGCATCAGCGGCGGACTAGCCTTTGAGGGCATCAATAATGCCACGACCAACCCCAACAACCTGATAATCGTGCTCAACGACAATGACATGGCCATCGACGCCAATGTCGGCGCCCTGAGTTCGTACATGAACGCGTTGCACACCTCTCACCGCTACAACAAACTCAGGTATAAGATCTATCAGTTCCTGCGCCGCCATGGTGTCATCAACGACAACCGTAAGGGACTCATTATGCGTTTCAGCAACGCGATGAAGTCGCTGTTGTCGGGCCAGCAGAACATCTTTGAAGGTCTCAACATCAGGTACTTCGGCCTCTATGACGGCCATGACGTGAAGCGGCTGGTGAGGGTGTTCAGCGAAATCAAGGATATGACCGGCCCCAAACTGGTGCATGTTCGCACCATCAAGGGCAAGGGATTTGCTGCCGCCGAGGCTGACCCCGCCACATGGCATGCGCCAGGCAAGTTTGACGAGCAGACCGGTGAGCGCTCCAAGGGCGGCAAGGGCGGCCCTATCAAGTATCAAGACGTGTTTGGCAAGACGCTTGTGGAACTCGCCGAGAAGAACGACAAGATTGTCGGTATCACGGCCGCCATGCCCAGCGGCACCTCGATGTCGATGATGCTTGAAGCCATGCCTCGACGCGCCTTTGACGTCGGCATCAGCGAGGGGCATGCAGTGACCTTTGCCGGCGGTCTGGCCAAAGATGGTATGCATCCCTACTGCGCCATCTACAGCACCTTCCTGCAACGCGGCTATGACTCCATCATCCACGATGTGGCCATTCAAGGGTTGCCCGTCACCTTCTGTATCGACCGCGGAGGCATTGTCGGCGAGGACGGTGTCACGCATCACGGCCTGTTTGACCTGGCCTACCTGCGCTGCATCCCCGGAATGACTGTCGCTTCGCCCCTCAACGAGCATGACCTGCGCAACCTCATGTTCACGGCACAGCAGGACGGTATGGGGCCATTCGCCATCCGCTACCCTCGCGGCAAAGGTGTCATTGAGGACTGGCACAACGAGATGCAGTCGTTGCCCATCGGGCGCGGACGCCGCTTGAGTGAGGGCGACGGTGTGGCGGTGCTCAGCATCGGCCACATCGGCAATGAAGTCATTGAGGTGGTTAACAGCCTTGCACAACGGGGAATCAAAGTGGGCCACTACGATATGATATTCCTGAAACCCATCGATGAGGAACTGCTTGAAGAAGCCACCTCACGCTATCACAGCCTTATCACGATCGAGGACGGCACCGTAGTGGGCGGCTTGGGTTCGGCAGTGGCCGAATGGATCACCCGCAAGGGCTGTAACACCCGATTGCGCATGCTGGGTGTGCAGGACGAATTTGTACATCAAGGTACGGTCAAGGAACTCTATGAGCGCTGCGGCATGGATGCCCAATCGCTCGAGAAGGCTATCCTGGATATGCTTGAAAAGTCAGAATGACAACAACACAAAATAGTCAAGAACAATGAGAATCGTTATTGCCGGCGCTGGAGAAGTCGGGACACATCTGGCCAAAATGCTCAGCAACGAGGAGCAGGATATCATCGTCATGGACGTTGATAACAAGAAACTTGAGCCCCTCGAGAACTACAACCTGCTAACGCATCAGGGAAGCGCCATCTCGTTCAGTGACCTCAACGCCATCAAGACGGGCCAGTGCGACCTGTTCATCGCTGTCACCAAGAGCGAGGCCCGCAACATCCTGTCGTGCTCGATGGCTAAAAAACTGGGCGCACGCAAAACGGTGGCACGCATCGACAATGACGAGTTCTTCAACCAAAACTGGCGCGCGCACTTCACGACCCTGGGTATCGACCACCTCATCTATCCCGAGATGCTTGCCGCCAAGGAAATTTCGAGCGCGCTGAAACGCACCTGGGCACGAAACTGGTTTGAACTGTTCGACGGCGAACTCATCGTGGTCGGCGTCAAGATACGTGCCAACGCGCGCATCGTCAACCAGATGCTCAAAGACGTGTCACAAATCAGCCACTTCCTGCATGTGTCGGCCATCAAGCGCAACCGCGAGATCATCATCCCGCGTGGTGATGACCGCGTGCTGGAGAACGACATCGTCTACATCGCCACGACGCACGACCACATCGAAGAAGTGCGGGAAGTGTGCGGCAAGCAGCAGACCGTTGTCGACAACGTGCTCATCGTGGGTGGCAACGACATCGCCGAACAACTCATCAAGCGCTTGGGCAAGAGCGTTGACATCAAAATCATCGAGGAGAGCGAGGCCCGTTGCGAAGAACTGGCCCAACGCTACCCCAACTGCAAACTGGTGCAGGGCAACTTCAGCGACTCGGAACTCAACGAGGAGGAGAGCGTGAGTTACTATGACGCCTTCATCGCCCTCGGTGATAACAGTGCCGTGAACATGATGGCGTGCATGATTGCCAAAACAAATTATGTGCAGAAGACCATTGCACAGGTCGAGGACATCCAGTTCATCAACGAGGCCGAGGCCTTGAACATCGGTACCATCGTCAACAAGAAACTGCTTGCCTCGAGCCGCATCTACCAGATCATGATTGATGCCGACGAGGACAATGCGCGCTGCCTGGCACTCTCGGACGCCGAGGTTGCCGAGGTTATTGTTCAAGAGGGCGACCGTGTCACCCGCGCCGACGTCAAGGACTTGAAACTGAGCCGCGATTTCACCATCGCCGGACTGGTGCGTGACGGGCAGGGGCAACTGGTGGACGGCAATACGCGCATCCAGGCCGGCGACCACGTCGTGGTGTTCTGCCTGCAGGGCGCTATTCACAAACTGGATAAATACTTCTCATGATATGGCCAAACGTTCCAATCAGCATATCAATTTTGCCATAGTGCTCAGGATGCAGGGCTGGCTGTTGCTTATCGAGGCGGCTTTCATGCTCTTGCCGCTGATTGTGTCCTGGTTGTATGACGAGACAACTGCATTGTGGTCATTCATCTACAGTACTGCCATCACCGCCGGAGCCGGCGCGCTCATGGCGTTCGGTATCAGACCCCGAAACAAATCGATGCTCAAGCGCGAGGGCCTCATGCTGACGGCCATCATCTGGGTGTTCTTCTCGGTGTTCGGCATGCTACCCTACTTGTTCAGTGACACCTTCAACAACGTGACCGATGCCTTCTTTGAAACCATGGCAGGCTTCACGACAACGGGCTCAAGCGTGATACGCTATGTGGAGGAAATCCCGCACGGCGTGCTCTTCTGGCGCTCGATGACCCAGTGGATTGGCGGCATGGGAATCATTCTGTTCACGCTTGCCGTCATACCGATGCTGAACCAGAAAGGCGGCATTGCACTGTTCAATGCCGAGGTGACCGGTATCACCCACGAGCGTCTGCGTCCGCGCGTGAGCCAAACGGCCAAGGACCTGTGGCTCATCTATATCGGCCTGACCGCTGTGCTCACCCTCCTGCTCTACTTCGGTCCCATGGACTGGTTCGATGCGGTGTGCCACGCGATGACCACCACCTCGACCGGCGGTTACTCGACCAAGAATATCGGTGTTGACTACTGGCAGTCGAGTTATGTGTTTATCGTGGTGATCATCTTCATGTTCATCGGCGGCATCAGTTTCTCGCTCATTGCTGCCGTGGGCCGTGGCAACTTCAAGCGCCTGCTTAACAACAACACGCTCAGGTGGTACTGCATGACCGCACTGGTCACCACGGTGGCCATTATGGCCTACATGGCCTACAAAGGCTTCCTGAACAGTAATGGAGACCGCTTCATCTACAGTGCATTCGACACGTTGTCGGCTCTTACTTCGACGGGATTCTCGACCTTTGACTATGAAGACAGCGGTGAGTTTGTGACCGTGGTGCTGATGGTGATGATGTTCTTCGGCGGCATGGCAGGCTCGACCTCGGGCGGTGCCAAACTGGACCGCCTTATCGTGCTGTTGAAAAATATGGCCAACGAGTTCTACCGCGTGCTGCACACCAACTCGGTGCGTGCCGTCCACATCGACGGCAAGCCCGTACCCAACCATGCCGTCAATAAGGTGAACACCTTTTTTGCCGTCTATATCCTGATTATCATGATTGTCGCGCTGTACCTGACATTCTACGGAATCCCGGTATTTGACGCGATGTACACCTCGATGTCGGCCATCAGCAATGTGGGTATCGGACATGGTGTAACGGGAGCCAACGGGTCGTGGGTATCGCTTCATCCCGGCGCCAAATGGGTGCTTGCCTTCGAGATGATGGTAGGCCGTCTGGAACTGTTCACCGTGCTGGTAATCTTTACCCGTTCATTCTGGAAAAAAGACTGATTCCAGACCGTTTTCAAGACAAATATTAAATATTGCAAAAAAAATGTGGATTTACGTTTGTAAACCAATTTTATTTTGTAATTTTACACCCCCAAATTTATCGATAGCAATATGAGCAAGAATCAAGGCAACAAGAATAAGAATTTGAGTGAACACACAGGTTACTTTGGTCCCGATATCAGTGGTGTTAAGAAATCGGACGACTATCGCAGGTCGCAGGAAGTAGAAGAAGCCATCGACAAGGACAAGATGACCAAGTGGCAGCGTTTCATGGCGTTTTTCCAGAACGGACGCCTGCGTTTTGCTACGGGCATAATCCTGCTGTTGACGGGCATCTACCTGCTGATATCGTTCCTGTCCTACTTTTTGTCGGCAGGAATGAGTGACCAGAACCGCATCACCAACTACAGCGTCATCGAGAACGCCCAAGCACAGGACCAGATACGCAATGCCGGTGCTGCCGTAGGTGCATCGCTGAGCGACTTTTTCATCTCGGGCGGTGTCGGCGTGGCCGCATTCATCATTGTGGTGTGGCTGCTCACGCTGGGCCTGCGCCTGGTGCGCAAGGGCAAGAAAGCCCATTTCTTCTCCTACACGTTTGTTTGCCTGTTCAGCATTTTTGCCTGCTCGATGATTGTGGGGGCTGCAACCTATCACCTGCAACCCTTCACCTTCTTCCCTCTCGGCGGTAACTTCGGTTATTATGCCAACCAATGGCTCGAAGGCCTGTTTGGATTGTATGGCATGATAGCAATCAACCTGGTTATCGGTATGCTGTGGATTTTCCTGACCTACCAGACCCTCACAGCACTTTATCGCCGGATGCAACAAGGTCTTGAGCGCAAGCGCAGCCAAAACAAGGAGGAGGCCGAAAAAGTGGTGAGCGAACCGGGTCAGTCCACCTTCCTGGGCGGCGAGCAGAAACCCGCTGATAAGTCCAAGGAAGATGTGGACGACGAGCCTCAGAACGAAGCCGCACCCAAATCGGCGCCCATAAGGAGTTACCTGCCCAAGGAGCGCCGCAAACGCAAGGCTGAGAAACCTGCCGAAACCGGCGGCGACGAGGAGGCTGCCCGTCTGAAGCCCATCACCGCAAGTACCGAGGTGAGCAACCCGCACGATCCCACGGGCGAGTATCGCCATTACCGCTTCCCCACCCTGGACCTGTTGCAGGACATCCGCATGAATCCCAACAGCGTGGACAAGCAGGAGCAGGAAGAGAACAAAGAACGCATCCGCGAGACGCTGTACAAGTACGGTATCGAAATCAAGGAAATCATGGTGCATGTGGGTCCCACGGTCACCCTGTTTGAGATTGTGCCGCAAGATGGCGTCAGGGTGAACAAGATACGCAACCTTGAAGACGACATAGCACTTAGCCTGGCAGCACTGGGCATCCGCATCATCGCGCCCATGCCCGGCCGCGGTACCATCGGCATCGAGGTGCCCAACCGTGATCCCCAAGTCGTTCCCATGCGCGAGGTGCTGGGATCCAAAGCCTTCCAGGACAGCCGTGCCAAGTTGCCGATGTGCCTGGGTTGTACCGTCAGCAACGAAGTGTTTATCGCCGACCTGACCAAGATGCCGCACTTGTTGGTTGCCGGTGCTACCGGTAAAGGTAAATCGGTGGGCTTGAATGCCATCATCACTTCGCTGCTGTACAAGAAAGGACCGTCGGAACTGAAGTTGGTCCTCGTTGACCCCAAGCGCGTGGAATTCAGCGTGTATGCCGACCTTGAGCAATACTTCTTTGCCAAGGCTCCAGGCGAGGAAAAAGCCATCATCACCGACACCGACCGCGTGATCAAGACACTAAACTGCCTGGTACAGGAGATGGAAGACCGCTACAAGGTGTTCGAGGAAGTGCGCGTGCGCACCGTGGCTGACTACAATGACATGTGGCGCCGCAAGTTGCGTGAGGAGCGCGACGAACACGGCGAGAAGAAATACCAGTATATGCCCTATATCGTGGGTATCATCGACGAGTTCAGCGATATGATCATGACCGCCGGCAAGGAGGTGGAAACGCCGCTGGTACGCATCGCCCAGAAAGCACGTGCGGTGGGTATCCACATGATTATCGCCACCCAGCGTCCGTCGTCCAAGGTAATCACGGGTCTGATCAAGGGTAATTTCCCTGGCCGCATCGCCTTTGCCGTGGCCCAGCGTGTCGACAGTCAAATCATCATTGACCGCTCGGGTGCCCAGCAACTCATCGGCCGTGGCGACATGCTGTTCCAGATTGACGGCGAGTTGACGAGATTGCAGTGCCCGTTTGTAGACACGCCGGATATTGTGCGCATCTGCGACTACATCAAGGAACAGGAGGACAACGACCGCGACATCAGCCACGAGGTGCCCTACATGCTGCCTGAGTATGTCGGTAAGGACGATGGCGGTGGCAGCGAGGCCAATGTGGGCAATGTCAAGGACCGCGACCCGCTGTTTGAAGAAGCCGTCAGGTTCGTTGTGTCGAGTAACACCGCCAGCACGTCATCGTTGCAACGTCGCTATGAGATCGGCTACAACCGTGCAGGCCGACTGATGGACCAGATGGAAGATGCCGGTATCGTAGGGCCCGCACAGGGCAGCAAACCGCGCCAAGTGCTCGTCAGCCCGATGGATATCGACCAACTGTTCAACTGAATAACGTAAACCACAGGAGTGTCAACCCGCTACAATCGGTTGGCACTCTTTTTGCAGAAACACCATTAAACAAATTCGACTTCCAAGTGTCAATAAGAATATGAAAAGATCAATTATAGTCCTACTCACCTGCCTGGCAGCCATTGCCGTCATGGCACAGAGTCCGGCCCAGATGCTTGATAAATGTGTCTCGGCCATCAATGCCAGTGGAGGTGTCACCGCCAACTACAGCATCAGTTCATCACAGGGAACAAGTACGGGAACCATATCCATGCAGGGTAACAAATTCCGTGTGGTATCGCCTGACGCCAAATGTTGGTATGACGGCACGACCCAATGGTCGTGGTCGCCCCTCACCGGTGAGGTCAACATCACCACGCCAACTGCCGAAGACCTGCAGATGACCAATCCCATTGCTGCCGTGCGACACTTCAAGGCCAACTTCAACATGAAGAAAGCCAAGGCCCAAACCAGCAAGACGTATGCCATCAAACTCACTCCCAAGAAGAAAGACAGCATCAAGACGCTGTGGCTCTACTTTGACGAGACGACCTCGCTGTTGCGCACGGCACGCTTTGAGATGAGCGACAAATCGGTCTACATCATCAAAATCACCGGTTACAAACACAAGTCGCTGCCGGCATCGACTTTCAAGTTCGACAAGTCGCAGGTTCCCGCCGGCACCGAGGTTGTTGACTTGAGGTAAACCGTTATCAGCAGGGAACAATTTTGCAGTTGATTCCTGCCCACATTTCCAGATAATTATCATGCTGAATTTCCTTATTGGTCCCGTTGTGGGCGCCGTGATCGGTTATTTCACTAACGACATAGCCATCCGCATGCTGTTCAAGCCCCATCATGCCAAATATATCTTAGGGGTGCATGTGCCTTTCACTCCCGGTATCATCCCTAAGGAAAAGAACCGCATCTCGGGGGCTATAGGCAAAGCGGTGAGCGAGAACCTGATGAACCGCGAAGTGCTCGAAAAGAGCCTGCTGAGTGATGAGATGATAGAAAAAATCGGCAGTGCTTTTAATGAGTTTGTCGCCACTCAAAGCGCCAACGAAGAAACCATCGAGCAGTTTGCCGGACACTACCTGTCGGAAGAAGACCTGTCGACCATGCGCCGCAATGTCACCGACGGCATCGTCAAAATGCTGACCGATAAACTGCAGGACAGCCGCCTGGGCGACAATATTGCCCACATGGCCACCGAACATGCCCTTGAAAAGACACGCAACTCGCTGGCAGGCCGTCTGGGCGCCGAAGTGATTGTTCAGGCGCTCGCCCAGCCTATCGAAAAAGTCCTTGCCAAGCACATCAACGACATCCTGAAGAACAACTCAGGACAGATGGTCAAGGGGCTGGTCAAGGAAGAGTCGGCCAAATTGATGAACATGAGCATGAGCAGCCTCGCAAGCGGTCATGACGAGCAGGTGGCGCAAATCAAGAGCGGCCTGCTGAATGCCTATCGCGTAATCATCACCGAGCACCTGCCGCGCATCCTGCAGGATATCGACATCAGCGGCATCATTGAGCAACGCATCAATGATATGGACATGAACGAGGCCGAGGCCATCATCCTTGATGTGATGAAGAAGGAACTTCGTGCCATTGTGTGGTTCGGAGCCCTTTTAGGAAGCATCATGGGAACAGTGACGTCGCTGTTCTAACCAATCAACACAATACAAACAAGAGACGGCCCACTCGGGTCGTCTCTTGTTTGGTTAGCATGTGGTCAAGGCAAGTGCCTCGACAGCATGTGCTATTAGTCCACTTGCCAGGTGTCACCAGCCATGATCACATCGTTCAGGCAGGTGAAGCCATGCATAGCCTTTGCCTGCTCGACTTGCTCGGCAACAGCAGTCTCGTAGGTGGGAGCCTCGACAGCACGGATAACGCCAAGAGCAACAGGCAGATCGGTGCCGTCCATCATGGCCAGCATCTGGTGCAGGAACGAACTCTGGCAATGTGCATCGTGAACCAGCACGTCATCAATCGTGTAGCCATCCTCGCCGATGGTTACCGCCTTGAGGCCGAAACCATCTTGAACGAGGCCACGGTTCTTGTCCTTACCGAAAATCATCTTCTCGCCATGCACGAGATGAATGGTGCGGTCAGGACGATTCTCGCGGTCGGTGATGTAGTTGTGTATACCGTTGTTGAAAATCATACAGTTCTGCAGAATCTCAACTACTGCGCAGCCCTTGTGCTGTGCAGCGGCAATCATCACCTCCTGGCTGATGTCAAGCGCCACATCCAGACTGCGGGCAAAGAAAGTGCCGCGCGCGCCAAAGGTCAACTCGGCGGGAACGAACGGGTCCTCGACCGTGCCATAGGGCGACGATTTGGACTTGAATCCGCGAGCGCTCGTGGGAGAGAACTGTCCCTTGGTCAAACCGTAGATACGGTTGTTGAGCAGCAGCAGGTTGACGTCGATATTGCGGCGTACCTCGTGAATGAAGTGGTTGCCACCGATGGCGAGGCAGTCACCATCGCCCGAAATCTGCCACACCGTCATGTCGGGGTTAGCGGTCTTGAAGCCGGTAGCCACCGCACCGCCACGTCCGTGGATGGAATGGAAAGCATAGGTGCGGGTGTAATAAGGCAGACGCGAACTGCAACCGATACCTGAAATGACTGCCGTCTTCTCGGGCGGAATGTTCAATTGAGCCATCGCCTTGAGCAAGACGTTGAGCACTGCGTGGTCACCACAACCGGGACACCAGCGCACGGGCTGGTTGTTCTTGAAATCGAGAGGCTTGTGGGCCAAAGGTTGATTATTATTGTTCTGTTCCATTACAATTCCTCCTCCATCATGATGTTTTTAACTCCGTCAACAATCTCCTGAACCAGGAACGGCTGTCCCTGTACCTTATTTATATGGCAGATGTTCAGGTTAGGTATCTTGCTCTGCAGATAAGCGGCCAATTGACCCGTGTTGAGTTCGGCGACAATCACCGTCTTGAAGCGACTGAGCAGTTCGGCCGTGTTCTTGGGCAACGGGTTGATATAGCGGATGTGGGTCATCGCGATGCGGTATCCGTCCTCGTTGAGGCGGTTGACGGCATCAAGGATGTGTCCATAGGTGCTACCCCATCCCAGAATGATGGTGTCGGCACCCGAGTCGCCCTTGAGTTTGAGTTCAGGGATGTCGTTAGCGACATTGGCAATCTTCATGCGACGCGTTTCCACCATGTGGGCATGGTTGATGGGATCATTGCTGAGCACACCCAGGTTATAGTCTTTCTCGAGACCACCCACGACGTGTTCCAATCCCGGTGTACCCGGAACGGCCCAATATCGGATGCCCAGGGCGTTGCGCATGAACGGGGTCCAAGTGGGCTTCAAGGCTTCAGGTACATAGTTGGGCTTGATGACGGGGTATTCACCCTCATCAGGGATGCGCCATGCCGACGAACCGTTGGCGATGAAGGCATCGGTGAGCAGGATGACGGGGGTCATGTGCTCAGTGGCCAGACGTGCAGCCTGGAAAGCCATCTTGAAGCAGTCGGTAGGTGATGCTGCAGCCAATACCACCAGGGGGCATTCGCCGCTACGGCCATACAGTGCCTGGTTCAGGTCGGTCTGCTCTGTTTTGGTGGGAAGGCCTGTCGAGGGGCCGCCACGCTGAACGTCAACGAGCACCAACGGCAATTCGGCCATAACAGCAAGGCCCAGAGCCTCGCTCTTGAGGGCCAAACCAGGACCTGATGTCGTGGTCACTGCCAGATGTCCGGCAAATGCCGCACCGATAGCGGAGCAGATGCCGCCGATCTCGTCCTCCATCTGAATGGCTTTTACGCCCAGGTCGCGGCGCTTGGCCAGTTCATGCAGGATGTCGGTAGCAGGAGTGATGGGGTAAGAGCCCAAGAACAGGGGGCGTCCGCTCATCTCGGAGGCCTTGATCAGGCCCCATGCCGTAGCCTTGTTGCCACTGACGTCGGTATAGGTGCCGGGACGCACATCATCGCTCTGAATACGATAAGTAGAAACCGTGGCGTGGATATTGTGACCATAGTTGTAACCGCCCTTGATAACGAGTTCGTTGGCGGCATAGACTTCGGGTTTCTCGGCAAACTTGGCCTTCAAGAACTTCAAGGGTGCCTCCATGGGACGGTTAAAGAGCCAGCACACGAGACCAAGGGCAAACATGTTGCGGCACTTGAGTTGAGCCTTCAGGTCCATGCCGGTGTCCTTGAGCGCCTCCTTGACCATCGTGGTGATGGGAGCCTCGATGACCTGTGCCCTGAGGTTCAGTTCCTCATAGGGTTCATTGGTCGTGTAGAGCGCCTTGTCGAGTCCGGCCTGAGTGAAAGTGTCGATGTCGACAATAGCGGCACCACCCTTGCGCAGGAACTGTGCATTGACCTTGAGGGCGGCGGGGTTCATCGCCACCAGCACATCACACTCGTCGCCCGGAGTGTGCACACCATGTCCGATGTGAACCTGAAAACCAGACACACCGCCCAGCGAGCCTTGCGGGGCACGGACCTCGGCGGGATAATCGGGGAATGTAGAGATGCGGTCACCAAGTCCCGCACTCACGTTAGAGAAAATGTTGCCAGCCAACTGCATACCGTCGCCGCTATCTCCCGAGAAGCGGACGACAATGCTTTGACGAAACTGGACTTTTGCTTTTTCTGCCATGTCGATAAATTGATGTTTAGATAAACTGCTGCAAAATTACTAATTTTTCTTTATAGGCGCATCGTTTTTTGCATATATCTAACCATTTAAGCAACTGTATATAG
>Ga0310695_10003590_pt1 | contig 30132 bp, 46 predicted proteins | sample RumenRJG_04DNA_FD_203882 | JGI IMG/M metagenome (GOLD analysis project Ga0310695, IMG submission 203882) | Bovine rumen microbial communities from Lethbridge, Alberta, Canada - RJG_04 (v2) (version 2) | ecosystem: Host-associated > Mammals > Digestive system > Stomach > Rumen | place: Canada...
ATTTTACCAGAATGAGTCAGAAAATCCGCATCAAGCTGAAGAGCTACGACCATCAGCTCGTAGACAAGTCAGCAGAGAAGATCGTAAAGGCTGTAAAGGCTACGGGTGCCATCGTAAGTGGACCAATTCCCCTGCCCACACACAAGCGCATCTTCACCGTTAACCGCTCAACCTTCGTAAACAAGAAGGCCCGTGAGCAGTTCCAGTTGTCAAACTTCAAGCGTCTCATCGACATCTACAGCTCAACAGCCAAGACCATCGATGCCCTTATGAAGCTGGAGCTTCCCAGTGGAGTAGAAGTGGAAATCAAAGTTTAGTACTAAGATAAAAAGCAGTGTGCCCCGGCACGCTGCTTTTTTCTATTCCCCCTCGGCCTTTTCAGTTATAAAGGCTACGCAATGGTTAGCCCCTTCAATAGGAAATCAAACAGGCTCATAAACTGTATACCGTGCTGATCTGTATATTCAGCAATGTCGTTGCCGATGATTACTGTTTTTCTGAAACTGTCGCTAATCTTCATAAGCGAGTTTAGCTCTTGTTCTCGCTTTTCCTCGGAGTCAATGGCAAATGCCGATTGTATGTAATACTTCTCAACACCGTTGGTAGCTATAAAGTCTATCTCGTATTGCTTGTATTGTGATTTGCCATCTTTCATCTCGCGTGACTCCACGACACCAACATCCACTGCAAATCCTCTCATGCGTAGTTCGTTGTATATTACATTTTCCATGATGTGGGTTATTTCTTGTTGGCGGAAGTTCAATTTCGCATTTCTAAGTCCTATGTCAGTGGCATAGTATTTCTTGATGCTTTCGTAGTATTTGTTTCCTTTAACGTTATACCTGTTGGCACCTTCGAAAAGGAAAGCTTCTTCAAGGTAACTGATGTATGTTGCTACCGTTTCCTGGTCAATCTTGCTTTTCTGCACACTTCTCATTATATTCGCTATGCGGTTTGGATTTGTGAGAGAACCCACCGAGGAACAGAGGGCTTCAACAAGTGAAGAGAAGGCTTGCTTGTTTTTCACGTTATGACGTTCAATGACATCGTCCAAATAGGTCTTGTTCCACAAACGTTGCAAGTAAGCCGTTTTCTGTTCTGGTGTACGCTGTTTGAGCAGGCCTGGCATACCTCCATAGGTATAGTATTCTTTCCATAGCTCGCTTATCGGTTCGCTTCTGCCGCTACAGAATTCTTTGAATGAGAAGGGCCACACTCTTATCTCGTCGCCCCGTCCACGGAATATAGTTTTTATGTCAGATGACAGAAAATGTGAATTGCTGCCTGTTATATAGATGTCGATGTTGTCTTGTGAGTTCAATGCGTTGACAATCTTTTCGAAGCCTTCTATCTCCTGTACTTCGTCAAGTATAATATAATAAGGTAGATGTTCGGAGGTTATGCGGTTGTATATATAGCTTTTTAAGGCTTGCTTATCGCTGAGGTCGCCATGCTCTTCATCATCCATGTCAAATGAAATGATTATGATTTGGTCTTCAGTAATGCCATTTTCTAACAGGTAATCTCTGAAAATCCTGTTTAGGAGCCATGATTTACCGCATCGTCTGGGACCGGTAATAATCTTAACTTCTCCATTGTCTTTTCTGTCAATAAGTTGTTTCAGATAAGTTTCTCTTTGTACGTATTGTGCCATGCTATTCGGAATTTGCTGCAAATTTACAATAAATTCCGAATTGGCGGTACTCTGTATTCGGAATTTACTGCAAATTTACAATAAATTCCGAATTGGAGTGGCTCTGTATTCGGAATTTACTGCAAACGGTGTCGTGTCAAAGCGGCTTGGCTTAATTGTTTGGAGCAACTCTTTTGATGTAATGGAGGCAGAAAAGGCGGCCGGTGTGCTTAATAACAAAAGTGGTGATGGCATAAGAGCATATGGATTTAGAATAATAATATTACGCGGAAATGTTAAAATGGAATTCTTCAATATAAATGCGTTGCTGTTAAAAAATCAAATTTCTTTAACCATTATTCATAATAAAAGCTGTATCTTAGCCGCGAGAGTTACTGAATACTAAACCTACAAGATTTGATTCTATGCAAATGAATGGCTATAAAGACAATTCGTATGGCAGCGACAGGGGATCTGCAAACAACCCTTATCCCGTGGAAAAGAAGAAAATATCGCTGACAAAGGTTCTTCTATTTGGACTTTTAGTATTCTTTATTGGTTCATTTGGTTACGACTTCATGGTGAAACACATCTTTATTGAAAGAGAAAATGAGGCCAAAACTTTACAGCAGTCCTCAAATAACGTTATAGCCAATTCGTCAGAGAACGATATTGAGGAAGTGTCTGCCACAACTATGGAAGAAGAAGCAAAGAACCAACCTGCCGATTTTGTTACGGCAAACAAGCAAAGTGAAGCTGACAAAGGCTTTGCTATAGTAGAAAAGCACGAACAGGAATCCCATGAGCGCGTTGACAAGTTCAGTTATGGTAAGCAGAATGATAATGACCGTATCGTTGAGACGGCAAAGCCAGCCCCTATGGTCAATGTCGCATCGCCAACACCAGCCGATGCACATAGGCAGGAGGTGAAGAAGGATGATGAAGATAATGTCTTCACTGTAGCCGAGCAGATGCCTTCGTTCAAAGGTAATGTAAACCAGTGGTTATCGCAAAACCTAACTTATCCTGCTGAAGCAGTCGAAAAGCGTATCGAAGGACGCGTTATCGCTAAGTTCATAGTAGAAAAAGACGGTAGTATTAGTAATGTGCAAGTGGTACGTTCTGTTCATCCGCTTCTGGATAAGCAGGCTGTAGATGTCCTTATGCGTATGCCCAAATGGAATCCCGGTAAGAACAACGGTCAGCCGGCACGCATTTGGTTTACTCTTCCTGTAAACTTCAGACTCCAATAAATGTCAAATTCACATAAAAGTTTTTTATCTTAATTGATAATAGGTAATTTAAAATCATTATATTTGTCGCGACAAGTATATTACAGAAATGACCACTATGAAGCAAACGAGATTTCTCATACTGGCAGTACTCTGCCTTCTGGTAGCAAGCGTGGCCAAGGCCGATGATACTCCAATTCCCGTTGGGCAGCTCCCGGCGGCAGCCAAGACCTTCGTGCAGGCCAACTTCCCAGCAAAGAAGATTATCTATGCCGAGAAGGACTGGAACTCATACGAGTGCCGGCTGAACGACGGTACAAAGATTGAGTTTAACAAGAAAGGCGCGTGGAAGAAGGTAGACTGCCAGGGCATGACGGCGGTGCCTGCCGCTATCGTCCCTACTGCCATGCAGCAGTATGTCAATGCAAACTTCCCGGGATGCGTGATTACCAAAATCGACAAGGAACGCTACGGCTACGAGATAGAGCTGTCTAACGATGTCGACCTGAAGTTCAACAATCAGGGACAGATTATAGGCTTCGACGATTGAGTCTTGGCGTGAGCAAGAAACAGTGGGGGAGGGAACGCAACCGCATCTTCTCCCCCAAACCGTTTCTCTGTATATAGTAGGCTCTCCGAAACCCAGTATCTGTCTGCAATCTTGCAGCATCTATTAGTAACTGTCTGCACGGGCAAAGTGAAAATAAATTTGTTGTTTTGCTTTGCAGACTCCTTGATATTCAGTAATTTTGCAGCGTGAATGAGGCGTTCCTTGCGTTTCTGTAAGGAATGAATGATGTAAAAGATGCTAAAACTTGCAAGTAAGCGAGCGGAAGAGATAGCTGTCTTGGCTCGGCGAAACTGTTGAACGTCCAGAAAAAACTATACTGATTGCAATCATCAACATTATTATAAACCTTTAAAAATCAAAGATTATGAAAAAACTATTACATCTGAGATTGTGGCTGCTGGCACTGCTGGTGCTCGGAGGCGCAAATTCTTTATTGGCTGAAAACACTACAGCCACTATAAGTTTTGGCTCTGGTGCTGGTTGTACAAATGTAAACAGTGCAACTGTTACGGGAAGTGACAGCCAAGGAAATTCATGGACTATTACCACAGTGGGAACGACTTCTTTTACAACAAATGTGGGCTATTCTCAAATTGGGGCCTCTAAGCAGCCTGCTGAGAGCATAACCTTTACTACGACCTTACCTTCCAATGTGACAGTCACAAGTTTTAACGCTAAATTTGGCGGCTTCAACGGTACAGAAGGAAACGTAACTCTCAAAGTAGGTGACACTTCTGTGGGTACTGGTTCTCTGAACGCAGGTAGCGACGTAACTGTTACCAGCAAATCTTCAGCTGTTGGAAGTGTTCTCACCGTAACAGTAACTGACATATCCAAAGGTGTTAAAGCTTATAACATTAGTTACACATACACCGAAGGCGGCACCGTAAAGACTCCCATAGCCACTCTCAAAGGCATTACTCCTACGACGGTAAAGCTCGGCGACATGGACGAGTTTACGCTTGATGCTACGTTCGCCTCTACCGATGCTTCTGCCTATGAAGTGTTATGGATGAGCGACAATGCTGATGTGCTTGACGTGGCTAGCAGTACGGGCGCAAACGGTCTGTATGAGGCAAAGGCAATAGGAACGGCCAACGTGACAGTACGCGTAAAGCCTTTCGACGATGCCACCTACACTGCCGTTAGCGAAACATACACCGTGAGGGTTATTGACCCCAGCGCCAACGACGGTTCGCTGGAGCATCCTTACACCGTTTCTGAGGCACTTGCCGCCATCGATGCCGGTAAGGGCGTTACCGGCGTTTATGCCAAGGGCGTCGTTTCGAAAATAGTAAATCCGTTCAACGAGAAGTACGGAAACATCAGCTACAACATCTCAGCCGACGGCTCTACCACCTCTGACCAGCTGCAGGCTTACCGTGGCCTTGGTCTCAATGGCGCAGAGTTCACTTCTGCTGACGACATTTCCGTTGGCGACCAAGTGGTTATCTATGGTAATCTGACCAAGCACAACACCACTTACGAGTTTGCCGAGGGCAACTACCTTGCATCTATCACTCCCAAGCAGCTCAGAGAGATACGTCTGTCGGGCAACTATCCCACCACCTTCGTCGAAGGAGCCGAGTTCAGCCACGAGGGCATAGAGGTGACAGCCTACTTTAATGACGGTTCAATTGAAGATGCTACAACCAAGGCTGAGTTCAGCGAGCCTGATATGACGCAGATAGGCGAGCAGCAGGTGACTGTCAGCTACACACGTAAAGGCTTAACAGCTTCCGATGTCTATACTATCACTATTGTAGAGATACCAAGGCACAATGCCACCTTCTCTGTCAATGGAACCACCACAACAGTTCAGGTCAAAGAAGGTCTGGCAATAGAGTTCCCCGAGAACCCTGCCGACATCAGTGGCAAGTCGTTCGTTGGCTGGACTACAACCGAGATTGCTGCTCCCACTGACGTAAAGCCCGAGTTCGTTACATCGGCAACGATGGGTACGGCAGACGTGACATTCTATGCCGTATTTGCAGAGAATACAGGCGACGCACCGGCTCTCATTAAGCTCGGAAGCGACTACACGTTTACTGAAGGCGACAACCTGGTAATCGTTGCCACATCTGACGACACCGAGTATGGTCTCTATCAGGAAACGGTTTCAAACAGCTATGTCAAGAACTTCGAGTTCGACGGCAATGTAGAGACAGTGACTGCCGACGAGAAGAACTACTTTACCGTGGCAAAAGCCCCCGGCTCAACCGACTCGTGGGTGCTTGGCGACGATACCAACGGCTACCTCTATAGCTCAGGCAGCAACAACCTTGCCGTCTCTACCGATGGTTCTTCTGACTGGACCCTGGATTGGGATGACACCGAAGGGAAGTTCACTCTGATGACAGCCAGTCGCTACCTCTCATTGCGCGACGACTTGTCTGGTGACAACAAATACAAGTGGCGTCTCGGTGGCACAAACACCAATACCGGCGTGTCTTTCCTTGACATATACAAGCTTACCGGCGGTTACAGCTACAAAGGCTATACCACAAGCATTGTAAATACCTACACCGTTACGTTCGTTAATATGGAATATTGGACCTGGGGCGACGACGTATACATCCATGCATTCAATGTAAATACAGACTCTCCGACAGGCTGGCCTGGCGTGAAGTGCGAGAAGACCGGCACAATCAAGCTGTTTGGCGACACAGACTTCCCTGTATACAATTGCACGTTCCAGTCTGCTGTCGATCCGCAGTATGTGATTTTCAACAACGGCGATGTATCGGGCGACATCAAGATGACACTCGGCAATGCCTTTGTTGACGGAGCAGCCTACCGTACCTATAGCGTAGCTGCAGATCAGCAGCCTAAGGGTAATTTCCTCTTCACCGATGATGCCAACCAGTTCAAGCCAACAGAGGCATACAATGTGAACTACTTGTATGGTAAAGGCGGTGCCACATACGCCCGTGTGTTCACCGAAGGAAAGCTTTGCACCATCGTCCTTCCGTTTGCCATGAGTGAGGAAGATGCAGCCAAGAGAGGCACGTTCTACAAGATTACTTCTATCAAGAACGGCTACATCTTCGGCGACGAGGTTGCTGCTCCCGAAGCCTACGTACCTTATATATATATGCCGAGCAACTATCCTTGGTTCACTGACGTAGAGGTTTCGGAGCTGCCTGCATTTGCCCTCAACTCCGTTACCACAGACGAAGGCTACATCATGGAGTTCGTGGCAGAGCCTACAACGCTCACATCGGGTGGCGAGTACGACTACTATGGCTTCGCCGACGGCAAGTTCGTAAAGGCTGCCGTGGCAACAGCCAATCCGTTCCGTGCCTACATCAAGGTGCCTCACGCTGCCAATGCTCCTGCTACGCTGCAGTGGCTCGGCGACGAGGCAACGGGCATCAGCGACTACAAGGCCGAGGACGGCAGTGCCAAGAAGGAAGTGTTCGACCTGCAGGGCCGTCGCGTGGAGAATCCCGTTCGCGGTATCTACATTATCAACGGCAAGAAGGCTGTAGTGAAATAGTTGCGAATACAGATTAACTTAATATATATAGCAACATGATGAAAGAATATGTAAAGCCTTCCGTCAAGCTGAAAACACTTGCTGGCAATGAGTCGCTGCTCGATGGCTCCATCACTGAGGGAGTAATCAGCAACGACACTCCTGGTGGGGGTACACCCGAGAACCCCATTATCTTTGAGGCACCAAGAGTGAAATCAGTTTGGGAAGATTAAGGTTCTGAAGCTGATGGCTTGAAAATTGATGTCAGGGCCGTGCTCCGTAGGGGAGTGCGGCCCTGATTGTATTAAAATAGTTTCCCTTTTCTTTTGGAATAAGAACAAAATCGTTACCTTTGCATACATCCAAAGCTGCAACCAACCTATGAGAGTAATATCTTTTGCCGCTCTGCGCAACTTCATAGACATCCATGCCGATGCCGAGCAGCCTCTGAGAGAATGGTATAAGCAGGTTTATAAAGCCTACTGGCGCAACCTGTCCGATATGCGCAAGACCTTCCGCACCGTTGACTATGTGGGCAACGACCGTTACGTCTTCGACATAAAGGGCAACCACTACCGCATTGTTGCCATCGTTCTCTTTGTAAACCAGAAACTCTATATCCGCTTTGTCGGCACACACCACGAATACGACCGCATCAAGGACATAAAAAACATATAACCGCTATGGCACACATCAAGAACGAAATGCAGTATCACGCAGCCTGCGACCGCATCAACCAGCTTCTGAAGGTGGTTTCCAACCAAACGCCCGTTGAAGACCCCAATCTGTTGGAACTCGATATGCTCTCCGACATGGTGGCCGACTATGAGGAAGAGCATTTCCCCATCGTGCCGCGCGAGGAACTGGAGAACCAGCGCATGACCTTTCAGGCACTCTTCGAGGCATGTCCCTTTCTCAATGCTACCGCTTTTGCCGAGTGGATTGGCATCAACCCTTCGCTAATGCGCAAGTATCGCGCCGGACTCACCTCGCCTCACGGGCGCAACCGTGAACTCATACAGCGTGGGCTGAAAGACGTAGCCGCACGGCTCGAAAACGTCATGGTTTGATGAGCTATTCTCTATGACATACCTTCAGCTATCTATTATCCGCCAAGTTGCTGTCTGCGTAGAGCTGCTCCGATTGCATCGACATAACTAAAAAAGCACGCTCTGTAACATACAGACAGCCAGACTGTAAGCCACGCGGCAGAAAGCTTCGACCAAAACAACTTGTTTTGCCTTCCCGTTAGCACCAAATTGCAATGCAATAAGCACCAAACTGCGGACCAAAACAACTTGTTTTGCTTGATGGCAGTTTTCCTTCCGCTTTTTGTCAGGCACATAACGCTTTCCGTCAACTGCCTTTCAGGAACATTCCGGGTGCGGATTTGCTTTCTGTTATTGATAAAAAACCTTAAACTATGTTAATTGCGGGTAGCGTGGTGTTGCGAGGATAATATATAATGTCTACCTTTGCAGCCGCTAAAGCAGTTATTGCGCTGGCCATTGGCTATCAATACGTTGAAAAAGAACGGTTTAGCTTGACCCTTCGGGGGATAAACTGTTTCTCTTTTTAAGTGTATGAAGTAGTTTCTGGAAAGCACATTGCCGCTTAAAAAGAAAACAATACATAATTATATTTATTCAAAATTTTTAATTGAAATGCCAGGATTATTAGGAAAGAAAATCGGAATGACATCCGTTTTCAGTGCCGACGGCAAGAATGTGGCGTGCACTGTTATCGAAGCTGGTCCTTGTGTTGTAACCCAGGTGAAAACCCTTGAGAAAGACGGTTACAAGGCTGTTCAGTTAGGTTTCGGCGAGGCAAAGGAGAAGCGTACTACCAAGCCTCTGATGGGAATCTTCAAGAAAGCCGGCACAACACCAAAGAAGCACTTGGCCGAGTTCAAATTTGACGAGGAGTACAACCTCGGCGACACCATCACGGTGGAGCTCTTCAACGATGCCGACTATGTTGATATAGTTGGAACATCGAAGGGTAAGGGCTTCCAGGGCGTTATGAAGCGTCACGGTTTCGGTGGTGTAGGTCAGAGCACGCACGGTCAGGACGACCGCGCTCGCAAGCCGGGATCAATCGGTGCTTGTTCTTATCCCGCCAAGGTGTTCAAGGGAATGCGCATGGGCGGCCAGATGGGAGGCGACAGGGTTACAACCCAGAACCTCAAAGTGTTAAAGGTAATTCCAGAGCATAATCTTCTTCTCGTGAAAGGTAGTGTTGCTGGTTGTAATGGTTCAACTGTAATAATTAACAAGTAATGGATATTAACGTATTAGATATCAAAGGTCAGGAGACCGGAAGAAAGGTTACGTTAAACGAATCTATCTTCGGAATTGAGCCAAACGATCATGTTATTTATCTTGACGTGAAGCAGTATATGGCCAATCAGCGTCAGGGAACCGCCAAGGCCAAGGAGCGCAGCGAGCACAAGGGTTCGACCCGCAAGCTTGGTCGCCAGAAGGGTGGCGGCGGCGCACGTCATGGCGATATCAACTCTCCGCTGCTCAAGGGTGGTGGCCGCGTGTTTGGTCCCCGTCCACGCAACTATGGCTTCAAGCTCAACAAGAAAGTGAAGGCTCTGGCCCGCAAGTCGGCTCTGTCGTACAAGGCCATCGAGAATGCCATCGTAGTTGTTGAGGACTTCACGTTCGAGAGTCCCAAGACAAAAGATTTCCTAAACTTTGCTAAAAATGTTAAAGTTGACGGAAAGAAGGTTCTGCTGCTTTTGCCGAATGTAGATAAAAATTTATATTTGTCGACCCGTAATCTCAAGAAGGCACAGGTAATGACAGCTTCCGCGCTCAATACCTACAAGGTGTTGGATGCCGACGTACTCGTTGTTACCGAGAACTCTCTGAAACTGATCGACTCAACCTTAAAGTAAAAGGAGACACAGAAATATGGCATTTGTTATCAAACCCCTGGTCACTGAGAAGATGACCAAAATCACAGACCAGTCTTCTGAGAGAAAGAAGTTCCGTGCTCGTGCCAAGCATCTCATTGAGAGCAAGGACGTGACCGCCGAGAAGATTTCGTATGTAGTAAGCAGCAAGCGCCGTCAGAAAGCCGGTAAGGCCGACGAGACTCGCGAGAAGACCATCTACACCTACGAGAAGCCCGCTCTGCCTAAGTACGGTTTTCTTGTTCGCCCCGAGGCCAACAAGATTGAGATCAAGAAAGAGATCGAGAGCCTCTACAATGTTACTGTGCTCAGCATCAACACCATGAAGTATTCCGGCAAGCGCAGCTCGCGCTACACCAAGGCCGGTCTGGTTCGTGGCCACAAGAATGCTTACAAGAAGGCCATAGTAACCCTGAAGGAGGGCGATACTATTGATTTTTACAGCAATATTTAATATAAGAAATGGCAGTACGTAAATTCAACCCGGTCACTCCGGGACAAAGACACAAGATTATTGGCACGTTCGAGGAGATTACTGCATCCGTGCCAGAGAAGTCTCTCGTTTACGGTAAACGTTCTACCGGCGGTCGCAACAACACCGGTAAGATGACTGTTCGCTATCGTGGCGGCGGTCACAAGCGCAAGTACCGTGTTATCGACTTCAAGCGAGAGAAGGATGGTGTTCCTGCAGTGGTGAAGTCTATCGAGTACGATCCGAACCGTTCGGCTCGCATAGCACTGCTTTACTACGCAGATGGTGAAAAACGCTACATTATTGCTCCTAACGGACTGCAGGTTGGCGCAAAGCTGATGTCGGGCGCAGATGCTGCCCCCGAGGTTGGCAACTCGCTTCCTCTGGCAAACATCCCCGTGGGTACGGTGATTCACAACATCGAGCTCCGTCCGGGACAGGGTGCTCTGCTCGTTCGTTCGGCTGGTAATTTCGCTCAGTTGACTTCTCGTGAAGGCAGTTATTGCGTTATCAAGCTTCCTTCTGGCGAAACCCGTCAGATACTGAGTGCTTGCAAGGCTACCGTTGGTAGTGTGGGCAACTCTGACCACGCACTGGAGCACTCCGGCAAGGCTGGTCGCTCGCGCTGGCTGGGCCGTCGTCCCCACAACCGTGGTGTTGTTATGAACCCGCACGATCACCCGATGGGTGGTGGTGAAGGCCGTCAGTCGGGAGGACACCCACGTTCGCGTACAGGCTTGTATGCTAAGGGTAAGAAGACCCGTGCGCCCAAGAAGCACTCGAACAAGTATATCATCGAAAGAGCCAACAAGAAGTAAACCATTTAAATTAGAGTAAATTATGAGTCGTTCATTAAAAAAAGGACCATACATCAACGTTTCTCTTGAGAAGAAGATTCTCGCCATGAACGAGAGCGGCAAGAAGACGGTAGTAAAGACATGGGCCAGAGCATCAATGATTTCCCCTGATTTTGTGGGACACACTGTTGCAGTTCATAACGGAAACAAATTTATTCCTGTTTACATTACGGAGAACATGGTAGGACACAAGCTCGGAGAGTTCAGTCCGACACGCCGTTTCGGTGGCCACTCCGGTAATCGTAAGTAAAGCAGGCTAAACCATTTCAGAAAAGTAAACAATAATGGGAGCAAGAAAACATATCAAGGCTGAAGAAAGAAAGCAAGCCCTCAAGAGCTTATACTTTGCTAAGCTCAACAACTGCCCCTCTTCTCCGCGCAAGATGCGCTATGTCGTTGACATGGTTCGCGGAATGGAGGTAAATCGTGCTCTGGGCGTTCTGAAGTTCTCGAAGAAGGCTGCCGCCGAGAACGTGGAGAAACTTCTCCGCTCGGCAATAGCCAACTGGGAGGTGAAAAACGACAGGAAGGCTGAGGACGGTGAACTTTATATCTCTAAGGTCTTCGTAGACGAAGGCGTTACTATGAAGCGTATGCGCCCCGCTCCGCAGGGCCGTGGCTACAGAATCCGCAAACGTTCTAACCACGTCACTCTTTTTGTTGACACAAAGGCTGACGCAAATAATGATGATAAATAATTAGCAGCATGGGACAGAAAGTTAATCCAATAAGCAACCGTCTTGGTATTATCCGTGGTTGGGACTCAAATTGGTATGGTGGCAAGAACTTCGGCGACAACCTCGTTGAGGATATGAAGATCCGCAAGTATCTCAACGAGCGTCTGGCTAAGGCCAGCGTGTCGCGCATTGTCATCGAACGCACGCTCAAGCTCGTGACCATCACTATCTGCACAGCACGCCCCGGTATCGTTATCGGTAAGGGCGGTCAGGATGTGGACAAGCTGAAGGAAGAGCTGAAGAAACTCTACAAGAAGGAAATCCAGATAAACATTTTCGAGGTAAAGAAGCCCGAGCTCGATGCAACAATCGTTGGCAACAACATCGCTCGCCAGGTGGAGGGTAAGATTGCTTACCGTCGTGCCATCAAGATGGCCATTGCCAATACGATGCGTGCCGGAGCCGAGGGTGTGAAAATCCAGATTACCGGTCGTTTGAACGGTGCCGAGATGGCTCGTAAGGAGATGTTCAAGGAAGGACGCACACCGCTGCACACCCTCCGTGCCGACATCGACTACTGCCAGACAGAGGCTCTCACCAAGGTGGGACTGCTGGGCATCAAGGTTTGGATCTGCCGTGGTGAGATATACAACAAGGTGGACTTGGCTCCAAACTTCAGCCAGGAGAAGGCTGGCGGTCGCCCCGGAAACGGACGCTCGGGAAGAGGTAATCGCAGGAGAAACAATAATCGCTAAACTTAGAATCAAAAATGTTACAGCCCAAAAGAGTAAGATATAGAAGACCTCAGGACGGACGTGGCAACAAAGGCAACGCCCACAGAGGTACACAGTTGGCTTTCGGCTCATTTGGTATCAAGACCCTTGAGGCCAAGTGGATTGACAGCCGCCAGATTGAAGCAGCTCGTGTGGCCGTGAACCGCTACATGAACCGTGAAGGCCAGGTATGGATACGCATCTTCCCTGACAAACCAATCACCCGCAAGCCTGCCGACGTGCGTATGGGTAAGGGTAAAGGTGATCCCGCAGGATGGGTAGCTCCCGTGACACCGGGACGTATCCTCTTCGAGGTAGAAGGCGTGCCTTTTGAGATTGCCAAGGAGGCCCTGCGCCTCGGAGCTCAGAAGCTGCCGGTAAAGACAAAGTTTGTTGTTAGACGTGATTACGATAAAAACGCTTAAGCTATGAAGATGTCAGAGATAAAAGAACTCGCCGACAAGGACTTGCGCGAGAAGATTGAGAACGCAGAGGTAGCACTTCAGAAGATGAAGCTCAACCACGCCGTTTCTCCGTTAGAGAATCCATCTCAGATTAAGGCTGCACGTCGTGATGTTGCACGTATGAAGACAGAACTGCGTCAGAGAGAACTTAACAAATAACAATGGTTAAGATGGAAACAAGAAATTTAAGAAAAACAAGACAGGGTGTCGTTATCAGCAACAAGATGGATAAAACCATTGTTATTGCAGCTAAGTTCAAGGAGAAGCACCCTATTTACGGTAAGTTTGTCCAGAAGACAAAGAAGTATCACGTCCATGACGAGAAGAACGAGGCCAACATCGGCGATACCGTTCTTATTATGGAAACGCGTCCCTTGTCGAAGACAAAGCGCTGGAGATTAGTTAACATTGTAGAAAAAGCTAAGTAATTATGATACAAGCAGAATCAAGACTTACAGTATGCGATAATAGCGGTGCGCGCGAGGCTCTTTGCATCCGCGTGCTCGGTGGCACAAAGCGCCGCTATGCAAGTGTAGGTGACGTGATTGTCGTTGCTGTCAAGAACGTCATCCCTTCGAGTGATTTGAAAAAAGGTGCAGTATCTAAGGCTTTGATTGTACGCACAAAGAAGGAAATACGTCGTGCCGACGGTTCGTATATCCGCTTCGACGACAATGCTTGTGTCCTGCTCAACAATGCCGGCGAGCTCAGGGGTAGCCGTATCTTCGGTCCCGTTGCCCGCGAGTTGCGTGCAGTGAACATGAAAGTCGTTTCTTTGGCACCTGAGGTTCTTTAAAACTATAATAACGATTAGTAATGGGAAAGTTACATATAAAGAAAGGTGACATGGTTCTCGTCCTTGCCGGAAGGGATAAGGATGTGAGAAACTCCAATGGCAAGTTCCCCGCTCCCCACAAGGTGCTCAAGGTGCTTGTCAGCGAAGAGAGAGCTATCGTTGAAGGCGTCAACATGGTATCGAAGAGCACCAAGCCTTCGGCAAAGAACCCGCAGGGTGGCATCATCAAGCAGGAAGCTCCGATACATATCTCAAACCTGAGTCTGGTAGACCCGAAGAGCGGTGAGCCTACACGTATCGCAATCAAGCGCGAAGGTAAGAAAGTTACCCGTATCGCTAAAAAATCTGGAGAGGAGATCAAGTAATGAATACAGCACAGTTAAAAACCGTATATAAGGAGAAGATTGCTCCCGAGCTGAAAAAGCAATTCAACTACTCTTCGACCATGCAGATTCCTGTATTGAAGAAGATCGTTGTAAACCAGGGACTCGGTGACGCAACTCAGGACAAGAAGATGATTGATGTGGCTATCAACGAGATCACAGCCATCACCGGCCAGAAGGCCGTGGCTACATTCTCAAAGAAGGACATCGCCAACTTCAAGCTGAGAAAGAAGATGCCTATCGGCGTTATGGTAACACTGCGCCGCGAGCGTATGTATGAATTCCTGGAGAAGCTGGTGCGCGTGGCTTTGCCCCGTATCCGCGACTTCAAGGGTATCGAGACCAAGTTCGACGGACGTGGCAACTACACTCTCGGTATTCAGGAGCAGATCATCTTCCCTGAGATAAATATCGACTCGATAGACCGTATACAGGGTATGAATATCACTTTCGTCACATCGGCTAAGACCGACGAGGAGGGATATGCACTGCTCAAAGGGTTCGGCCTTCCATTCAAAAACGCTAATAACGAATAAGAGATATGGCAAAAGAATCAATGAAAGCCCGCGAGGTGAAGAGGGCCAAGCTCGTTGCCCGTTACGCAAAGAAGCGTGCTGAGCTCAAGAACATTATTGCTAAGTCTGGCGACGTGGCCGAGGCATACGAGGCTGCTCGCAAGCTGCAGGCAATTCCCAAGAATGCTAACCCCATTCGTCTTCACAATCGCTGCAAGATCACCGGTCGTCCGAAGGGATATATGCGTCAGTTTGGCCTGTCGCGTATCCAGTTCCGCGAGATGGCATCGGCTGGTCTGATACCCGGAGTGAAGAAAGCCAGCTGGTAGTAACCGGCTTAACCAAATGTGGAGGCTGACCCGCCTGGCGGGGAAGCCCACACGCAAGAAGGCTATTTTTTTAATATTGTCGGGGTAGGCCCGATTAATTAAACATTTATATTTTATGACAGATCCAATAGCAGATTATCTGACCAGACTCAGAAACGCAATCATGGCTCATCACCGTGTTGTTGAGGTTCCTGCGTCGAACTTGAAGAAAGAAATCACTAAGATTCTCTTCGAGAAAGGGTACATCTTGAACTACAAGTTCATCGAGGATGGCCCACAAGGTACTATCAAGGTTGCATTGAAGTACAATCCTGCAACCAAGGCCAGTGCCATCAAGTGTTTGAAGCGCATTTCCACACCCGGTCTCCGCAAGTACACCGGTTACAAGGATATGCCGAGAGTTATCAACGGACTGGGTATTGCAATCTTATCCACGTCTAAAGGTGTAATGACTGACAAAGAGGCTGCCGAGCTGAAGATTGGTGGCGAGGTTCTTTGCTACGTTTATTAATTTGGAGGATACGTTATGTCAAGAATAGGTAAATTGCCAATTAGCATACCTGCTGGAGTAACAATCTCTCAGAAGGATAATGTCGTAACAGTTAAAGGACCGAAGGGCGAGCTTTCGCAGTATATCGACCCGTCGATAAAGGTGAATGTTGACGATGCTCACATCACTTTCGAGATCGACGAGAACAGCCCTGTCAACTACAAGCAGAAGCAGGCTTTCCACGGACTGTATCGTTCGCTGGTGAACAATATGGTTGTCGGTGTCAGCCAGGGTTACAAAAAGACTCTCGAACTTGTTGGTGTTGGATACCGCGTATCGAACCAAGGTAATCTTGTTGAGTTCTCACTGGGTTACACACACCCGATATTCATCCAGCTTCCTGCTGAGGTGAAGGTGGAAACCAAGAGTGAGAGAAACCAGAACCCTATTATTACTCTTGAGTCAGCCGACAAGCAGTTGCTTGGTCTCATTTGTGCTAAGATCCGTTCTTTCCGTATGCCGGAGCCTTACAAAGGTAAGGGTATCCTGTTCCAGGGAGAGGTTATCCGCAGAAAGTCTGGTAAGTCAGCTTCAGCTAAGTAACTTTAATTTTTCAAGATTATGACTACAAAGAAAGAACAAAGAAGACTTAAGATAAAGTTCAGAATTCGTAAGAGTGTGAACGGTACTGCTGAGCGTCCTCGTCTGAGCGTTTTCCGCAGCAACAAGCAGATTTATGCGCAAGTTATCAACGATTTGACCGGCACTACACTGGCTTCGGCTTCTTCGCTCGGACTGGAGAAACTCGCCAAGATAGAGCAAGCACAGAAGGTGGGAGCTCTCGTGGCTGAGAAAGCTAAGGCCGCAGGCGTAGAGAAGGTAGTGTTCGACCGCAATGGTTATTTGTATCATGGCCGTGTGAAGGCTCTTGCCGATGCAGCCCGTGAAGGAGGTCTTAAATTCTAAACGATTATGGCAATGAATAGAGTAAAAGTAAACAGTGACGTAGAGTTAAAGGACCGTTTGGTTGCTATTAACCGTGTTACCAAGGTAACAAAAGGTGGTCGCACGTTCACCTTCGCTGCCATCGTCGTTGTTGGTGACGGCAATGGAGTTATCGGCTGGGGACTTGGCAAGGCTGGCGAAGTAACGGCAGCCATCCAGAAGGGAACCGACTCGGCAAAGAAAAACCTTGTAAAGATTCCCGTTCTGAAAGGTACTATCCCCCACGAGGTGGAAACCCACTTCGGAGGTGCTCAGGTGCTTCTGAAGCCTGCCGCACCCGGTACTGGTCTGAAGGCCGGTGGTGCCATGCGTGCCGTTCTCGAGAGTGCCGGTATAGTAGATTTGATAGCAAAGTCGAAAGGCTCTTCAAACCCACATAACCTTGTAAAGGCTACTATAAAGGCTCTGAGCGAGATCCGCGATGCATACACTATCGCTGGCGACCGTGGAGTAAGTATGGACAAAGTGTTTAACGGATAATAAGGAGATACATTATTATGGCAACAATTAAAGTAAAACAGATTAAGAGCCGTATCGGTGCTCCTATTGACCAGAAGCGCACATTGCTCGCTCTGGGACTCCACAAGATCTCTCAGGTAGTTGAGGTTGAGGATACCCCCAGTATGCGTGGCATGATACATAAGGTTCATCACCTTGTCAGCGTAGTTGAATAATAAACCTTTTAAACCATAGAAACGATTATGAAATTACATACTTTGAAACCTGCAAAGGGCTCAACACATTATCGTCGTCGTATAGGTCGTGGTCCCGGTTCAGGACTGGGCGGCACTTCTACTCGTGGTCACAAGGGTGCTAAGGCACGTTCGGGCTACAAGAAGAAGATCGGCTTCGAGGGCGGACAGATGCCTTTGCAGCGCCGCGTGCCTAAATCTGGCTTCAAGAATATCAATCACAAGGAGTACTTTGCTGTGAACATTTCTACTCTGCAGGAACTGGCCGAGAAGCGCAACCTCACCAAGATTGGTGTTGCTGAGCTCAAGGCTGCTGGCCTGACAAGTGGAAAGGAACTCGTGAAGATCCTTGGCAATGGTAAGCTTACAGCCAAGATTGAAGTAGAAGCCCATGCTTTCTCTAAGACTGCAGAGGAGGCTATTAAGGCTGTTGGAGGCAGTACAACACTGATTTAAGTAAAATGAAAAAGTTTATAGAGACACTGAAGAACTGCTGGAAGGTTGAGGATTTGCGTCAGCGAATCCTCATCACCCTGCTGTTTACGGCCATTTACCGTTTCGGCTCGTTTGTGGTGCTCCCGGGCATCAATCCGAGCATGTTGGACAAACTGCAGTCGCAGACTGCCGGCGGTCTGATGTCGCTGTTAGACATGTTCTCCGGTGGAGCATTTTCCAATGCGTCAATCTTCGCATTAGGTATTATGCCTTACATCTCTGCTTCCATTGTAATGCAGCTGCTCGCCGTTGCTGTGCCTTATTTCCAGAAGATGCAGCGCGAAGGCGAGAGTGGTAGGAAGAAGATAAGCTGGTACACCCGTATCCTTACGGTGGCTATCCTGTTGTTCCAGGCACCTGCTTACCTTATCAACTTGAAGACACAGGCTTCGGCTGCGCTTGCTACAGGTGTCAGCTGGACCGTGTTCATGCTTCCTGCTACGATTATTCTGGCTGCCGGCAGTATGTTCATCCTCTGGTTGGGTGAGCGCATTACCGACAAGGGAATAGGAAACGGTGTCTCGCTGATAATTATGATTGGTATCATTGCCCGTCTGCCGCAGGCCTTCTTCCAGGAGGTCAGCAGCCGCTTCACAGCTATCTCGGGTGGTGGTCTCGTCATGTTTATTGCCGAAATCGTTATCCTCTATGCAGTGGTATGTGCGGCATTGCTCCTCGTGCAAGGTACACGTAAGGTGCCCGTACAGTATGCCAAGCGTATCGTTGGTAACAAGCAGTACGGTGGTGCTCGTCAGTATATTCCGTTGAAGCTTTTCGCAGCCAATGTGATGCCTATCATCTTTGCTCAGGCTCTGATGTTCATCCCGTTGACCGTGGTGCAGCTTTCTACGAATAGCACAAGCACACTGCTCCAGCAGCTGCTCGATAACAGAAGCCTGTTGTATAATGTCATCTATGTATTCCTGATAATTGCTTTCACGTATTTCTATACTGCAATCACCTTGAATCCAACACAGATGGCCGAAGACATGAAGCGCAACAATGGCTTCATTCCGGGAGTGAAACCTGGAAAGGCAACAGCCGACTATATCGACACTGTGATGTCGCGTATCACTTTCCCAGGCTCGCTGTTCATAGCTTTCATTGCTATCATGCCAGCCTTTGCCGGATTGCTCAATGTGCAGCAGTCGTTCAGCCAGTTCTTCGGCGGAACCTCACTGTTGATTCTCGTTGGTGTTGTAATGGACACCATCCAGCAGATAGAGTCACACCTTATGATGCGCCATTATGATGGCTTGCTCAATTCGGGTCAGACTCGCAACGGTGGAATTTCTGCCTACTAATTTTCTTTCTGAGGAATGAATATATTTCTGAAGACAGAAGACGAGATAGAACTTATGCGTAGTGCCAACCTTCTGGTAGGGGCAACCCTTGCAGAGGTTGGCCGACACATACGCCCCGGAGTTTCAACGCTTGAGCTTGATGCCGTTGCCGACGAGTTTATCCGCGATCACGGTGCGGTGCCAACGTTCAAGGGGTTCCCAAATCCCTATGGCTCGCCCTTCCCGAACAGCATCTGCACATCTGTCAACGACGTTGTGGTTCATGGCATCCCCGATGCCACGACCGTGCTCAAGGAAGGCGACATCATATCCGTTGACTGCGGAACGAAGCTTAACGGCTATTGTGGCGACAGCTGCTACACTTTCTGTGTAGGCGAGGTGAGCGAGGAAGTCAAGAAATTGCTCCAGACCACCAAGCAGGCTCTCTATCTGGGCATTAAGGCTGCTGTTGCCGGTGGACATGTAGGCGATATAAGCTGCGCTGTACAGGACCATTGCGCCAGTCATGGCTATGGTATTGTGCGCGAGCTGACAGGCCACGGTATAGGCAAGGATATGCATGAAGACCCGCAAGTGCCCAATTATGGGAACCGAGGACGAGGTCCTTTACTCAAATCGGGTATGTGCATTGCCATCGAACCCATGATAACTATGGGCAAGAGCAATATCTACATGATGCCTGACCGATGGACCATCCGGACACGCGACCACATGCCAGCTGCACATTTCGAGCATACCATAGCGATACGCAAAGGAGAAGCCGACATTCTCTCTTCGTTTGAGGAAATAGAAAAATTAGAAGGACAAAACATATAATTTATGGCAAAACAAGCTGCAATAGAGCAGGACGGAACAATCATGGAGGCACTCTCCAATGCTATGTTTCGAGTAGAGTTGGAAAACGGTGTTGACATAACAGCACACATCTCTGGCAAGATGCGTATGCACTACATCAAGATACTTCCCGGCGACAAGGTGAAGGTTGAGATGAGTCCTTACGACCTTACCAAAGGAAGAATAGTTTTCAGATATAAATAATTTAACTACATATTATGAAGACAAGAGCATCATTAAAGAAGCGTACTCCCGACTGCAAAATTGTTCGTCGTAAGGGTCGTCTTTTCCTGATCAACAAGAAGAACCCAAAGTTCAAGTTGCGTCAGGGCTAATTGTTAAATAAGCATAAATGGTGTGATATTCAAATATTTATCACTACCTTTGCGTGCTTTTTAGCAGAACAGAATCATTTTTATTTATTTTCATTAATCATTTATCAATGGCAATAAGAATTGTTGGAGTAGATTTGCCCCAGAACAAGCGTGGCGAAATCGCATTGACCTATATCTATGGTATTGGTCGAAGTAGTTCAGCAAAGATATTGGACAAAGCCGGAGTAAGCCGCGACCTCAAGGTGAGCGAGTGGACTGACGATCAGGCAGCCAAGATCCGTACCATTATCGGCGCTGAATACAAGGTAGAAGGAGACCTCCGCAGTGAGGTTCAGATGAGTATTAAGCGACTGATGGACATTGGTTGCTATCGTGGTATCAGACATCGCCACGGTCTTCCGGTACGCGGACAGAGCACAAAGAACAATGCTCGTACTCGCAAGGGTAAGAAGAAGACTGTTGCTAACAAGAAGAAAGCCACTAAGTAAGTTTAAAGTTTAAAGATTTAAAGTATTATGGCAAAGAAAACAGCAACATCTAAGAAGAGAAATGTTAGAGTAGAGGCTCTTGGACAGCTCCATGTGCACAGCTCTTTCAATAATATCATCGTGTCTTTGGCCAATGCAGAGGGACAGGTTATCTCTTGGTCTTCTGCCGGTAAGATGGGTTTCCGCGGTTCCAAGAAGAATACTCCGTATGCTGCTCAGATGGCAGCTGAGGATTGCGCCAAGGTTGCCTACGACCTCGGTCTCCGCAAGGTGAAGGCCTACGTCAAGGGTCCCGGTAACGGTCGTGAGAGTGCTATCCGTGCAATCCACGGTGCCGGCATCGAGGTGACAGAGATTGTAGACGTAACACCGCTGCCACATAACGGTTGCCGTCCTCCGAAGCGTCGCCGCGTATAATCCAAAGAGACATATTCACAAAGAACAATTATCAAGTTAAGACGCGTCGCTTCGTTTTACACATAATTTATATAATTGACTTCCGTAGAACAAGTCCCGCTCTTAAATATTAAGAATTATGGCAAGATATATAGGTCCGAAATCAAAAATTGCGCGTCGTTTTGGCGAAGCCATCTTCGGCGCAGACAAAGTTTTGTCCAGAAGGAACTTCCCTCCTGGACAGCATGGCAATAATCGTCGTCGCAAGATGTCTGAGTATGGTGTCATGCTGGCAGAGAAGCAAAAGGCTAAGTACACCTATGGTGTGCTGGAGCGCCAGTTCCGCAACCTCTTCGAGAAGGCTGCCAAGGCCGATGGTATCACCGGTGAGGTACTGCTGCAGAGCCTCGAGAGTCGTCTCGACAACGTAGTGTTCCGCCTGGGTATTGCTCCCACACGTGCAGCTGCTCGTCAGCTTGTAGGCCACAAGCATATCGTTGTAGATGGACAGGTTGTGAATATTCCTTCGTTCACCGTTAAGCCCGGAATGGTTGTCGGTGTGCGCGAGAAGGCTAAGTCGCTTGAGGTAATCGAAGCCGCACTTGCTGGTTTCAACCACAGCAAGTATCCCTGGCTCGAGTGGGACGATGCTACCAAGAGTGGCAAGTTCCTCCACAAACCCGAGCGTGCCGATATTCCTGAAAACATCAAGGAGCAGTTAATCGTTGAGTTGTACTCTAAATAATAAATCATAAATCAATGGCGATATTAGCATTTCAAAAACCCGACAAAGTTGTAATGTTGGAGGCTACCGACAGGTATGGAAAGTTCGAGTTCCGTCCTTTGGAGCCTGGCTTTGGCGTTACCATAGGTAACTCATTGCGTCGCATTCTCTTGTCGTCGCTTGAGGGCTTTGCTATCAATACCATCAAGATTGGTGGTGTTGAGCATGAGTTCTCTTCAGTACCCGGCGTCAAGGAGGATGTTACCAACATTATTTTGAATCTCAAGCAAGTTCGATTCAAGCAAGTAGTAGAAGAATTCGAGAACGAGAAAGTTAGTATCACCGTAGAGAATTCCACCGAATTCAAAGCAGGTGATATCGGTAAGTATCTGACTGGATTTGAAGTGTTAAACCCTGATTTGGTGATTTGTCATTTAGATGCAAAGGCTACGATGCAAATAGACCTCTCGGTCAACAAAGGACGCGGCTATGTGCTCGCCGATGAAAACCGTGAGTATTGCACCGACCTCAACGTACTCCCAATCGATTCTATCTACACCCCTATCCGTAACGTCAAGTATTCGGTAGAGCCGTATCGTGTCGAGCAGAAGACCGACTACGACAAGCTGGTACTCGAAGTTACTACCGATGGTTCCATCCACCCGAAGGATGCGCTCAAGGAAGCAGCAAAGATTCTTATCTACCACTTCATGCTCTTCTCCGACGAGAAGATTACTCTTGAGAGTCCCGAACAGGACACCAATCAGGAGTTTGATGAAGAGGTGCTTCACATGCGCCAGCTCCTGAAGACCAAGCTCGTCGACATGAACCTCAGCGTTCGTGCCCTCAACTGTCTAAAGGCTGCCGACGTAGAGACCCTTGGCGACCTGGTGCAGTTCAACAAGACCGACCTGCTCAAGTTCCGCAACTTCGGTAAGAAATCGCTCTCCGAGCTTGATGATTTGCTCGAGAGTCTGAATCTGTCGTTTGGAACCGATATAACAAAGTATAAACTGGAAAAGGAATGATTGCAGGGTGCTGAGCACACATACCCTGACGGTATGCTAACCGGCATGAGGCAACACACAAGAAAAATGCCGTAGCTCGCACCAACAATATCGCCAGTTTCCAAAACAACAAGAAAAAACAAATGAGACACGGTAAGAAATTCAACCATTTAGGTCGTACTGCTGATCATCGTCGCGCTATGCTTGCCAACATGGCCATCTCGCTGATTGAGCACAAAAGAATCACTACGACCGTAGCTAAGGCAAAGGCTCTCAAGAAATATGTTGAGCCGCTGATTACTCGCAGCAAGGACGACAGCATCAACTCTCGTCGTGTAGTGTTCAGCTATCTGCAGAACAAGAAGGCTGTTGGCGAACTCTTCACGGTAGTGGCACCTAAGGTGGGCGACCGCCCCGGAGGCTACACACGCGTGATTAAGCTCGGTCATCGTTCTGGTGACAGTGCCGACATTGCTTTCATTGAACTCGTAGACTTCGACGAGAACATGGCTAAGACTCCTAAGGCAGCCAAGAAGACTCGCCGTAGCCGCAAGTCTGCAAAGCCCGCAGCCGAAGCACCTGCTGCAGAGGCTCCCGCAAAGGAGGCCGAAGCCGCAACAGAAGAGTAAATCTCAACTGACTATAAGAAGAAACTCCTGTCCATCGAAAGGGCAGGAGTTTTTTTGCTCGCAATGCACATAAAATAACATAAAATAATTCGGTCTCTTTCATTACTTTTTTTATGTACATATCCTTCGCTGTTCACATAGTTTTTGTAATTTTGAACGCGAAAGTTTTCTAAGCAGTTCAAGCTCTGTCCATTGGGCTACCTTGATGGCTATTGCTTAATCGCAGTATAGTAACCCTTTATTTTACGCATTATTATGACTGTTGAAGAGAAAAAGGCAAAGATGGCAAGAAACTACGCTATCAACTCAAAGAAAACTCCGAGGACAAAGAGAATGGCATTTGCCAGAGAACATTCTACGTGCTTTCTATATTACGGAGTCTGCTTTGCAGGGATGGAGCCGTGACATTAACATTTCATTTTTCTCAAACCTCTGCCACGACATGGCGTAGCCTTCGTGTACTTTTGCAGAAAAATACGATTTTATATGGCAGACAATGATAGAGGGCAAAGCCTAATTACCAAATATGTCTGGGTGATTGAGACCATCTATCGCAGACGGAAGATTTCATTCAAAGAACTGAATGAACTATGGCTTCGTGATGACATCAGTAGGGGTGTGGACATTCCCAAACGTACCTTTGACAACTGGCGTTATGTCATCTGGGATATGTTCGGCATCAGCATAGTCAACGAGAACCGGGGGGAATACCGCTATTACATTGAGAACGAGGAGGACATCTGCAAGAACGGTCTCCGTTCATGGCTCTACAACACGTTCTGCGTGAGCAATGCCTTGGCAAACAGCCAGAGCATCAAAGACCGTATCCTACTGGAATATGTTCCCTCTGGCCAGCAATATCTCCAACCCATCATCGAGGCAATGAAGGAGAACCGTGTGCTCAACATGACTTATCATAGCTATTGGAAAGACGAGGAGAACAACTTCGACGTGCAGCCATACTGCGTGAAGTTGTTCCGCCAGCGGTGGTACATGGTGGCTCGAAGTACCTATTCATACTATTACGAGAAAGGACCTCGTATCTACGCACTCGACCGCATCAAATATCTTCATGCGTCAGACGAAACATTCGTGATGCCCAAGGACTGGACTGCAGAGAAATTCTTTGATGGCTGCTTTGGCATCATAGCAGAACAGTCTGTGAAGATACAACCAGTCAAGCTGAAAGTATCAGCAGGACAAGCCAACTACATCCGTGACCTGAAGATGCACGAGTCGCAGGAAGAGACAGAACGAAATGAAGAATACAGCATCTTTACCTTTAATCTCCGTCCAGAGTTCGATTTCCAGCAAGAGCTGCTTTGGAATGGCGAGGATATAGAAGTGCTCGAACCCGAATGGCTTCGCAGGGTAATTGCCGGAAAGATTAAAAGAATGTGGAACAAATACAAGGAGGATTAACTATGGTATTTAATTTCAGCAAATACAGTTTTCGTGGCATACAGGATTTATGCCGAAAATATCACAGGCAAATTGTTGCGTCTCCAGACAAGAACAACTTAAAGTCCGTACTTGACGGCAGGCGTGTTAGATTCATCAATCCTTTAGGTGAATTTGACTATGCCTATTTTGGTGAGTTCACTTTTGATGGTGATGTCATAATACTATTGACGAAAGACCACAAATACACGAAATTTCACAAGCCCTTACATCTTTCTACCTTATGGTCGATGGTGCCTGTAATCTTTGCTGGTGTAGATACAAGATTTAAGGACGATCAGTATCAAGAAATTTTCACTGGTGATGTTGTGTCGTATAAAGGATATACATCATTCGTGCGCTATTTCAGCGATTCCTTGGTACCTAGTCTTGCTGGAGATAACTGTGACGTACAATTTGAAAGAAACGGTGATATGCACAAGGAAGGCACAGTTTTTTCGAATATTAAGCCTACGCTATTCAAATTGTTTACAATAGAAAATTTATACTGGCCGACAAACCAATATGTACCCTATGGAATTAGTCGTGACGAGGTGATTGAGAGAGCATCAAAAGCGAAGAGCAAGCCACTTTTTACAGATGATTTTAAGCCACAAAGAAGAGGTCGTCAACTCATATATCAACAATTGTCTGAAGTTCTTCGAGAAAACGATATTCTATGCTATTTAGCGAAAGAAATGATAGAAGGCGAGGAACATCTTGGCATTATTCAGTGCGCTGATAATATCCCAGATGATTATACTGGCGAAGAGCACTCTATTGAATTGGAAACAGCTGATGAATTTTATAATTCAATCAAAACTGCCTTTCATGAATTCCTGCAATATGCACATAATAATCCAGAGAAGACTTTTGTCTTGTGCGATTTCAAAGAGGCTCTGGAGATTAACAAATATGAAGAACAAAAGACCGCACTGCAATTTTGGGAGTGGTATGAATACAAAATACCTAATGTCATCATGCCTTTCTGGATCCTGAACAATATTGCAGGATGGGATATGATTGGAAGAGACTGAATAATAACTTAAAACATCGATTAATATGGACAAGGATTATATTATCAGCATTCAAGATTTGCTGAAAGGTTGGAACAGAAATTCCGAATTTGACAATGCGAATGAATCAAGAATAAAACTTGTACGTCACAGTAGTGAGGTGAAGCCAGACAGTGTCATTTATAAAAAATATAATGGCTCTGTATATAAACTCTATCGCACAGATTATGCTCTGTTTAAGGAATGGCAAAGTGAACAATCTGATAGTAAGATGAAGAATGTTGATTATTTGGTTGTTTTTCTGGCTGAAGAGGGATGCGAATGCCGTTTCATTGGTGTATATAGAAATTATGGGCCAAAGAGGGCTACAGGCAACGGAGTTTCAGAATACGCCATTGAGGAAGTCGAGGGCTTTGAAGGTCTAAAAGATAAAGTTGTAATAGATTGGGGAAAGGGTACTTTGTCGTGGATGCAGAACTGGCAGTCGACAAAAAATGTTAGACGCATTGATCAGGTAAACACAGGTGATGATATTCCGTATTTCATACGTTATGAAGATGTAATTTTATCGTTCTCACAACTTCAAAAAGTCGTTGAGGATAAAGAATGGAAGTCAAAACTTGAGAGTCTGAATTGTGTATATATGATTCTTGACAAGGAAACGGGTAAACAGTACGTTGGTGTCACATATAAAGACATGAAGCCAGGTATTAAGAACGGTATTCTTGGTCGATGGACTGAATATGCAAAGACTGGACATGGAAACAATAAGCTTCTTGTAGCTTTGCTTGCAGACAAAGGTATTAGCTACGCAGAACAAAATTTCCAATGGACAATTCTTGAGACCCTTCCTCTTAATGTTACCCCCAAAGTAGCTATTGATAGGGAATCACTTTATAAAAAGAAGTTCGGCACACGTGAACACGGATATAATGAGAACTAAGCATAAATGAAAGACTTTGCAGCTATAGATTTTGAAACGGCTAACAATGAGCGCAGCTCTGTTTGCTCTGTTGGTATAGTCATTGTTCGCAATGGTGAGATAGTAGATTCGTTCTACTCTCTCATCCAGCCTGAACCGAACTATTATAATTATTGGTGCAGTCAGGTACATGGACTCTGTCACGAAGATACAGACTCTGCTCCTGTGTTTCCCAAAGTATGGGCGCAGATAGAGCCTTTGATAGAAGGTCTGCCTCTTGTAGCTCATAACAAACCATTTGACGAGAGTTGTCTGAAGGCAGTGTTCCGAGTTTATCAGATGGACTACCCTGACTATGAGTTCTACGATACGCTGGCAGCTTCACGCAGAGCCTTCCGCTATCTGGAGAACCACCAACTCCACACCGTTGCCGCTGAGTGTGGTTACTGTTTAGAGAACCATCACAACGCCCTTGCCGACGCAGAAGCTTGTGCGTGGATAGCAAGAGAAATATTGTAGTTATCAATAATTGAAAAACAACCATGAGTAAAGTATTTAGAATTACGCCCAAACGAGTGAAGCGCTCTAATGGGCAGGTATTGACACCAGACATGTCAATCACTGTGACTACAAGGTCACACACCACTACTCCATTCTACAATGGAGCAGCAGAGATTAAAGAGCAATATATGCGAATCTATGGTTTCGACTACAAGAAAGCAGGCTGCTCAGTGAATGATTTTGAATTTGAGAAATTGGATTAATAAATAATTATAAATATGATGTTTACTGAATTAAAGAATAATCTTTCCCTTCTGTATCGTGATTTCTTCGAAGACATGAAGATTGACTCAAAAACAGGGATTGTAATGGGAACTAATTTGAGATTTACAGGGTTCCCATATATTGGATCTAATTATGTAACTGCACCTATAAAAATATTGTTTATTCCGTTAGACACAGGTAAAGATGAATGTTTCAAAGAAAATACATATCATTCTTTTAAGAATCGAGAAGACATATTTCCAACAGGTATGCTTGACTTTAATGCCCATATTGCAGGTATGTATGCAACAGCTCTATATATACTCAAGGAGAACATGGGATATGAATCTGCTTGGGATACTTTATGGAGTTATAGGGATTCGTATAAAATAGCAAAGGCCATAAAAATGTGTGCAGATAGTTTGCCACAAGATTTAATGTCTTATATCGCTTATGAAAATAGATTTAGATTTGTTACAGTAGGACGTGGCTTTGATGAAGAAGGAAATGAAATCCGAGAAAGAGGTGGAAACAAAGATAGAAGATGGATTAATCCACAAAGAGAATCGGAAATGTTGCTGTCAGAAATAGATGCTTTCTCTCCAGATATTATAGTTTTCCAAGGTAAGGATGGGTTGTGGAATTGTAATATAAATAAGTTAAAAAATAAATACAAAGTTGTAGTAGCGTATCACCCATCATGTTGGCAAAGAAAAGCAGACAGGCTTCAATATATAGTTGAGAACATTGGTGCTCAACTATAATCATCACGAAAAAGTCCCTATTACATCTATGCTCACATACATCTCCAACTCATCCCACTACAAAGATGTGCTTTCACGGGTGCAATCCGTGAAGCACATGCTTTGGATTGGTACCGCCGATATAAAAGACTTATATGTAGATGTGGGCAATGAGAAGAAGCCATTCCTGTCACTTATAGCCCAACTCATTCGACGTGGTGTGGAAGTACGGCTCATTCACGCAAAAGAGCCCGGTCCGAACTTTCGAGAGGACTTTGACAAATATCCGGTGCTGTATGACCGCTTGGAGCGTGTGCTTTGTCCGCGTGTTCATTTCAAGATGCTTGTTTTTGATGGCAAGGAAGTGTATGTTGGAAGTGCGAACCTCACGGGTGCTGGAATTGGTATGAAGGCTGAAACTACTCGCAACTTTGAGGCAGGCATATTAACTGATGACCCAGAAATAGTTGAACAAGCCATGAACCAGTTTGACGAAGTATGGATAGGAAAGCATTGCAAGAAATGCAAGCGAAGAGAGTTCTGTCCTGACCCGATAGTATGTTGACACACTTTCACAAGAAAGACTTAAATACCATTATCACCATTATGAAAGTATATTTTGCAGGTTCAATTCGAGGCGGACGCATTGATGCTAACTTATATGAACGCCTGATTAAATACATTCAGAAGACTGACATTGTGCTGACAGAACATGTTGGCAACCTCAATTTGTCAGAAGAGGGGCAAACTGTAACAGATATATACAACCAAGATACTACTTGGCTGCGTGAAAGTGACGTACTGATAGCAGAATGTACTTGTCCGTCTTTGGGCGTTGGTTATGAGCTGGCATACGCTGAGCGTTTCCAGAAGCCATGCCATATCTTCTACAACAAGAACAGAACAAGTCTCTCAGCAATGCTGGCCGGTAATACATTCTACAACATCCATCCCTATGAGGATGAAGCTGAAATATATCCTATAATAGACAGCATATTACAAAAGGTATGTGATTCATGAAGAAGATAATCTTTCTTGATTTTGACGGTGTTCTGAATACGGAACATTATCAGAACTACCTTATGTATCAAGGGAATAAATAACGCCTTTGTTTTGATTCACTATAACAAAATATAATCAAATCACCTAATTTTAATAGTTATGAATATTCAAGAAGAAATTGTAAAATGGGCTGAAAAGTATGTCCCAGAATTCAACAAATTGTCAGAAAAGTATAATACATCATATTATACACAGTCCCCATTAAATTGTATAGATGGTGAGGTTGACCTCATGCTTATAGGAATAAATCCAAAAGGGAATCTTGGGGAAGGGTCAAGTAAGAAGACGACAGAAGAGTATCTTGCAGGAAATCCGTATTGGTCAGAACGATTTACTAAAGAGGGAAAGATTGACTGGAAATATAATCAAGGAGCAAGATTCTTTTTGGGATTTGATGATTTTTGTCATGATGAGAGCATAGATAATGACAAGAAAACAGTTTGGACAAACCTATCTCCATTTGAGTCAAAAAACGGCAACAACGATCTCAGGAAAGAGCTAATGGAAATAGGTATAAAAAGCACTCTCGAACTAATAGGTATAATTCGCCCCAAACGGATCATCTTGTTAGGTATAAATGCATTTGAACAATTAGAGAAATCGCAAGAAGGGCAAAATATACAGTATTCTAAGGTATTTTCCAACATCAAAGCACAGGTAGGCAGAATTAACAATATTCCTA